>OLSF01001501.1_pt1 | contig 20613 bp, 25 predicted proteins | sample 1672301 | NCBI WGS metagenome assembly OLSF01 (sample SAMEA3136669, study PRJEB25190) | human gut metagenome | biome: human gut; feature: human-associated habitat; material: faeces | place: Austria | collected 2013
TATTGCTGCTTAAATTTGTTCGAGAAAAATGTGTCAAGTATTATTGACAAAATCAGACAGCACTGAAAAGCATACGCACCGATCACCGTCACGCCCTCTGCGATCTTCAGCTCCGATAGATGTTCACTTCCGTAAAACGGAGATTTTTCATCTTCATAGTCATACAACGAACCAGAACCCTTTATATTCAGTGTGCCGTCAGAATACTGCACATAAAACGCATTTTCGCCGCACTGTCCAGTCGCAAGGATCTCTCCTGTGATGCTGTTGACACGTTCTGTCAGGTCTGCTACCTGCGATTCCAGATCGGATACTGTTTCGAGGACATCGTCCATTTTCTTCAGCAGTTCTGTCACCCTGCACTTCCCCAGAATGCACTTGCAGTAGCCGCAGAGGGTTTCGTCGTTCCTACAGTCCGTCACGTCGCCGCTGAGGATAGACGCTGCACCGGGACGCAGACGCACGGTGCAGATCGTCAGATACGTCCTGCTCTCCGTGTTGGAAAATTTCGGCGGTCTGGGGCTGCCGGAGCAGGTGCCGGCAAGTACTTCAAAGCCGCAGTCCCGCACCGATTCGCTGGTATCACAATAGACACCGACAGCAACGCACCGTCCCAGAGATTCGTCTACATATGCAGAGAGATCCAGCTTTTCACTGGTCGTTGTCTGTGCGTAATGCCCATTGATCCACGCCTTGCCGCTGCCGATGGTCAGCAACAGACCGTCGCCCTCAGACACAGACGGGGCAAAGCATTCGCCCACAGTATCCTGCACGCCGTTGCAGATCATACTGGACAGATAGCTTGTGAAATGCTCTGCGTTATAGAGCCTGTCCTCTCCTTTGCTGTTGAAAAAACCACATTCCATTTTGATGCACCTCATTCCTGTACGACAGGTGTCAGCCCATAGCCTTCACTGTCAAAGCTTTCGATCATGCCCACCAGCCGCACCCGTGGGATCTGTATGCCGTATCCGGTGTGCTGCATAGTGACAAAATCGCCGACCTGATAATCTTTTCCATAGACAAACTGGTGGCTCTCCGTCACGATGGTCGCCTCACTGGACAGCACGGGAGCAACCAGATTCTCTGTGCCGCGTTCCCGCAGCATCTCTTTATACTCCGATTCGGAAACCACAGTTTCGCTGCCGTCGTCGTTCCGGATCGTCTGCGACAAGTCGCTTGCATTGACATAGATCTCATAGCGTGACAGCCCTGTCGGCGTTTCCTCTCCGGAATAGCAGGCAGCGGACTGCCGCCGGATTCCTTCCCCTTCGCCGTAGATATAGGCATAGTTCCGGTATTCGGAATAGTCCGAATTGTAGATGTACGTCAGCAGATTGTCATAGGCATCGGAAAATACCACCGGCATATTTTCCCGCTGCATGATGCTGCGGTCTGTCCCCTGTGACAGTTCCAGAAACATGGCGTACTTGCCGGTATCGACTTCACGCAGCCGGATGTTGGCAGTGCCGCCAATGTTCCGGCACACGGTATAGATCCAGTCCATGAGGTTCTCATAGCTGACCTGCAAGACGTTCTTGATTTCCCAGCAGTCCCCGGACACTGCACCGATCTTCAGCGACGGAATCCCACGCTCCGCCGCTGTCCACGGGGTGATGCAATTTTTCTGGACGGCGGTCTGCACGATCTCGCCGTATGTGCGGTATGCCGTAAACGACAGCGTAGGCGTGATGATGCGGCGGCTGAGCAGGCACATGAGAAACCGTCCGGAGATCGTCAGATAGTCGCCGTTCTCCGCATCTGTCCGCAGATACACGCCCTCAATGATTCCGTAGTGCTGCTTGTCGTCACTTCTGCCCACAATGTTCCCACGCCGGAACAGCGTGATGGTGTCCGCATTGGCGGAAACGTACACCTCAAACTTTCCCGGTGAAAAATACTCCACGTCCCAGATCAGACTGGAAAACGTGTCGCATATGCCGGTGAGCGTTACGCCCAGACCGTTTTCCGCACTGGCGGTCTGAAAAATTTCCAGATACACTGTCACACCCCCAGATAGACATCTGTATGCCGAAATGTCACGATCAGATATTTCAGCCCTTTCATTGCCGTGAGATAAAAATGGGATTCCCCTGTGGGAAGCTCCAGCCAGTCAGAACCAGACACCCACCGGTTCATGATCGGCGTGGAAACACCGTTTCTTGTCAGCGTCACCGTGCGGTGTCCGTGTCTGGTGGTAATGGTGATCTTGTCGCCCTCCAGAATATCCCCGGTGACCCGGAGATAGGCTCCGTTGTCGGCGTTATAGATCGTCGGCGTTCCCACGATGCCGCCTTTGGCTTCCAGCGTGATCTCCATGCCGATGGTGTCGCCGTTGTTCTGTATGGTGATGCTGTTGTCGGTCCGATACACGCCCAGCGGCACACCGGGCTTTTCTGCAATAGCAAACGGAAACTTAAAACCGCTGACGATACTGCCGTGCTGCACAATGGTGTCCTGCGTACTGTAGAAGTATACGTCCGGACAGAGGATGCTGATCTGACCGGATACCGGCATATCAAACCGGGACGGCTCACAGGTTTCCACAACCCCCTCTGTATAGACATCGATGTTGGATGTCCGGTAATACACCTTGATGTATTCCGACGGCTTTGCCACACGATATAGCCTGTGCCGCCGTTTCTCCACGCCGACACCACGCATTTCAAAGGAAATGACGATATTCCGCTTTTCCAGAAACGCCCGGTTCAGCTGGCTGCCGTTCATGGTGGCATAGGTCGCCATGCTGATCGTCGCACCGGGCGGGTCCAGTCCGGTGACTTTTGACATCATATAACGGTTTGCCGTTGTGCTCATGTCCAGCTGCTCTCCGGCGGCGTTTTCCAGAATCAAATGGTATTTCATTATGGTTCACCTCACCGGTTCAGTGCGTTGTTGGTCTGCCGATAGATCTCCAAACGGGACAACGCCTTGGGGCTGTTATTGGTCTGGTTTACTGTTCGGCTGTTGTCAGTCTTATAGTAGTTGTTGACGACAGCGGCATTTTTCCGGACGGCTGCTGTCATGGGGTTCTGCTGCATTCGGTATGCTGCACCGGACGTCATGCCGTTCAGGCTTTCTACCGCAGTATTCCGCAGCTTGTCTGCCATGCTGCGGACAGACTTCACAGCGGACAGGGTGGAATCCTCAATGCCGATCGCAATGCCGGCAGGCAGGAACTTGCCGACCTCGTCACGCATCACCTTGGACGGCGACGCAATGCCGAAAAAGTCTTTCAGTCCGCCCAGTACACTGTCGCCGAATCCAGAGATCTTGTCCCCGATCCAGCCCACCATGTCACTGATACCGTTCCACAAGCCTTCCACCAGATCTCGTCCTACGTCCAGCATCATGCCCGGCAGTTCCTTGATGTGATCCCAGATCGCACTGACAATATCTGCTGCGGCAGAACCGATAGAGCCGAGGGAATTGCGGATGCCGTTGACAATGGAATCCCGTACCTCCAGCATCTTGCCGGGCAGCTTGCCCAGCAGTTCGCCTAGTGCCTCCATAATCTTCCCGAACAGTTCCCTTGATTTTTTCAGCAGCTTCGGCACAGCGTCTACCACGGCATTCAGAATCGCACTGATGATCTGCGGCAGTGCATTGCCCAGAGCCACCAGAATTTCCGGAATCGCATCCACCAGAGCCATCAGCAGCTGAATGGCTGCGTCCAGAATGGTGTCGATGTTGTTCGTGAAAAAGTCCACCAGCGTGGTGATGATGACCGGAATCGCAGCCACCAGTGCGTCAATGATCGTCGGCAGTGCGTCCACGATCGCCATAAGCAGTGTGATCGCCGCCTGCAGCAGTACCGGAACCGACGTTTGCAGGCAGTTCGTGATCGCTGTGAGGATCTGCGGCAGAGCTGCTGTCAGTGCGGTGATGAGCGTGGGCAGAGCATTCACAATTGCCATGAGCAGGGTCGTGGCAGCCTGTAACAGCTGCGGCACTGCACCGAGCAATGCTGTCACAATTGCTGTGATCAGCTGCGGCAGCATTGGTACAAGCGTGTTGACGATCATCGGCACAGCATCTACAATTGCCATGAGCAGCGTAGTTGCGGCTTGCAGCAGCTGCGGCACAAAAGCAGTCAGCTGCGTGACGATGCTTCCGGCAATGGTGACGGCTGCTTCTGCGAACTGCGGTAAAAACGCTGTTATCGTCTGAATCAATTGCAGAATCATATCAGAAACAGTAGCCATCAGCGTAGGTGTACTCTGTGCAAGCCCCTGCATAATGCCTCCGAGAATCTGTGTTCCCATTTCCAGAAGCTGCGGAAGCAGGTCTGATGCCATAGAAGAAACGGTATCCACCAGCCCCGTAACGGCAGATGCAATGCCTTCCTCTGCCCCGTCCGCACCGGTGACCACATCCATGAAGGCATCAGACAGTTCCTGCAATGCAGGAGATACGCCGGAGATCAGATTCGCCTTGAAATTGGTCATGGTGGTTTGCAGCGGCTCCATGGCAGCTCCTACGCCTGCCACAGCGTTCTGATAGTTGACCGTTGCTTCCCGTGCATCAATGATGGACGCATTGTTCTCCCGATAGGTTTCCGCACTGTCGGCGTACAGTCCGTTCAGCGCGCTGATAATCAGCTGCTGCCTTTCCTGCTCATCGCCGCAGGCAGCCAGTGCCTCGTTGAATGCGTCCTCTGCACTCATTCCCTGGGATACGCCGCTCTGAAATGCGGACAGTGCCGCCGCATTGCCGCTGAGAGCATTTGTCCATGTGTCATTGCTGGCAGATGCCCAGTTGATCGCATCCGCCATTGTGCCGGTGATCTGTCCGACCTTCGCCGTTTCGTTGACGCTCTCCGCCAGACCGTCCAGCGGAATGGAATCACCGTACACCGCCCAGATGCCGGTGGCACTGTCCAGCAGGCTGTCCATGTCCTGCATGGATACGCCCAGCTTTTCAAAGTTGGAAATAGTGGTCGTGGTGGCGGTTTCATCGCCCAGAACGCCGTACAGCTGGCTGTATGCCTGTGTGATGTAGTCCGCATCCATGCCTGCCGCAGATGTGGCGGTGTACAGCTTGGACATATTCTCCCGGTACTCCTGCGTAGATTCGCTGAGTTCGGCAAATGTGGGAATGGCATCGCCGATAGCACTCACCAGTGCAGTCAGACCGTTTCCGATAAAGGTCGCCACAGCCCCGTCCAGAACGGAAAAGCCGTCGCCGGAATCCCTGGCAGATTCGCCAAGGTCTTTTGTACCGTCACCGGCATTCTCCGCTGCATCTCCCAGATCGTCCGCTGCATCGCTGAGTTCGCCGATCTCCTCGCTTGCATCACCGGAATCCTGTGCCGCCTGCTCCGCAGCGTCGCCCAAATCTTCCGTGGCATCTGCCGCGGTATCCAGCTGGGAATCGTATCGTTTCAGTTCGATCTCTGTTGCTGCGATCTCACGCTGCAATGCGGCGAACTGCTCCTGTGAGATCTTCCCCTCTCCCAGCAGCTTTTCCACATCCTTCAGCTGTGCCTGTGTGGAAGTAATGGACTTGTTCACGTCATGCAGGGATTCCGAAAGCTGCGTGGTGTCGCCGCCGATCTCAATGGTCAATCCCTTGATACGCCTATCATTTGCCACAGTACTTCACCCCCCTCAGAATGTGTCAAAATCCCGCTGTGTCGCACGGATCGGATAGTCATAATCATCGTTGGAACGCTCTGAAAACATATCGATCACCATGCCGTATGTCAGGACGTTCAAGTCCTCCATCGAAAGCCCCAGCTCCACACACCGGAGCAGGAACAGTGCCGTCGTCATCGGGCGTTCTGTCGGACGTTCTTTTTTTTAAGGTCTACGTTTGTCTTTTGGCTGGCTGCCCACAGCTTTGCGATCTGCGGGAATGCACGCCAGACGGACATCATGCCGAACTGATCCAGCCATTCCTCCACCGTGTCCGGCACGCTGCTGTCCGCCGCCTTTGCCATCACATAGGCGATGTTCTCAAACGTGCTCATCTTGCCCAGATCTTTCAGATCGATCTGTGCTTTCTGCTGCTCACCGGTTTCCGCCGGCTTGTGGAACTGCTCCGTCAGATCTCCGATGTCAGAAAAAATGTCAGAGCCGGTCAGTGCCATGTACAGTCTTGGAACGGCGGCAGAGGCACGGAACTTCACCGGCTTGCCGTCGATCATGATCTTCTTTTCCAGCATTGCTTATTCCCCCGTTGCTTCTGTCACATTCGGTACATATACCGCCTTGTACCAGTTTGCGTATACCTCAGAATCCGTTTCCTCACAGGTGCGGCACTTGACCAGACCATTGTCCAGTGCTGCGGCAGTGAAGGAGCAGGTTTCCGTTTTCGGTGTCTTGGTATCTGTGTTGGTTTCGCCCTCTACTGCGGTACGGGACGCTGTGCAGCAATACAGCACATGGCGGATGTGATTTACATCGCCGTCGAACTCAAACAGCAGTGCAAACTGTTTCAGCTCTGCATCGTTCTTCTCCACCAGCACGCCCTTCTGATCCAGAATCTCGCCCAGCACGTCTTTGCGAAATTCCAGCGACAACAGTGCCAGCTCCAGATCACCCTCATAGCCGGAATTGTTGTTGATGACGTAGTACACACGGTTGTCCGCATAGAAGTTCTCCGGCTCGCCGGAGGGGTTCACCGACAGCGACACGCCGCCGGGGATCCGCACCGGTGTGTCATATGTGGCATTGCCGTCATCATCAATATGGCACATCGCAAAATGCACCTTGTTCAAACCGAATTTTACCTTGTTTTTCTTTCCTGCTGCCATTTTATACGCCAGCCTCCTTCATTCTAAGTCAGACTTCCATTTCATACAGGACTTCATAGAGCCGTTCGCTCTCGATCCATGTTTCCGATTTTACATAGCTGATCTCATGTGCGGTCAGGACATCTTCCACCCGCTGCTCTGCGTCCGGATCTTTCGTGTCCGTGTACAGTTCCACGTCCAGCTGCTTCCAGCTGTAATAGTTGATGTTGTCGGCGTGGAACGTATGCTCTCCCGGCGACAGGTACACCACAAATGGCGGCGGCGGACTTTCACCCTCTGCGAAATGATGGTATGCACAGGGCAGTCCGATCTCCTGCACCATCGCCGTGATCTCTTCATAGGTCATACGCACTCAGCCTCCCAACGCTTCTGTAATCAGGGTTTCCAGCATCTCTGCACCGTGTTCCTCTGCCGGAGCAACGTGCGGTCTGGCAGCCACACGCCCGCCATTCCGCTTGGCGTGTCCCTTTTCCAGCAGGTGTACGATCTGATACTTCCGGTTGTGTACGGACATATGCCGCATATGTGCCTTTTCTTCCACTACGGACGCACGCCAGCCCTTCCGGTATCTGCCGGTCTTGCCGTCAGGTGATGTGGTCACCAGTTCTTTTCGGACTGCCTTTGCCGTCTGTGTGACAGCGTCTTTCATGGCGTCCTCCGCCAGCTCCACATACTCCTCCAGCCCGTCCATCACCGCCGCTGCCAGATCGTCAATATCCACATTGCTCATCACATTCCACCAGCCTTTCCCGCTGCGACACCGCCGTGATCTGCACCAGATCGCCGCTGGTGTAGTACGGCATCACACCGGTAATGTTGTAGACCTCGCCGCCGAACAGGATCCGGTGGCGGTTGCTGCACAGTGCCGCTGTCGTGGCACTTTTCAGCACGATCGCTTTCATCGTCTGCCGCATGGACGTAACACCCGCCTCTGTTCCCTCCGTGGATGCAGTAATTGTCACGTTTGCCCACAGCTCCAAAAAATCCGTCCATGCACTGGTGTGGTTGCCGATGTGGTCTGTCACCGTTTCGTTCTGCTGCACGGTGATACGCTGGTTTCTCTCTGCAATTGATACTGCCATCAGATCACTCCCTCCCGCTGTGCAAACAGCATTGCCCGCAGCGTCAGCAGCAGGGCGTTGTGGTCGGCGTTCTCCCGGTGGGTATACAGATAGGCGACGGCGTACAGCGTGGCAGTGTGACAGGTCTCCTCCTGCTCATACTGCTCTGCCGACACCCTGCCCACGTCCTGCACCGTCTGCTTTGCAGTCAGCAGCAGGGACTGGATTAGCTCGTCGTCCTCGGAATGTTCCACACGGAGATAGTTCTTTGCCTCTTCCAGCGTCACCATACAGCACCTCCGTCACTTCACTGCCAGCAGCTTTACCGCCTCTGGCAGGATCAGCTTGCCGTCCACACGCTTGGATGCCAGGAAGCCAACTTGTCCGGTCATGGAGAACAGCTCGTCCAGACGCTTGAAGGTGATGCCCTGCCGGTCGCCGATCCAGTAGTAGCTGAAATCGCCGAAGGCAATGCCGGTCTTGCCGGATGCCAGAGCCGGAATGTAGCTGGAAGTCACATACGGACGGTTCATGATCATGTCCGGCACGCCGGCAACCACAGACGGCTGCCAGATGTACTGCCCTGTGGTGTCCTTCACCTTGCGGAGTGCCTTGACAGTGGCGTCGTTCATCGCCCATGTGCCTTTCTTGCGGTACGGGCTTTTCAGGCTGTAGTACAGCTCCAGCATATCGTCAAAGGTCACCGATGCCGATGCGGCAGTCACGCCGGTCTCTGCACCGTCGGTGGCATTGAAAATACCGGTCGGCTTGCTCTTGCCGTCACCGACCCAGAACGCCTCCTCTTCCTTTGCACCCAGCCGTCTGCCGAACTCTCTGGAGATGTACGCCTCCAGGTCAAAGGCGGCATCATTGAGCAGCTCTGTGGAAACTTTCAGTGCCGTGCCCACCTTGTACGCACCCAGGGACTTCTGTCCGAAGGTGTCGTCCGACAGCGGGAAGGTGCCTTCCTCGTCGATCCACGATGCCTCGCCCTTGTCGCTGACAATGGGAATCTTCCGGTCGCCGGATGCTGTGGTGATCACAGTCGCCAGCGTGCGGAACACGTTTTCCTCCTCCAGTGCCTCGATCAGCTGACGCTCGAACTCGTCCGGCACCAGATAGCCGCCCTCGGAATCCGTCCCCACCTGCAATGCGTTCTGCACCGCAGCGGTATAGTGCTTGTTCCGGATCGCATCCCAGAACGCCTGCTTGTACGATGCGGACGCAGTGCCTGTGCCGGCAGCCTTGCCGCTGTGGGGTTCGCCCAGAATGGGATCGCCGGCAGCGTTCATGGCGGTTTCCATTTCGTTGGCACGTTCCAGACGGGCAATGTCGTTGCCCAGATCGGTCAGTTCCTTTTCCATGGTCTCATATGCGGCAGCGTCCGCCTCGCTCATTCTGCCGTTGTGGGTCTTGGAATCCAGAAATGTTCTGGCGGTGTCCCACTTTGCAGCACGCTCCTGCCGGAGTGCTGTCAGACGCTGCATTCTCTCTGTCATAGTCATTCGCTTTTCCTCCTTACGGTTTCAGTAGGTTCAACCGTGCACGCAGCTGTGCGGCGTCCACGGTTCTGTCGCTTTTGCTCTGCCCCAGCTTTGCCAGAAACGACTGCATCGTCTGTTTCCGGGAATACGCCTGTGCAGGGGGTTCTTTCTTGTCGGGTTCGTCCGGCTCTTCCTCCGGCTCTTCTTCGGGTTCGTCCGGCTCTTCCTCCGGCTCTTCTTCGGGCGGTTCTTCCTCCGGCTTTTTGTCCGGATCGTCCTCCGCGAACAGGATGCCGTCCACGAATCCCAGCCGCATTGCCTCGTTGGCGTTCAGCCACGTTTCCGCATCCATCATCTTCGCCAGACGATTCCGGGACAGTCCGGTCTTTGCCACATAGGCGTTCAGAATGGATTCCTTGACTTCCTCCAGCACAGCGATCGCCTGCTCCATGTCCTTTTTCTCGCCGGCTGCCATGGTGGACGGATTGTGGATCATCAACATTCCCACCGGACTGATGAGCGTGGTGTCCCCTGCCATTGCCACCACCGATGCGGCAGATGCGGCAATGCCGTGGATCTTCACCGTGACCTTTCCGGGGTGATTCCGCAGCATGGTGTAGATCTGTGCCGCTGCGAACACGTCGCCGCCCGGCGAGTTGATCCAGACGGTCACATCTCCGGTGTGCTGTTTCAGCTCCGCCTGAAATGCGGCAGGCGTGACCTCATCGCCCCACCAGGTCTCACTGGCAATCGCACCGTCCAGATACAGCTCGCTCTCGCCGTCTGCATCGTTCCGCAGCCAGTTCCAAAACTTCTTCATTTGCTTTCACCTCCGTTTTTTGCAAACGCTCCGGCATCTTTCAGCTTGGTAAAGCTGCCGTTCACCAGATACAGGTCGCCGCCTTCCTCTGCCGGAATGCGGTTCTCGTCCTCACGCTCCCGGATGTCGTTGGCAGACATCCAGCCGTTCTGCCGTGCAGTGGCATAGCCCTGCATCCGGCTGTTATAGTCGCCCCGGAGCATGCCGTCTACGTTGAACTTTGCGAAATACCGCCGTTCCTCCTGAGGTAGGAGCAGGGAACGCTAAATTTCCTGCTCCCACCGGGTCAGCCACGGCATCAGCGTAAACTGCACAAACTCCAGGGACTGCTGCTCGATGTTGGAAAACGTGGCGTGATCCAGATCGCCGATCATGTGCAGCGGCACCCGGTACAGCCGGGCGATCTCCTCGATCTGGAACTTTCGTGTCTCCAGAAACTGCGAATCCTGGGGTGTCATGGAAATGGGCTGGTAGTCCATGCCCTCTTCCAGCACAGCGGTCTTGTGGGAGTTCCCTGCTCCGCCGTAAGCCTTTTCCCATGCGTCACGCACCTTCTGGGGATCTTTCAGCACGCCCGGATGTTTCAGCACGCCGCTGGGTGCTGCCCCGTTGGCAAAGAAGCTGGAGCCGTACTGGTCGCAGTCCAGAGCCAGACCGATGGCGTTCCGTGCCAGAGCGATGGGTGAATAGCCCACCAGCCCGTCGAACCCCATTCCGGGGATATGCAGCACGTCAAAGTCATACAGCCGGATCTCGCCCTGTTCCCTGAAATTGGGGTTCGCATCATCATAGCGGCGGTAGAGATAGACCAGCTCGCCGCTGTCCTCCCGTTCCACCCGGACACGGTTCGCCGCCAGCGGATACAGCCCCAGCACCTCGCCCCGACCGTTGCGGATGATCTGGGCGTAGGCGTTGCCGTAAATGAGCAGATGCGTCATCAGCACCTCCCGGAACGTGTACGAGGTCATTTCCGGATTGGGCTGGTCATGCAGCACCTTGTACAGCGGATGCTGCACTGCCGGCTCTTTACCGTGTTCCGTCCGCTCGTACAGATGCAGGGGCAGCTGTGCCACGGATTCCGCCAGCACCTTGATGCAGGCGTACACCGCCGACTGCTGCATCGCTGTAAAGGGATTGACCTCTGCACCGCTTTTCGACCGCCCGAACCAGTAGGCGTAGGACGGGCTGTGATAGTAGTTCTTCGGCTTGTCCCGTGACCGGAACAGCCCTGTGAAAATTCCCATGTGTCATCACCTCAAAAAATCAGAAGTTCTCTTTCGTCGTACACGCTTCCCTGGGTGTCGTCCTTGTGCCGGATGCAGCGATCCAGTGCCATGACCAGTGCCACGATCCCGTCGATCTTCTCCGTGGACTTTTCCTTGTCCGGCTTGATGTTGCCGGCTGGATCACGCCTGACTACTGCATTCCCCGACATCCACCGCAGCACCGGATTGCCGCCGTGCCGGATACGCTTTTCCAGCAGCAGCCGCATCAGTTCCTTGGACGGCGGCGACATATCCCGAAAGCCCTGTCCGAACTGCACCATGGTAAAGCCCATGTCCTCTAAGTCCTGTGCCATCTGCACTGCACCCCAGCGGTCAAAGGCGATCTCCTTGATGTGAAATTTCCGTCCCAGATCGTCGATGAACTGCTCAATAAAGCCGTAGTGTACCACGTTGCCCTCGGTGGTGCAGATATAGCCCTGCTTTTCCCACACATCGTACATGACGTGGTCACGCCGGACACGCAGATCCAGCGTATCCTCCGGCAGCCAGAAGTATGGCAGCACGATGTAGGGTGCGTCCTGGCTCTCCGGCGGAAACACCAGCACAAATGCAGTGATGTCCGTGGTGGAGGACAGGTCCAGTCCGGCGTAGCACGTTCTGCCCTCCAGAGCCGCCGTGTCAACGGGCTTGCTGCCCCAGTCCCAGACGTGCTCCGGAATCCAGCCCACGGTGGAGGACACCCACATATTCAGCCGCAGCTGCTTGAAGTTGTTCTCGTCCGCCGGATTGTCCAGTGCCTGCCGGTACAGATTCCGGACACGGTCGATCTGGATGGTGTACCCCAGTGAGGGGTTCGCCTTGTACCAGTTCTCCTCCTCGTTCCAGTCCGCCTCATCGGGCAAGCCGTAGACCACCGGATAGTAGGTGGGGTCTGCCTTTCTGCCTTTGAGAATGTCCATCGCCAGCTGGTGCTGTTCCCAGCACACGCTGTTCCGGTCGTTTCCGGCGGTGGTGATGGCAAAGAACAGCGGCTGCTCTCTGGCGTCGCCGGAGCCCTTGGTCATAACGTCCCAGAGCTTCCGGTTTGGCTGTGCGTGCAGCTCGTCAAACACCAGACCGGACACATTCAGCCCGTGCTTGGTGCCGACCTCGGCGGACAGCACCTGATAGAATCCGGCATTGCTGTAGTTCACCACACGCTTGACAGAATCTATGACCTTCGACCGCTTTTCCAGTGCCGGCGACTGTGCGATCATCTGCTTTGCCACGTCGTAGACGATAGATGCCTGCTGCCGGTCTGCGGCACAGCCGTACACCTCGGCGGACGGTTCGTTGTCCCCGTACAGCAGGTACAGGGCGACCGCTGCCGCCAGTTCTGACTTGCCGTTTTTCTTGGGGATCTCCACATACGCCGTGAGGAACTGCCGCTTGCCGTTTTCTTTGACGATGCCGAACACGTCCCGGATGATCTGCTCCTGCCACGGCAGCAGCCAGAACCGCTTGCCTGCCCATTTCCCCTTGGTGTGCCGGAGATTTTCGATAAACGCCACGGCTCGGTCTGCCTTTTTGGCATCATAATGGGACGTGGGGAGCATGAATCTGGACGGCTCGTAGTGCTCCAGACGGGGAAATTCCGCCGGACGCAGGTCGTTTTTCCCCATCATCCGTCACCGCCCAGCAGCATTTCCATGTCGTCCGCCTCGGATTCCGGTGCATTTGCCGCCACAATCCGGCTGCGGCTGGACGGTGTCAGACCAAATTCCGTGCAGAATTTCAGCATGGTTTTCAGACTTGCCTGTGCAATGGACACCCACGGGGTCTGCTGCTGATAACCGTTGGGTGTCTCGAAGGTGCTGCCCTCTGCGGCAATGTGTGCCTTGGCATCCACCCAGTCGGCATAGGACTGGCAATAGCCGGCGAAAGCGGCACGATCCACCTGTGTGAGCAGTCCGGCTTGCTCCAGAAACGGCACAAGCCGTTTCCACTCCCGCTTTGCCTCTTTGCTCAGCCACGCCGGACACTTCGGAACAGATGCGTCCGGTTTCGGCTCGTTGGGGTTCAGCTGCCGCTTGCCCGGATTGCCCTCCAGCACCTTCAAGCTCGTGGGTTTCGGTTTTCTTCCTGCCATTTCGTGTCACCTCCTGCCGTTTTCCGCCGGATACCCCCCTCTTTTCATTTTGCGAACTCTCACACGGAGTTGGGCGCCGGTCTTTTCATAGCCTGCCTTGGAGAGATTTTGATACCCCCTCCCCCTAATACTCGTAGGTCGGGCAGCTGTCCTCCTCGCCGGTTTTCTTGTCGTGACAAGCCTTGCACAATGCCTGCCAGTTGCTCTCGTCCCAGAACAGCTGCTCCCTGCCTCTATGGGGGACGATGTGGTCTACCACCTGTGCCGGTCTGCCGCACCGGACACACAGGGGATGCTGCCGCAGATACTGTCTGCTGATCCGCTGCCACCGGCTGGTGTAGCCACGCTTGACGGCAGATGGTCGGTCAGGATGCAGCTGCTTGTGTTTGTCACAGTACTTGCTGCCTACCGGAATCAGCACCGGACAGCCGGGGTGGCGGCACTGGGTACGCTGTTTATATGGCATCGGATTACGCTCCTTTCCGGCATACAAAAAACGCCGCAAGGTCACCCTTGCAGCGGTTCTTGTCAGTATTGGATAGTATCATTATAGCACAGGTGGTATGTACGATTCCATACGATTATTCCAGCATCGCCAATGCCTTTCTGTGCCACCGGTGGAACGTGTCCCAGGAGCAGGGCAGTTCCACGCAGACCTGTTCGCAGGTCATGCCGTCCAGATACCGCAGCCGCATCAGCCGACGCAGCTCCGGCGGCAGGGTGTCGATGGCATTCTCCACGGCTGCCTGTTCCTCCAGCAGGATACACTGCTTTCTCCGGTAGAGCCGTTCCAGTGTTTCCTTCTTCTCCACATACCGCTGTGCCTCTGGCAGCGGTTCTCCCCGCTGGTGCGGACTGTCGCCGTATGTCACGCCGTGGCAGCCCTTGCTTTCTTCCAGTTCGTGCAGCCGCCTTGTGATGTCGGCGAGCTCTCGCCGGATGCTGCCGTATCGGCGTAGATCGTCTTTAGTCATGTGGTTTCCTTCCTTTCCGGCTATCTGCCGTTTGATTTTGAATGAATCTGCGAATAAAAGCGTTGACAAAAGCACGAATCCGTGCTATACTGAAATCAGAAAAAACACGCCATTTCCAATTGAAACGGAGGTTATGCGTATGAGTACCAAAGAAATGCTGCTCCACGAGATCGACGCCATGAATGAAAAGCAGCTGCAGGGATTGCTGCTGTTTATTCAGGGCTGCTATGCAGAAATCCCCAACGAAGAAACCCGTTCTGTTCTGGACGATGTGAAGCAGGGCAGGAACATGGTCGGACCGTTTTCTTCCGTGAAGGAGCTCATGGAGGACTTAGATGCTGAAGATTGAATACCACAAGTCCTTCAAAAAGGATTATAAACGAGTCAAAAAGCAGGGCTACAGCATCGCAAAGCTGGAAACCGTGATCGCTCTGCTGGCAGACGAACAGCAGCTGCCGGAATCTTATCGGGATCACGCCTTAAAGGGCAACTACGACGGATTCCGGGAGTGCCACATTCAACCGGACTGGCTGCTCATTTACCGTGTCGAAAAGGACAGACTGGTTCTGGCACTTTCCCGTACCGGCAGCCACAGCGAGCTCTTTGACAAGTAACCACAGGCAGACTGCACAAAGCGGTCTGTCTTTTTTATTTCACCGCATCTTTCTCCTCCTTCACCAGCCCCACCGCTTCCTCCGCACTCCTGCAAATGCCGGCGACCGCACCGGCTGCCCGCATCTGTTCCAGGAAGTGCCTCTGTTCTCTGGTGGGTCTGCCTTTCGGCGTTTTCACTTCGATGAATACGGCTCGCCCGTCCGACTTCCGCACCCCGAACAGGTCCGAAAATCCTGCCGGAACGCCGGAGCTGAACCATCTCCCGTCCATGGTGTAGCCTTTTCCCACGTTCATGCGGAAGATGATGCAGAACTCCGACACCGCCGCCCGTATCTCATTCTGGATCCGATGTTCTTCGGTCATTGTGTATCAGCCCCATTCTCTTTGCCATGTAGTACGCCCAGCCGGGCTTGTACCCTCTTGCCTTGCCATATGCCGCCAGATCGCCCATGGTGCGGCACTGTGCCGGCGTGGCTGGCACAACGTGTACCTCTGTGACCTTTTCCAGCTCTGCCGCCGTATTCTCCTCCGGATCATGCTCCTGCACCGGCGGCTTTTCCTCCGCCTGCTTTTTCAGCGGTGCCAGACACTTCGGGCAGCAGGTGGCACGCTTTCCGTCCTTCCCGTACTTCGGGAAGATGTAAAAGCACTTCTCACACGCCAGCACCTCGAACGGGTCTGCCGCCTTTTTCTGCCGTGTTTCCAGCGTCCACTCCCGGTCGTCGTCCGGCATTCCGAACCGGCGGACATTGCCCACATGGTCTAAGATCACCGCACGCTTGCCCTCTTTGTACCGCATACACCGCATGGCTTGCTGAATGTACAGCGTCAGGGACTTTGTGGGACGGAGCAGGATCGCACAGCCGCAGTCCGGCACGTCGAATCCCTCCGAGATCAAGTCCACGTTGCACAACACCTGTATCTCACCGCTGCGGAATGCGGCGATCACACGGTCACGCTCGCCCTTCGGAGTGCTGCCGTCGATGTGTGCCGCCGGAATGCCGGCATCGCAGAACGCCTCTGCCATCATTCGGGAATACCGGATAGACACACAGTAGCACACCGCCTTTGCACCGCCGGCATAGGTGCGGTAATGCTTGATGACATCGCCGTAGATGCACTTCTCCGACAGCAGCTTTTCCGCCTCTGCCATGTCATACTCTCCGTGCCTGGTCTGCACGTCCGACATATCGAACTCCGACGGTGCGTAGTAGTCATAGGGTGCCAGACAGTGATGCTCGATCAGCCACCTGGCAGACACGCCCACGATCAGATCGTCGTTGACATCGCCCAGACCAGAGCCGTCGATCCGCACCGGCGTTGCCGTCACGCCCACCCGAAACGCTCCGGGAAACTGCTCGTAGATCTTCTTGTAGGTCGCCGCACGGCTGTGGTGGTTCTCGTCCGTGATGATGAGTGCCGGCTGTTCCATGCGGCTGAGCCGCCTTGCCGCCGTCTGCACCATCATGATGTTGCACAGGGACATCTCCACGCCCCACCACCGGAATGTCTCCCGTATCTGGTCGCACAGCTCCCTGCGGTGGACGAGAAACAGCACCAGCTTGCCGTTTTCCGTGGTGCGTCTGGCGATCTCCGCCACAATGACCGATTTTCCGCCGCCGCAGGGCAGCACAATGCAGGGGGCTTTGTGCCCCGTCCGCCAGGACTGGCTTGTCCGCCGCACCAGATCTTCCTGATACGTCCGCAGTACGCCCATAATCATTCATCTCCTTTTCCTTATCGTGGCTCCCCTTTAGGGGAGCCGTCACCGTAGGTGACTGAGGGGTTCAGTCCGCACAGCTGATCGGCAAGCTGCCGGCAGACACTGCATCCGTTTTTTTCGTAATAGTTTCCACGCTCTGTCACCTGCCGCAGCACACGCATTTCCTGCTGTCCCACACGCCGCTGCAAGTCCCACTGCCGGTAGCCGTCCAGCACGGCACGCTTTTCCTGCTTTGCCTGTTCCCCGGTCAGTCTGCCTGTGGCAAACATGGCGTATAAGGCACGCATGGTCAGAAAGTAGTACATCTCCGGCGGCTCCAGTCCGGCAGGCAACACCTGCATGGCATACGCCCTGCGATCCAGTTCGTCCAGTTCCATTTCTGCACCTCCTCAAAACGGCAGCACCGTCTTTTGCACCTTTGCCTTGCTCAGGTCGAAGGGGAACGGTGTCACGCCGCCGTCCCCCAGCTGATACAGCCGCTTGGACTTCTTGCTGTGCCGCAGCGGTATCCGGTCATCGCCCTGTACCAGCACGCCAGTGGCTCGGTTCTTCTGCACCGCAAGCACGGTCTGCCAGTACTTCCCCCTGTCGTCCTTTTCCTTTTCCACACGATCCAGCATGAGAATGGTGTCCGACAGGTTCGCCACATCGCCGGAGCCGGAAATATCGTCGCCGGTCAGCTCTCTGGCGTTGCTCTTTCTAGGGTGTGCCACCAGCAGCACCACGATGTGCAGCTTTCGGGCAAGGGCTTTCATCCGCTTGGCGAAGCGGCTCTGCTCTGTGTAGATGTTCTCTCCGGCATCGATCGCCGTCATCAGATTGTCGAGGATCACAAACCGGACACCGTATGTCCGCACGGCGGTTTCGATCTCCGCCGCAAGGTCTGGCTTGGACTGCTCCTCCATGGCGGCGTTGTCCACCAGAAACAGCCTGTGCCGGTACCAGTCCGCCAGCTGCCGCTCCTGCTCCGGGTCGAGGTAATAGCCGGAAGAGGACGTATAGACACGCTCCCGGATTGCCTTTTCGCCGGCGATCTGGAAGTCGATCCACCGCTTGACCTCATAGTCCGCCATTTCGCCGGAGTAGAACAGCACGTTCCAGTTCTGCCACAGTGCCGCCACCGCAAACATACTGGCAACAGTGCTCTTGCCCGTGCCCCGCTTGCCGGTGATGGTGATGAGCTGTCCCTCGTAGAATCCGCCCAGAGCGTGATCCAGTTTCGGGAACAGCGTCCGGAAGTGGGGCACATCGTCCAGATTCACCTGCTCCACGTCCGCCATTTCCCGAATGGTCGCCGGCTGATAGCATTCCGCCTTTTCCACCGCTGTCCGCAGTGCCTTTTCGCCGAAGCTTTGCAGAATGTCGTTGGCGTCCTTTTCCCCCAGATAGTCTTTCAGCCGCGGGGTGCGGATCTTCACATTGGGGAACAGCTCCCGCATCTCGTTGACCAGCGTAATGCTGCCACGCTCGCAGTCGCCGAACACCACCACGGTGTCAAACTGTGCCACGAAGTCCCTGCAGTGCTCCACCCATGTGAACCCTCTCGCTCCGTTGGGAACGCTAACGGCGTTGGGTATGCCTGCACTGGCAAGGGACAGGCTGTCGATCTGTCCCTCGGTGATGACCAGCGTCCTGCTCTTTGCCGGATCGCAGTGATCCATGCCGAACAGAATGGGTCTGCATTCGCTCTCGCACCACTCCTTCGCCTTGTGCCTGCTCTTGTCGTAGTCAATGAGCCGGTACTTCACGAACTCCATTTTCTCGTAGATCTGCCCGTCTGCATCCTTTGCTCTGCGGTAGAACGGGAAGATCAGCTGGTTTTCGTCCCGGGGACTGGTGGTGATGCCGTATGCCCGTGTGACCTCTTTCCGGATACCCCGGCGAAAGAGATACTCCTCTGCCGGCGTGGAGGTGAGCAGGCGGATACGGGGCAGTTCCTTGTACTGCTTGGGAGCGATGCTGTCCAGCGGGAAGTCAAAGTCCCGTGCCAGCTCCACGAAGTGTCCGGACGCACCACAGCTGGCTCTGGGGCAGCAGTACGCACCAGTGACGGCGTTGATGGAGAATGTCCACTGATCCTGCCGGCTGGAACTGCAATAGGGGCATCGCTGGAACTTGATCTCGTTACCCTTCGGCTTGACGGCAATGCCCATGCGTGATGCAAATGCGTAGATGTCCGATTGCTCCAGTTTGTACTTCACACTCTCACGTCCTTACACCAGTTCAAAGTCGATCTCATCCCACGGTATCACTTCTTCCTCTCCCGGAGCAGGCAGTGCCGCCCGTTCCAGGGCGGTGCTGTCCTGCGGTATATCAGATACAGGTACTGTATCTGATACTGTAGTAACAGTATCAGTTACAGTAACAGTTCGTTTTGTTCGCTCTTGTTCGGATTTGTTCGTCTTTGTTTGTGCTTGTTCAACACTTTGAACATTTGTTCGTTTTGTTCGCTTTTGCTTTTTTCGTCTGGATTCACCACTCTTTTTCCCTGCCTCAGAGCGTTTCTTCCGGACTTCCTCCCACTTTTTCGACGCATCGTCGATCTGGGTGGACAGGAAGCTGAAAAGCACCCGCAGTGCCATGTCGTCGTTCTCCAGTTTTTCGCCGGTATTGGCATAGCGGAACAGTGCCTTGAACAAAACGCCGCACTGTTCATTGGACAGCATCTGGATCTCCTTCCAGCGGTCGGTGTACAACAAAAAAGACTTCTTTTTTTCCTCTGCCATTGCTTTGCATTTCTCCTTTCTCCTGATTTCAAATCCGTGCCGTCACATCAAAACGGCAAATTGTCGCTGGTGATGACTTCCTCGAAGTCGCTGAGGTCGCCCAGCTGAGGCTGTTGCTGCGGTGCCGCTGCCGGTGTCGGTGCAGCATAGGGCTGAGAGGTGCTCTGTGCCGGCTGTGGGCGTGTCTGGGGCTGTGAGGAGTAGTTTTGCGGCTGTGACTGCTGCGGCGGATACGGGGCATTCTGAGGCTGCTGGAACGGCTGTCCGAATGGTGCAGTCTGCTGCTGTGACGCTGCCGCAAAGACACCGCCGGACTGCTGTGCAAAGGCGTTGCCCGTGCCCTGGAACGTGCCTGCTCCGGCGAATGCTCCCCCTGCCGGCTGGGGCACTCTGGGTTCCGGAATCTCATAGTCGCCGCTGCGGATCTTCTGGGGATCGCAGAGAAATGCCGGCTCGGTGAACCGGTTGCCGTTGTAGTACGCCTCACGGAACAGCACACCGATGATGCTGCCCTTGAACATATCCGGATCGAATCCGGCTTCGATGTTCGGCTCGGCGAGATGATTCGCACGGGAGATGGTATTCAGATTCCCCTTGTACATGGCGATGGCGTTGGTGTACTTGTCGTTGTCGCCGGTAAAGTTGGGCAGCCAGATCTTGTACACGCCCTTCCACTTCTGCCCGTACTGGCTGGATGCGTCCGCCTGATAGCGTTTCTGGAAAAAGCCTGCGTGTTCGCCCTCTGCCACGTCGATGCAGAGCTTGATGAACTGCTTGCCGCCGGCGGTCTTGTCCACGCCGACAGCCAGTATCTTGCAGACGTAGCCACCTGCCGGCAGCGGGGCAAAAAGATTGCCGCCGAAAGTCTTTTCCTGCACGTTGTTTGCACCTTGGATTCCTTGTAACATTGCCATGGTGATTCCTCCTTAGAATCGAAATGTGAGTTGTGGGTTGGAAATGTGTTTTTCTTGAAAAGGGATAACCCCTCTCGGACTTCCGCCACAACGGTTGAGATTTCCGCAGCGGTGACAGAGAGGTTGCTACAGGCTCCCCTGAAAGGGCACCCGCAGGGCGTGCCTTGTGCTGAGCTGGCAGTGCG
>OLSF01001503.1_pt1 | contig 20594 bp, 12 predicted proteins | sample 1672301 | NCBI WGS metagenome assembly OLSF01 (sample SAMEA3136669, study PRJEB25190) | human gut metagenome | biome: human gut; feature: human-associated habitat; material: faeces | place: Austria | collected 2013
TCTGGCTCCACCTGCACCGAGGCCACAGGTACAGCCGACACAGCCGGGAAAAGAAGCTGCTCCGGCAAAGAAAAAGGTTGTCCGTGCCTATAACCGTCAGGTTGTATTTCAGGCAAAGACCTTACAGACGGATGCGGACATTGATGATTATGTAGAAAAGATTCGTTCTCAGCTGAAACAGTTGCTGAAGAATTGCGACGAGATCAAGCTGAATTAAGGAGACGAGTATGGATAAGAATGCGATTAAAAAATTTGCTGTCTGGGCAAGAACAGAGCTGATCGCCCGTGTTTCCCTGAAGGGTGTGAAATACGGTATCACAGAGGACAACATTGAGGATGCCAATGCGGACAGCGTTGGCGGCAAAGTCCTCACCGCTGATGAAAAGAAACAACGTCAGGCTTTGATTGCCGAGATTAACGATAAAGGATATAAACAGGTCATGGAGGAGGTTGCCTACACTTGGTTCAACCGCTTCTCTGCTCTACGATTTATGGAAGTCAACGGCTACATTCCTTCCCATGTGCGTGTATTCACGGACGAGGAAAACAACTTTAAGCCGCAGATTATAACCGAAGCCATTCATCTGGATTTGGATGGATTGGATATGGAAAAGGTCTATGCGCTGAAAGAAGCCGAAAAGACCGAAGAACTGTATAAATATTTGCTGATCGTGCAGTGTAACGCTCTGAATAAGATTCTGCCGGGAATGTTCCAGAAGATTGCGGATTACACCGAGCTTCTTCTGCCGGACAATCTGCTCCGTGAAGGCAGTATAATTCAGCAGATGATCGAGCTGATACCGGAGGATGACTGGAAGGATGCTGTCCAGATCATCGGCTGGTTGTATCAGTATTATAACAGTGAGAAAAAGGATGATGTTTTCGCAGCATTGAAAAAGAATGTGAAAATCACGAAAGAAAACATCCCTGCAGCAACCCAGCTTTTTACACCGGACTGGATTGTTCGCTACATGGTAGAGAACAGCCTTGGTCGTTTATGGCTGGAGGGACACCCAGATGTCAAAGAGCAACTTCTCCCGACAGAGGAAGAGCAGTCGGCTTATGCTACCGGAAACCGTGACCCGGAAGATACCAAATGGCATTACTATCTGGAAGAAGCCGAGCAGGAGCCGGAAGTACAGGCACAGCTGGCTGAAATCCGTAAGGAATACGCTACACTGACACCAGATCAGTTGAAAGTCATTGACCCATGCTCTGGCTCAGGTCATATTCTTGCATATATGTTTGATGTGTTGATGAAGATTTATGAATCCTACGGCTATACCACCCGTGAAGCAGTGGCAAGTATTGTAGAGAACAATCTGTACGGTCTGGATATTGATGACCGTGCGGCACAGCTGGCTTACTTTGCAGTAATGATGAAAGCCCGCCAGTATGATCGCCGATTCTTCAGCCGTGGCATTCAGCCCCATGTATATGCTATCGTGGAGAGTAATCATGTAGATAAATTTGCTGTGGACTATTTCTGTAATGGCGATGCGAAGCTCACAACGGCTATGGAAACCATTATTAGCGAACTGCATGATGCAAAGGAATACGGTTCTATTCTGACCGTAACACCGCAGGATTGGTCTGCTCTGTATAATCGTTTTGCAGAGATTACGGAAGATATAAATATGTCCCGTGACACGGTATTAAGAGAATTATTGCCGTTGGTACAGGTGGCAGAAGCATTGGTGCAGAACTATGATGTGGTTGTGACGAATCCGCCATATATGGGTAGCTCAAATATGAGTCAAAAACTTTTTGATTTGTTGAAACACAGCTACCCTTATAGCAAATCTGATTTTTCAGCAGTATTTGTAGAACGATGCAGAAAAATGACAAAAAAGGGATGTATATTTTCCTTTGTCATTCCCCAATCAATATTATTTTTGATAGCCTATAAACAGATGCGATTTAATATGTTACAAAGTGTGAGCATATTGTCCCTTATACATTTAGGAACAGGTGCATTTGATAGTGGATTTGGTACTGTTGCATTATCCATTCGCAATGATGTTATTTCAAAAGAAAATGGTATTTTTTGCGATCTTAGGAAGGGGACTGATTCTAGGGAAAAGCAAGGGATGCTGTTTGAAAATAAAAGTATGTATTTGAGTAATTCCGTAAAGATGCAAAAGTTACCAAACAGTGTGATGGCGTATTGGTGTTCAGATAATTTAGTTAGAGCTTTTTCTGAATACATGCAGGTAAGGGATGCATTTAGTTTGGAGTGCGGAATCAAAAATGGTAGTAATGAAAAGTTTTTAAGGGCATGGTTTGAAGTCAGCGATACAAAAACCAATAAATCTCAAAATAGAGATGATTGCATGAACAACATGAAAAGTGGGAAAAAGTGGTTCAGATGTAATAAAGGTGGTGGATATAAAAAATGGTATGGAAATTACGAATATGTGGTTGATTTGGAACATAATGCAACAAATATCCGAACCCTTATTTCTCCTTCAACGTATCGTTTGAGAAATGTTGATAATTATTTTTGGGAAACTATTACATGGCCATTATCTGGAGGGGATAAGTTCGGATGTAGATATATGCGAGCAGATACACTTCCGGATGTTAATGCCAATATTATTATTCTTAAAACGCAGAAAGAATATTGCTTAATGGGATATATGAACTCAGTCGTATTTGAACATATTTTAGATATGCTTAATCCAACTGTTAATTTCCCTATTGACACTGTAGCATCGGCGCCATATTTAGAGGTAGACAATGAGAAAATTTCTAATTTAGTAAAAGGTAATATAGAGTTAGCAAAAAAAGATTGGGATTCTTACGAAGTTTCATGGGACTTCCAGCACCATCCACTGCTTCGCAAAGTTTCTACTATTGCTGAAGCCTTTGAACAGTGGCAGGCTGAATGCGATAATCGCTTCAACCAGCTGAAAGCCAATGAGGAAGAACTGAATCGTATCTTCATTGATATTTATGGCTTGCAGGACGAGCTGATACCGGAAGTTATAGATAGGGATGTTACTGTCCGCAAGGCTGATCTTGGCAGAGATATTCGCTCTTTTGTTTCTTATGCAGTTGGCTGTATGTTTGGTCGTTACTCTCTGGATGTGGATGGTCTTGCTTATGCAGGTGGCGAATGGGATACCAGCAAGTATGTTTCATTTATTGTGGATAAGGATAACATTATCCCGATTTGCGACGATGAATACTTTGAGGATGATATTGTCGGTCTGTTTGTGGAGTTTGTGAAAACTGTTTACGGTGCAGATACGCTGGACGAAAATCTGAAATTTATTGCTGGTGCTCTGGGTGGAAAAGGTCAGCCGAAAGATGTAATTCGGAATTATTTCCTAAATGATTTTTATGTTGACCATTGTTCAAGATATTCTGTGACAGGTTCTGGAAAACGCCCGATTTACTGGCTGTTTGACAGTGGTAAGAAGAATGGCTTTAAGGCTCTGATTTATATGCACCGCTATCAGCCAGATATGATTGCACGTATTCGTACCGATTATGTGCATGAACAGCAGGCTCGTTATCGTACTGCTATTGCTGATCTGGAACAGCGTATTGCCAATGCTTCAACTGTCGAGCGTGTGAAGCTGAACAAAAAACTGACAAAACTGCAGGCGCAGGACACTGAAATCAGAACCTATGAGGAAAAGATTCATCACCTGGCAGATCAGATGATTTCCATTGATCTGGACGATGGTGTGAAGAAGAATTATGCAATTTTCCAGGATGTTTTGGCTAAAATAAAGTAAGGAGGGATAGTTATCGAACCGAAACAAAAGAAATCTGTTCTCTTAGGGAATGGAGTAAACATACAGTTTGGTGGAAAAGCCTATTCAAATAGGTTCATTTTGTCAAGAATTATCTTTAACGCACAGTGCGATAAGTATGATAGTCTTTTTGAAGGTACGCTGTCGGGAAGTGAAATTGAACAGATATTTCGAGGACTTCTTCCTACTGCAAATGCTGTGCTTGATGGAAAATATAATAAAGTCAATGCTGACGATGAAGTGAAAAGAGCTGTAATAGAGTTCAAGGCACAAAACGCAGAGCGCAGCAAATTTGAGCATTATTATGAAATCCCATTAGAAGATTGGTTTTTGTTACTTCGATTATTCTTCTTGGGTAATCCAGATTTGAGTGATATGTGGAAAGCATCAAAACAAGGATTCGAATGGATGATTTTGGATGCTATCTATAATGCTGGCAAAATTCAAGAAATTTATCAAAAAATGAAAAAGTCTGTCAAACGTTTTTTCAAATCGTTTGATTCGATATTTACATTGAATTACGATAATAATATTGAAAAGCTGACTAATAAAACAATTTACCATTTGCATGGGGATTATTCTGTCCTTGCAGATTCTGAAAATCCTGAAACAGTTCAAGGGTTTTTGAACAAACAAAATGGAAAAATCGTTATGAATCCAGATTATCCGCAATGTTATTGCAATGCGCTACTTAATTTTAGTGGACAGAATAAATATAAAGAAGCGCAGGATAAGGTGAAAGTAATTGAGACACTTCAAAGACTAAAGCAATTACATGACACGGATGTAGAGAAATTTAAGATAATGAGAGCAGGTGTAGAATCAGAAAAAGCTCAAATTATAGATACTTATATCAAACATCCAGAACTGAAAATTGCCACGGATTATCATTTTGGGGCACTTGAAAAACTTTCAGGTGAATTGCATATTATAGGGCTTTCACCACAGAATGACAGTCATATATTTGGTTGTATGGAAAAAAGCTCATTAGATAAGGTGGTTTTCTATTCGTATGGTGAGCCGCCAAAGAAATTGCCATTGACTAAACCATATGAATTTGCAGATATTAAGCAGTTATGGAAGTCATTGGATGCGAATCAGCCACAATATAATTGTGGTAGAAAATATCCGGATTCTGATGAAGCTAAAAAGTTTTTTGAACTTTTTAATGCGTTATCCCTTGATCCGATTACAAAAGAAGAAATTGAGAAAGAAGCAAATTCAATTCCTGAATATATGGCGATGCCATTATGCAAAGAAGCTATGAATTTGATTAAGATTCAGATAACACCAAAAAGTGAAGAAGAACTTATGAAACTGTTTAGAATGGTTAGTAGAATAGCTTTAAGAGAGGGAATTTATCCGTCTGCTTTTTATTTGATTCTAATAGACAATTTTTCAAAATTATCGTAAAAGGAGGGCTTGCATATGATAACGGATGAAACAATCAAAAATTCCAGTGAGCTGGAGTTTGCTGTATTTTGCATTGAAAATGTAGCGGCAAAGCTGGGCGTGAATGCAGAACGTGTTTATCAGGCATTTACCGAACAAAGCGACATTCTGAACGGTTACATTGTGCCGGAATATGAAGTGCTGCATACACAGAGCCGGGAATATATCGTTGATGACCTTCTTGACGTGATGAAAGAAAGGGGTGTGGAAGTATGATTCTATATCATGGTTCTTTCTTAGAAATTACAAAGCCGGATTTGGTTCATTCCCGCTCCGATGTAGACTTCGGGCGTGGCTTTTATGTCACGCCGCTGTATGAACAGGCGGCGAAGTGGTGCGGTAAGTTCAAACGCCGTGGAAAAGATGGTATTATTTCCCGGTATGAATTTGATGAAAGCCGGGAAGTTGAACTGAAAACGCTGAAATTCGATTCTTATTCCGAAGAGTGGCTGGATTTCATTCTGAACTGCCGCAGCGGAAAAGATTCGACGGATTATGACTTTGTTGTGGGTGGTGTTGCCAATGATAAGGTGTTTAATACCGTGGAGCTGTTCTTTGACGGACTGATTGATAAAACGGAAGCTATCAACCGCCTGCGTTATGAAAAACCGAATCTGCAAATATGTTTCCGCACAGAGCAAGCACTGTCTCTGTTGCATTTTGAAGGGAGTGAAACACTATGACAGCGAACTCGATTTTGCTTCAGAAAAAATATAGCCGTGTTATCGAATACTTTGCTAAACAGCAGGGGATTTCACTGGATGCGGCATTGGATTTCTTTTATCATTCCCAGATCTATCAGCTGATCCGTGATGGTGTTTCTGATATGCACTGTATGAGCGATGCGTATCTGGCAGAGGAATTGAAACAGGAATATGAGGAGAAAGTGCCTGAAAAAGCGGTAGTAAAGGAGAGAATAAAGTGAGACATAATATTTTTGATTCAATACCATCCGATATAGTTTCCAGTAAAGATAATGTATTTGCAAATTTTTTGCAAACGGCTGGGCTTTATGAGTCCATGAAAATAGATGAAGATAATATTGAAGAGTTAATTCTTTTACTTGATGGAAAAGTCCGAATAAGTGCTTATTGCAAAGAGTGTAAAGAGAAACGTGTTTTTTCAATAAAGCCTTATATTCACTTTGAAGAGGATGATACGGGATGTTATTCACAGAAACTTTCTGAGGAGGTTTTCAGACTTCAGAAGTCTTATATTCTTGAAAACACACCGTCACCTAATGATAGTGTAAAAAAACAAAACACAGCATGGAAGTGGAAAAACTGGCAAATTGAAGAAGTATCAAGGGTCTTGGTATTCCGATTCGTCTGTAGTATGAATGATGAGCATCACCTCGACTATATTGTTTTGACAACAGATAATTCAATGACAAAAATTGGACAGTATCCATCTGTTGCAGACATGACATTTCCAGAATTAGATGCCTATAAGCATGTGATTTCTAAGGAAGACCGTAAAGAACTTGGAACAGCAATAGGACTTTTTGCAAGTGGTGTTGGTGCAGGTTCATATGTTTATTTGAGGCGAATTCTTGAAAGGATTATTTATCAAGCAAAAACAACTGCGGGAGATGCGGTTAATGATGAGGAATTTGAAAAGGCAAGAGTGGCTGAACGAATTAAGATGTTGCAGGGATATGTGCCGGAGATGCTCATCCAAAATACAACTATTTACGGGATTTTGAGCAAAGGTATTCATGAGTTGAGCGAGGAAGAATGCCGAAAGTATTTTCCAGTTGTAAAAGAATGTATTTATCAGATACTTGGTATGTGGGAAAGTGAGAGAAAAAGACAGGCTGATGAAGATGCTTTAAACAAAGCACTGAGTTCAATTTCTTCATCAATCAAGTAAAAATATGGCAGTAAAGGTTGCCAAAGAGAGCGAGGTGTTACAATGACCATAGAAGAAATTCTTGCTGGAGAATCCAAGAATGTAGAATTCAAGGAAAACCTGCCGGAGAAAAGTATCAAATATATGAAGTCTGTGGTTGCCTTTGCCAATGGAACCAGAGGTAAGATCATTTTCGGAATTGCTGATAAAACCAGAGAAGTCATTGGTTTTGACAAGGAAGATGTGTTCAAGAAAATGGATGCCATCGCCAATGCTGTATTAGACAGTTGTGAACCGGCAATCATCCCGGATATTACTTTACAGACGGTTGAGGGTAAAACCGTTATTGTGGTAGAAGTTTCGGAGGGCAGACAGCGCCCATATTATATCAAAGCTCTTGGCAGAGATGGAGGTGTGTATGTCCGTGTTGCCGGAACTACCCGCCTTGCCGATGAGTATATGGTAAAGGAGCTGTTGTTTGAGGGGAGTAACCGTTACTACGATCAGGCTTTGTGCACCGGACTGAATATCACGGATGAAGATATTGATGATCTTTGCAAAGCAATGAAAGAACAGGCAGTCAAGAATGCTCATAATGAGGAACAGAAAGCCGCCATCAAAGATGTTGGCAGACAGCAGCTGCGTTCCTGGGGGGGCTTGATTGAACGTCAGGTTGACGGCACTGTTGATCTCAATGACCTCAATAACGCCATTAAAGTGCCGAATACTATTGATAAAATGCCTGATAGTATCGAAAAAATGCCAGATACCGCAAAAGAAATGCCGGATAGTTCTGATGGAGTGCCAGATAAAACAGAAAAAATGCCGGATAGTGAACAGGAACAACAAATTTACAAATATGTATCGGAAAATGGCCCTATTACTGCTGCTGAGACGGCAGAGCTTTTAGAGGTCAAACCTCGTAGAGCCAGAGCTGTTTTATTAAATATGGTTAGGGAAAGTTATTTGAAAAAAGAAGGTGCAGCACGAAGCACAATTTATGTAAAAAATACGAAAAGGAGATAATGCAGCATGGACACAGACAAAGTAATACAGGACTTGAATCGCAGATTTGCTGCACCTCTGCCGGAGTTTTATCAGCGTCGTATCATCTTTTGGTATGATGAAGATAAAGAATTTGAGGATAAGCTGGACGAAGTGGTTTTAGAAAATGCAAAGGTAATTGCTCTGACGGGTAATAACGCATTTTCTGTTAAGAAGCTGCTTTCAGTAGACGATCTGACCACAAACTATCTGGTTTACAGTCCGTTAGCATATAACCGCCCAGATGATAACTGGCTTCTAGATGTGGAACTTTACAGTGAAGAGTTCCGGGCAGATTTGATTTCCATTTGGATGGATGAGATGGGGCTTGTATCGAATCCGGCCATGCGGAAGCAGGTCAAGAATTATCGTGCCTATTTCAATGCAAAAGATCGTCGCTTGAAAGTTAGCACACAGAATAAGGTGCCGGCAACCCCGGCGCAGTTACACATGGCTGTTATGGCAGCAATATGTGGATTGAAAGATGCACAGCCGGATATGATTATTCGCAGTACGTTCCGTGCAGGATTGGATTTGAACAACAATACCATTTATCAGGATTTCATAAAATATCATGCAGACAGTGCTTTCTGGGCGATGGTTCGTCAGGGAAGTGGATTTGCTGAGGAAGAACCGGACCTCGGACGGCTGGCGATTCATTTACTGTTGACCGCTGCTACCCGTACCATGCGGCAGGAGTATCTTGCTGGATTGGACAGCTTTATTTCCATGCCGCATCAGGCATATTGTTATGATTTTATTTCTGAATGGCTTCATAGTGAGGATGTGGGGCAGCTATACGATGTGGCACGGTATGTTGAGGAGGAAGCACATCTCCATCAGCGTTTTGAAAAGTTGTCTGTGGATGATCTGGCGGGAACCGAGTGTTTCCCGTGTATCAACGAAGTGATTCTGATCAAGCTTATGACGGAGATTAGTGACCAGATCATTGATGTAGATACCATAACTTCTACGGTCGAAAAACGCAGAACTTGTGCATGGTATGAGTCGTTTGAGAATTTCTATGACGGTATTTTACAAGTGGCGAATATGCAGAGTTTTTTTAAGGAACATTCTGCTGGATTTCACACTGCAGAAGCAAAAGGCATCTGGAAAGAGTATACGGAAAGTTACTATCAGATGGATACCTATTACCGTTTGTTCCATCTGAGTTTCCAAAAGAGTCTGGAGACTTCCAATATTCTGCTGGATGATTTATTCAAGCACGTTGTCGATAAAGTGGAAGGGCTCTATACTCATTGGTTCTTAGGTGAGCTGGGGAATAACTGGTCGGATGTGTGTGCGGATGAACTAGCAACCTACGGTAAAGTTCTGGAAGTGCCGCAGCAGGAAGAATTTTATCGTTCCCGTATTAAAACTTCGGATACTAAGATATTTGTGATTATTTCGGATGCGATGCGGTATGAAGTGGCAGCTGCGATGGCAGACCAGCTTCAGAGAGAAACACAGAGCAAGGTTTCCATTAGCAGTATGCAGAGCGTCTTTCCTTCTATCACAAAGTTCGGTATGGCAGCATTGCTGCCGCACAAAGAACTGACAGTAGAGGTTCGGAATGATATTTTGACAGTTTTGGCAGATGGTCAGTCTACGGCAAGCACTTACCGGGATAAGGTTCTGAAATCAGAAGATCCGGCAAGTGTGGCATTAAAATACAATGACATTATTGCTATGAAGAGATCAGAACGGAGTGCCTTGGTGAAAGGTATGGATGTGGTTTATATTTATCACGATACCATTGATGAAGCCAGCCATACTTCTGATACCGCTGTTTTCTCTGCTTGTGATAAGGCAATTTCAGAATTGAAGAACCTTGTGCGAATTATTGTAAATGAATTTGGCGGCACGAATATTCTGATTACGGCCGATCATGGATTCCTTTATACATACAGTCCGCTAACTGAGGATGATAAAGCGGACAAGACTAACTTTAACGGTATGGATGTGGAATATGGCAGACGCTATGCGATCATGCAGAAAGGCGCACAGCCGAACTATCTATTGCCTGTGAAGTTTCTGGGCGGCAACACGGAGTTTGATGGATTTGCACCTAGAGGAAGTATCCGAATTAAGATGAATGGTGGAGGAATGAACTTTGTGCATGGCGGTATCAGCTTGCAGGAAATAGTTGTCCCGGTAATTGAGTACCATTATCTCCGCAATGATTCTATGGAATATAGGCGTAATAAACAGAAATATGATACCAAGCCGGTAACTGTCAATTTGTTGTCCGCAAACCGTAAAATCAGTAATATGATTTTCTCACTGAATTTCTATCAGAAGGATGCAGTCAGTGCAAACCGTGAAGCAGCTAGTTATCAGGTATACTTTACGGATGAAAATGGCAAGCTGATTAGTGATGTTCAGAAAATTATTGCGGATAAGACAAGTGACAATGGTGCAGAGAGAACCTTCCGTTGCCAGTTTAATCTGAAATCTTTGAAATATAGCAATACTGCTACTTACTATTTGGTGATTGCAGATGAACAGGGATTGCAGATGCCGCAGCGCGAGCCGTTCCAGATTGACATTGCCTTTGCGGTAGATGAGTTTGATTTTTTTAGTTGATATTGCGGGAGGATAGAAAGATGGAGCAATTTACAGAGGGCGAAAGCATTCGTGAAGAAATAAAGGACAAGCTTCGTCAGAATTTCGACGGTAAGATTGTCCGGAAAGATCTGACGAAGAAAATCAAGGAAGGAGCAAATGTTCCGGTTTATGTTCTTGAGTTCTTGTTGGGGCAGTATTGCAGTTCAGATGATGAAAATGTTATTGAAAAAGGCGTACAGAATGTGAAGCGTATTCTTGCCGATAACTTTGTACGCCCGGATGAATCACAGAAGATTTTATCACAGCTGCGTAAGAAAGGCAGCCACACGATCATTGATATGGTGACAGTCCGTTTGGATATGAAAAAGGACTGCTTTTTTGCAGAGTTTTCCAATTTGGGAGTTGGCAATGTACCGATTGCCGATGAATACCCAGAAAAGTTTGACCGCTTACTTTGCGGCGGTATTTGGTGCATTGTTCAGTTGGACTATGAGGTTGAAGGCGACAATAATTTCGGAATTGAGGATATTGATGGAAATCCACTTCGTTCTAAACAAAAAAAGCAAAAAGATATTTCGCCGATCAGTATCCGTAAGCTGACACCGATCCAGATGCCGCACATTGATATTGACGAGCTGAAGAAGGGAAGAAAGGCCTTTAGGAAAGATGAATGGCTGGATATTCTTCTCCGTTCAATCGGTATGGAACCGGATGAATTTACATATCGTGAGAAATGGCTGCTTTTGACTCGGATGATTCCATTAGTGGAGAATAACTTTAATCTTTGTGAGCTGGGACCGAGAAGCACAGGTAAGTCCCATCTCTACAAAGAAATTTCTCCAAACAGTATTTTGATTTCCGGTGGACAGACAACAGTTGCAAATCTGTTTTACAATATGGGACGTAAGACGGTCGGATTGGTTGGCTTGTGGGACTGCATTGCTTTTGATGAAGTAGCGGGTATTAAGTTCAAAGATAAAGATGGTATCCAGATTATGAAAGATTATATGGCATCCGGCTCTTTTGCCCGTGGCAAAGAAGAAAAGGCTGCTACAGCTTCCATGGTCTTTGTGGGGAACATCAATCAGAGTGTAGATGTTTTGTTGAAAACATCAAGTTTGTTTGCTCCATTTCCGTCGGAAATGGGAACGGATACAGCATTTCTTGATCGCATGCACTGCTATCTTCCAGGATGGGAGATTCCGAAGTTCAGACCGGAGCATTTTACCGATGATTATGGTTTTATTAGTGATTATCTGGCAGAATTTATCCGGGAACTTCGTAAGGAACAATATGGTGATGCACTTGACCACTATTTCCGTCTGGGAAGAAACCTGAACCAACGTGATACGATTGCGGTCCGACGTATGGTAGACGGTTATTTGAAATTGATGTACCCGAATGGCGAGTTTACCAAAGAAGAACTGGAAGAAGTTATTCAGATTGCCTTGGAAATGCGGCGTCGAGTCAAAGAACAGCTGAAAAAACTGGGAGGTATGGAATTCTACGATGTGAACTTCTCTTATATTGATCTGGAGGATATGTCAGAACATTATGTTTCTGTTCCGGAGCAGGGAGGTGGAAAACTGATACCGGATGGAATGTGCAATCCGGGACAGGTTTATACCGTATCCAGAGGGAAAAGCGGTATGCTTGGAGTATTCCGTCTGGAAAGCCAGATGCTTCCCGGAAATGGCAAGATTGAACGAACCGGTTTAGGAAGCGATTCTAAGTGTAAAGAAGCGGTGAATACAGCATTTAACTATTTGAAGGCAAATGGCAACCGTATCAGTGGTTCCATCAGTACTTCGACCAAAGATTATATCATCAATTATCAGGATTTGCAGGGGATTGGAATGACGGAGAAGCTGGCACTTCCTACTTTAGTCGCCCTTTGTTCGATTGCACTGGGAAAGCCGGTAGTCAGCAATTTGGCAATTCTGGGTGATATTACGATTAGCGGTACGATGATAAAGGTGGATGAGCTCGCCAATACACTTCAAGTGTGTTTGGACAGTGGTGCAAAGAAGGTGCTGATTCCAAGTACCTCTTTTGTTGATTTTGCAAGCGTTCCTGCGGATCTGACGAGTGCATTTCAGTTGATTCCGTATCAGAGTGCAGAGGATGCGGTGTTTAAGGCATTAGGGGTTGAATAAGAGTATGGGATAAAAAAAATACCATGTGATTTTTTAGATATATCGCCTATTCTTATCTTTATGGACAAAGAAAATTTAATATGATATAGTATAAGATGTTTGTTGGTTTTCTTTATGTGTAAGAAAACTTGTATGTGGAAAAAAGGAATGGAAAGGAACTTGATAGCATGAAACTCGGAATCGTGGGGCTTCCCAACGTAGGAAAAAGTACATTATTTAATTCATTAACAAAAGCAGGAGCAGAATCGGCAAACTACCCATTTTGTACGATTGACCCGAATGTCGGAGTCGTACCGGTGCCGGATGAAAGACTGGATGTATTGACTAAGATGCATGAGTCGAAGAAAACCGTACCGGCAGTTATTGAATTTGTAGATATTGCAGGATTGGTAAAAGGAGCATCCAAGGGAGAAGGATTAGGAAACCAGTTCTTGTCTAATATTCGAGAGGTGGATGCCGTTGTACATGTTGTCCGCTGCTTTGAAGATACGAATATTGTTCATGTAGACGGAAGCATTGATCCGCTGCGTGATATTGAGACAATTAATCTGGAACTTATTTTTTCGGATGTTGAAATCTTGGACCGCCGTATTGCAAAGACCGCACGCGGTGCGAACAATGATAAGAAACTTGCCAAAGAAGTAGAAATGATGAAGCGTTTGAAAGATTTTTTGGAAGAAGGACATTTGGCAAAGAACTTTGAACTTTTGGATGAAGAGGAAGAAGAGTGGTTTAAGGAATATAATCTTTTGACAGCAAAACCGGTTATTTATGCGGCAAATGTATCAGAAGATGATTTGGCAGACGATGGTGCATCCAATGAACAGGTAGCAAAGGTGCGTGAGTTTGCAAAAGAGGAAAAATCAGAAGTGTTTGTTATCTGTGCGCAGATTGAGCAGGAGATTGCGGAACTGGATGACGATGAGAAGAAGATGTTTTTGGAGGATTTGGGACTTACTGAGTCCGGTCTTGAGAAACTGATTCGTGCCAGCTACCGCATTCTTGGTTTGATTAGTTTTTTGACAACCGGTCCGGATGAGACGCGTGCATGGACGATTACAGAAGGAACGAAGGCACCGCAGGCGGCAGGTAAAATTCATACGGATTTTGAACGCGGATTTATTCGTGCGGAAGTGGTAAGCTATGATAATCTGGTAGAGTATAATGGATATAATGGAGCAAAAGAAAAAGGTCTTGTACGATCCGAAGGAAAAGAGTATGTTGTACAGGATGGCGATGTTGTATTGTTCCGCTTTAATGTATAAAATTGATTGTAAAAAGAAAGAGGGGTATTTGGGATGAGTCAAGGGGCAGATATTGCATTTCCACATTTGGGAATTACGATTGGTCATTTGCCAAAAGGAATTACCATCGGTGGATTCACGATTGCTTTTTACGGCATTATCATTGCCTGCGGTATGCTTGCCGGTCTTTTGCTGGCGAGGTGGCAGGCAAAAAGAACCGGGCAGGAGCCGGATGTTTACTCCGATTATGCGATTTGGGGAATTATTTTTGCGATTATCGGAGCACGCTTGTATTATGTAGCGTTTAGCTGGGATGCCTATAAGAACAACCTATTGCAGATTTTTAACACACGAGGCGGCGGGCTTGCGATTTATGGTGGTGTAATTGCTGCTGTACTTACTGCAATTGTCTATTGTAAAAAGAAAAAATACAATTTCTTTTTGTTTGCTGATACGGCTGTGACGGGACTGGTGCTCGGACAGATTATCGGACGGTTTGGTAATTTTATGAACCGGGAGGCATTTGGAGAATATACGGATTCATTGTTTGCCATGCGTTTAAAGGTGAGTGATGTCACATCGGCAAATATTACTTCTACGATGAGAGAGCATATCAGCATACAAGATGGCATTCGCTATATTCAGGTGCATCCGACATTCTTATATGAGGCGGCATGGAACGTGTTGGTACTGACTGCGATGCTTCTTTATACGAAGAAAAAGAAATTCGATGGAGAAATTTTTCTTATCTATCTCATCAATAGCAATTGTGTAATACTTTAACTCGTTATCACGAATAGTATTAGACAATTCCAGATTCGTTTTCTTCTGGTTCAGGTAAGAATCATAGGCATTCATAGCGTTCTCAATCTTGGTTTTCTCATCACCTGAGAAACTTTCGATGTCGATGCCGCCATTTTCAATCTTGTCACGGTATTCAGGAACTTTTGCTACATACTCTTCATAGGAGTTCTTATAATAGTTGAGAGAATCAATACCCTGATCTAACCGTTGTTTGTCAACGTCAATCAGTTGATCTAGTAGAGACTGTCTGCTCTCTAGTCCATTATTGTTAGCAAGGTCTTGAAGTTCTCCGATAGAAACACCCAATTTATCAGCATAGTCCAAAAGTTCATTTACTTCATCTGAATTTGGAGTCAAATTCATACTAAACAGTTCCTGGACACGTTCTATATCTGCTTGAGATAATCCTGTATAGGCTTTCCAAGTATCGTCTATAGCGGTCTGTAGACGGGTACTTTCACGTTCAAGTAGTTCTGCACTACGCTTGATCCAATCGATAGTGGAGTTTTCTTTGGCACCTTTGGAGCCTGACGAACCTTTACTTGGTGTATTGGATTTAACGCCACCATCATAGACGGCTTTTTTGAATTTCTCAGGATCTAGTTCTTCATATTCAAACTTAAATGTATTGTTGTTGAGTTTATTCTTGGTGTTATTAGCATAGTCGAGCAGCATATTATTTCCAGGAACATCCATATCTAATGTGCCTGCTTCAACCTGTCCTAAGATACTTTCAGCTCTCTGCAATTCCAACAAGTTTGCTGCACTTGCTCCGGCAGCATTTGCTAATGCAATAACCTGTTCAATATCTGATGCAGTATCAATCTTTACATTATTTACAGCCAGTTTTGCGAGTTCCAACTGTGCTAATGCAGTCTTGGATACATCAGAACCGCTTGCTTCATTCAGGAATTGTACATATTCATCTAAGGTGGCATCTTTCAGATCATTACTTGCATTTGCATCAATGTACTTCTGTGCTGCCAGCTGTGCGTGTTTAGCTGCAAGAGCTTCTGTTACCAGTTCTTCCGCATTGGATACCCCCATGTTGGAAAGCATTGCTGTGGTAAGGTCGGCGGTATCATCTATCAGATTGTCGATAATACCAGACGAATTAAGGAAGTCTGTCACAAGATCATTAAATGCATCTTGACATTTTCCTAAATCAGACGGGTATGTAGAAACAGTCTTGATGAAATTATCGTATGAATCCATGCCAGAAAAGGCTTTTGTAAAATTGGTATCCGCAAGGTTGGAATAATCAAAGGTTCCTTTATCCTTAACATCTTTCATTATCTTGTCTATTTTCTCAAAACCTGTAGACATTTCATTAATCGCTGCAATCTGCTTACCTTCCGGTGTCTTTTTCAGTGCGGCGTTTAAATCTTCCTGTGCCTGTGCTGACTGCTCTGCTTCATCAGAGTATGTATCTGTTTTATCAGTCAAATCATCTACATTAACCGCAGTCTTTTGAATAGTTCCCAAAAAATCATTATAAACATCAATTCCTCTGGATGTTTCATCAAACATACTTTGTTCAGCCGTTGTTAATACTTCACCAGATTTTGAAATATCCTTAAATGCAGAATTTACACCATTTACTATTGTGTATGTATCATAAGCATGTTGCCTGATGCCTACAAGTTCTTGTTGCTTATTCTGGTAATCAGTAGTCAACTTTTGTACGACACTAGAATTACCTTCGGCAGAGGCTTGATCTATTTCAGCCTGCATTTGCTGTAACTGTTCATACGCTTTCTCATATGCTTTTATGGTATTATCCAACTCTTCTACAGGGGAATTAGACATTTTTCCACCATTAGAACCAGGGACGTAAGCACCATGCGCACCTACAGCCTGTGGCTTCCATTCGTCCCCTTGGTCTGTATATTTGGGATCATAAGCATGGTATGCTTTTTCAGCAGAAGAAAGTGTATCTCTTGCTTTAAGTGCTATTCTTTCCTTCTCTACTGCAAGCTGTGTTTTCAACTCTTCTGTAACATTCTTTAACCTGTCTACTTCTTCCTGATCGGTCAGGCTTTTAATGCCACCTACACCATTTAGATCTTCTAGCCTATCCTGAGTCTCTTTCAGCTGATTGCTCAATTCTTTTACTTTATCATTGTGCTGTTGCAACTCATTTTGGTTTTCTTCCAGTGCAGATGTAGCTTCTTCTACTGTTGGGTTCAGTTCTTTATATTTATTTACAAGAAAACTAACACTTGCGGTTACTGCCGCCATTACAGCCATGTTAAAAGCCATATTCAGGGCAACTGTTGCAACTTTTAATCCCATAGTAGCCGCTGTTCCCATGTTTAAAGATGCAGTATAACCTTTCATTCCTGCTTCTGCGCCATTAAGTCCCGACAGATACTTTCTCATGTCAAGATCATCTGTGAGCCGATTAATACGATCCTGATTTACGCACTGGTTTGCTACTAATTTATTGTAATTGTCAATGACAGATTGAGCATTATCAATAGGCTGGATAACATTAGATGTAAACAGTCCACCAAATTTCTGCCCTTCGGCAGAGGCTTGCTTCATCTCTTCTAAGGTCTTTCCTAAGAAAGTAATGTCTGTACCGTTGTTATCAAATACACCAATAGTATGTCCCTTTAACGCTGCTCCGGCTGTTATTGCTCCCATGGCTGTAGACATTACGCCCAACTTATCAATGATAGCAGAAATTGTATCTAGGAATGCAGCTCCGGTATCTGCAGCACCTTTCAAGAACTCACTGTCTGCAATAACAGATGCCAGATGTTCATAAGATGCAATCATAGAATTGATATGAGACTGCACAGAATCGGTATAGGCACTAAACTTATCTAACGCTTCTGTGCTGGAATTTTCTGATATTTCAGTCAGCTTCTCAACCTTATCCCAGTTGGAAAGTAAGATACGTCCAAAGTTGCTCTGATATGATCCAAACAGGTTATAGCTGATAGCGTTCTGCTCTACATCGTTTAAAGTATTCCACTTGCCTGCAAGTTCATCTAAAACATCGGTTACACCATCACGGATTTTTACGCCTACTTTGGCAAGAACCTTTTCAACATTTGAAAGATCATCTCCACTTTCATAGTCAACAAATTTATTAGCTTTGACCTGAGTATATCTGGAAATAATAGACTTCATTGCTGTACCAACATTTTCAGGTGATGCCTGTGATACGTCTGTTAGAGTTGCAATCATGCCTATTAACTGGTCAATGGATACTCCGGCTTGCTGTGCAGAGCTGGCAGTTTTACTCATAGATTCTGCAATGCCTCCGGCATCTGCCGCAGCGTTCATATCTACAGCATTAAGCTTAGAGATAACAGCTAATGCACTGTCAGCAGATAATTTATAACCATTCAGGGCAGATGTCAAATATTCAGTTGCATCAGCAGAATCAATCATACCAATCTTGCTTAGAATTGCAGAATCTTTGATAAGTTCATTGGTTTCATCGATGGAACGCCCCTGTCTTAACCATGCATCTGCTGCCTCTGCGATCTCATTTGTAGTAGAACCTAGCTCTTTTGCCATCTGGTTATAAGTGTTCATCAGACCTTTTGTTTCTTCACGGGTTTGTCCTGTTGCAACCTGTAAATTAAATAAGGATGTATCCAATGACTTTGCAGTGTCCACCATCTTCCTGAATGTACTCATAGCAGCGGTAAAAGACACCACATTAGTTACGGCAGAATTAAAGCCTTCCTTAATCTCTTTTACTACTCCACTGGTGGTAAGTCCCATTTGCTTTGCTTCTGCCTGGATATTCAGGAACTGACGTTTTAGATTGTCAAACTCTACTGAATCTGCTGTACTAAGTTTGGTTTTAATATCAGTCAGTTGTTCAGAAAATACCTTTGCAGCAGCGGTATTTTTATTCATCCAAGTATCAATATTGGTGCTGAACAGATTCTTATTAGACTGTAACTTGCTATCCTTTTCAGCGTTCTTCTGCTCAATAGAAAGCTGCTTGTACTGTTTTGTCACATTATTCAGTTCAGAAGTCAGCCTGTTATAAGCCTCAATCTTTTGCTGTGGATCTTGAGTATTATTAATTTCTTTAATCTCTTTCCTCATATTGGCAAAAGACTGTACAATGTTCTCTGGCATCTTAAAATTTGCGCCTTTAAACTTTGCTTCCAAATAGTCCAAGTCAGCAGGAAGTTCTTTTATATATTGGTCAAGCTTTTCAGCGGCATTACTGCTCCACTTCTTTGTAATTTCCGCATTAAATGTCTTTGCCTGTTCTGTTGCCTGTTTCAGCTTTGAAACCATCTCATCTAAGCTGACACGATCTGTAATATTGCTAAAGTCAATGCTATTTACTAATTTCTTGAAGGGATTGTTGGCAGAATCGCCAGAAAGAAAATCTTTATAAGTTGTTTTTAATAATTCTAATTTTTGCTGATATTCAGAGGCTTTTGTGGTCAACGCCGCAAAATCTTTTCCTGTGGTGTCAATAATACTTCCACCGGAATATACATACTGTCCCATACTATTTAAGGCAAAGTTATACTTTTCAATAATACCCCTACCTTTATCAATGGTTACATTAAAGGAAGTAATATCTTCATTCCCATTCTTGAAGAATTGTAGCTTCACATTTTCGTCTGAGATACCATCCAATGATGTAAAGTAACCCTTTACCTTCTCAGTCAGTTGCTCCACTCCGGCACTGTCAAAAGATACATCTATATCCATCAATGACTTTTTAATGTTCTGGGCAGAGGCTTTTACTTCCTCTTCTATCTGTGGCATTTGTGCCTTAATCTGCTCCCGCATGACACCAATATCAGAAAGGAGGTCAGACCACATGTTATCTTCCCATCCTGTAATCTTGGACGGGTCTACCGGCTCTAACTGTCCAATGTCTGCCCTATATGCCTTAATCGCATTTACGATTTCACGAAATTGTTCTGTCTGATCAGTTGTTCCTGTGAATATATCCTTATATTTATCGGACATTTCCTGATAAATACTATCCAGTTCAATGCCGTTCTTATTTGTAACAAACTTTCTTGCTGCAACCTTACGCATGGAATCCCAGTCTTTTCCAAGGTCTTGCTGCACAATATCAGGTATTTTTATCTTGCTAAGGCCCTGGAAATACTCATAAAAATCATCATAGATACCCATACGCTCTTTTATGATATTGGCATTATTCTTAACGACTTCTCCCAGCTGATTAAAAGTATTCAGGAACTCCGGGTTATCCTTGCCGCTCTTTATCTCATCAAAGCTCATCTGGAAGATAGAACGTGTCAGGTTCTTAATCTGGCGTTGTGCATCCTTGGATTTAATGTTATAACCATTAATCAGACTTGCTGCCAGGTTCTCTCCCAACTGTTTACCAGAGGTTGCTACATCCTTATTTCCAGACAGCTTTTTCAGACTATCCTTTAACTGCTCGTCAATTTCAGCAACCAGATTGATTTTAATTCCAGCTGCTTCCAACTTCTTTTGAATTTGTGCTATATCATCTTTGATCTGTGGGATTGAACTATCAATGTCCAACCCGGCCATTAATTTTATATCTACATTACTTGCCATTTATTAATTTCCTCCTAATCATTGAAAAAAGCCTGGGAAAAATCCCAGGCTTATATGTTGTAGTTTTTATTTATTTGCACCTCAAATGGGTCTGATACCTTTTGTTTGTATGCTTCTATTGCTTTTTCTATGAAGTGTGTTGGTTCCCAGTATCCAAAGTA
>OLSF01001506.1_pt1 | contig 20556 bp, 17 predicted proteins | sample 1672301 | NCBI WGS metagenome assembly OLSF01 (sample SAMEA3136669, study PRJEB25190) | human gut metagenome | biome: human gut; feature: human-associated habitat; material: faeces | place: Austria | collected 2013
CATCAGTGCCGGGGCGAAACTGGAAAATGGTGCGGTAGTGGTGGCATCTTTGGAACAACCTACAAGGCAATGGACACTTTAATTGATGTTCCGGTGGCGATTAAAGAGTATGAAAACAGCAGTGAAAAAGACCGGAAAGTAGCACAGCGTGAAGTGAAGATGGCTGCTCGTTTTTATGCACTGGATGGAATTGCCTCTGCCCGTGACTTTTTTGTTGTTGATTCGATTTCATATATTGTAATGGAATATGTTGAGGGCGAGAGCCTGAAAAAATATGTTAGAAATTATGGGACGATGAAGGGAGAAGATGTTCTCACAAAATTAAAACCTGTGATAGAGTCTCTCTGCGTGATACATAAAGAAGGAATTATTCACCGTGATATCAGCCCGGATAATTTAATGGTGACAAAAGGTGGAAGTATTCAGCTTATTGATTTTGGTGAGGCAAGAAATTTTGAAGAACAGAGAAACAAGGAATTAACGCTTGTTTACAAGCGTGGCTATGCACCAATTGAGCAGTGCAGGCAGCGAGGAAAACAAGGAGCGTTTACAGATGTTTATTCGCTGTGTGCGACCATATATTTTGCGGTTACCGGAATTGACCCGGATGATTCGGTTGAACGAATGATTGCGGACCATATGAAACCGCTGCATGAATTTTATGGTACAGGCTTGAGTGAGCATGAAATTCACGTAATTGAGCGAGGACTTTTCGTTGATGTGAAAGACCGGTTCCAAACAATGAATGAATTATTTGAAATGTTATATGAGAAAAAAGATTTATCAGAATTTTCAGGCAAAGCAAATGCTGATAAAGAAAATACAACATATCATCCTTTTAATACGGCTCATATTATGCGTGAAATCGATGATTTTTATGATAAGAAAAAAGGACGCAAAAAAGGAAGAACTGCTTCCAAAATATTTATAGCAGGTTTGATTATGGTTCTGCTTGTGGTCGTTATTTCTGTCTTTCGAAACAAATCGGAAATAAACAAAAGACCGGTGGTGGCTGCCCCTCAAACAACAATGCCGGTAACAAGTGTACCAACGTCAACAGCAACACCATATACGGTTACAATTGAAAATTATGTCGGGTTAGAAAAAAAGGCGGCAGTAGAGAATCTGAAGAAATTAAAAGACGAAGGTTTGACCGTGCGTTTCCAAACAAAATACAGCAAAAAGGCGAAAGGTACGGTGATTGAACAGAATATTCCGGCAGGGAAAACGTATTCCGATGTATCGAAAAAAACGCTGCGGCTTACGATTAGCAAAGGAAAGAAAAAAACTGTTGCCACGCCAAGACCGACAGTTACGCCAAAACCGGTACCAAAGAAAAAGAAATCAAAAGTTAAATTTAATGGTGACTTAGATTTACTGTCATAACAGGAGAACATAATGGAAGAGGAAGAAAAGAGACGTATTTTTCATGAAATGATGCAAAAGTGTTTTATGAAATGCGACCGTTTCATGATTGAAAAATGGAAAACACCAGAAAAAACAATCAGTCCAGTAATTGAGGATGAGGTCAGGCAAAATGCTTATCATAACTTTTATGATAAAGTTTCAAAGGCAAAAATCGCTTCACGTCCAACCATTCAAAAATGGTTTGGTATTCATGGACAGTCGATGCCGAAAAGAGAACAGATTATTCATCTGGCATTTGTCTGTCGGTTTTCTGTAGAAGAAACAAGAGAATATTTTATGTATGCCATTTCTGAATATGATTTTCAAGTGAATGATTATCACGAGATGATTGCTTTGTACGGTTTGGAAAATCATATGACTTATGAGCAGTATGAGGAGATGGTTGCTTATTTTGAACAATACAGCGATTGGAATGTGCCTATCCGGCAGACGGCACACACGGACGAGATTTTAAGGCGATATGAGCCGGTAAAAAATCTTGATACGAAAGAATTTCTTGTGTGGATGCGAAAAAACGAAGCATTATTTAAAGGCTACAGCATGACAACCTATCAAAATTATATGGCATTGTTAGAGAAAGCATTGGTTTTTTTTAGAAAAGATATCAAACAATGTTTGTTTACTGCCTTAGAAGACACCGGATTTTTTTCGTGGCTGAAAAGCAATGACATTAAGGAAGAAGACTACGGGAAAGAAATACGTCGTTTTATAAAGAATCAGACCCGGTTGGTAAAAAGCCCGTTATCCAAAGAAAAAGTGGAAGAAATTCAGTTTTTGACAAAGATGGCATATAGTCCGCTTCGCCGTGTCTCGGATTTGATTGTAGAAATTTATGATGGTATTCATTTCCCACATACACGGTTTGGAGATATGAAGCGGAATTTGCTGCAAAAAGAAATTGGTGCAGTGGATGCGAAATATATTTCTGATATTAGTTCAATTGCTAAGCAAAAAGAAAAGGAAATGCGGCTTTTGCAGGCGTATACCAAGTGCCGAACCGGTAAGACGGATGGCGAAACAAAATTACAGGAATTGGAGAAAGAAATTCGTAAACAGCGCCAACGCACGCATAACATACGCCGTGCAGATTTGCTTGTCCTGATTCATTATGTGGTTTTGAAGCAGTCAGGAGAAGATTCACCGGAAGTTGTGAAAAAGGAATTTGTGGCGATGGCAGACAGCATACTGAATTTATGCGGTATGCGTCCGATGGACGATAAATATCCATTAGATTATTTACTGCTACAGTGCTTTGGAAGTGTTGATGTGTATACATTGACGGATGTTTTGGAATAGATGTGAGATAGGAAAGACGGCGGTGAGCCGTCTTTTTTTGTGCGCAAAAAAAAGAAAGGGGAATGGACAGGGGAGTGATATGATGAAAAAAACGTAAAAAAAAGGAGAAATTGCTTATGAAATGTGTGAAAAAGAGATTACTATGTCTATTAATGGTAATGGTATTTGTGTCTGGAATGTTATATTCCAAAACAGCAATGGCAAAATTAAAAAAGGGAGTGTATTTTAGTTCATTAATGGGGGAATATTATCCCGGTGAAGACAATCTAGGGAATATAAAACGGCTTTCACTTAAGAAAAACAAATTAATAATATCTGGTAGTTTTGTATATTCTAAGTCAAAAAAAGAACACTATAAATGGAGACATACTAAACTAAAATATAAAAAAAGAACTTTCAATTTAAGTAAAAAATGGAGAGGGTTTGGAATTGGTGGAGAGGGCCCTGCTTATGAATATACCAGAGCAGAGTTTATGAAAAATGCAAAATCATATAATGGGTTGGGTTTAATGATTATTGTTGATAAAAAAGGCAAGGTAAAAAGATTATATCTTTGCTCATGAAAAACAGAAATTACATTAGCTTACAATTAATAATAACGAGGAGGATGAAATTATGGCTTTTGATTTTAAAAATGTTTACAACAAGGCGTTTGCAGAACCCGGTACAAAAATCAACAAAAAACTAAACAAAGTAATAGGTAAAGAGGTGTTTCAGGATATTAAGAAGATGGAAGACCCGAAAGAGTATCCACCACTTTCGGATTATCCGGAGTATGACGTACCAGAACCGCCTCAATGGACTTTGCTTACAGGGGAACAAAAGGTATTTTCTTTGGAAGGTGAAACAATTACAATTTCAAAGAATCTGGATATTTGCATGAAATATCTGGATTTGTTTAAGTCGAGTGCACAATACTATATGGAACGATTTATGTTTCAATATAATAACTGTGTAAAAGATTATGATACGTTATTAAATTATTTTCAGGAAATGTATTTAACTGGTTTGCATCCGATGATGGAACGTGCTTCCAGTTTACTTCTTCCTTTTGACGTTTTTAATGTAAGTGTGGAAGATTTTTTTGAATACCAAGTCAATACATATAATAGAGCCGTACAATCTTGGAATACAATGCTTGAAATTGAAGAAAAGAGAAATCAGCAGGCGGCTCAATTGGGAGATCAAATTGGTGGTTCCATTCGTATGCAAGGCGGTGGCTTTGGATTTCGAGGTGCCATGAAGGGAGCTGCGAAAGCAGAAATATTTAATATTGGAATGGCGGGTATTGGAAAATATTTTGCAAATCAAACAAGAATGTCCGATGAGGAAAAAGCAAATGTATATGCCAAATTTAAAAAGGATATATTTTTCCAAGAGGTATACAGCGATTATGTGAATACATTCCTCTCATTAATTCACATTTTGTCAGAAAATGGTGTGCTTGGTGATGTATCTACACATACAGGAAGCGAGTATGATACCATGATAAAAAACCTGAAAAATCCAATGTTTCCTCAAGAAAAAGTTGCTTCTCTCATTGCACAATTAATTGCTAAATATCCATTTAGCAGGGGAAGTTTTGATGTTATGGTTGAGAAATTCGGTGATACAGAGGAAACGAAGGCAATTAAAGAGTATTTTACTCTTTAGCATTAATTTTGTAATAAAGGAGGACGTTGTGATGAAACAATGCAAGAAAATAATAGGTTTGCTCTTGTTTCTGGGGATTGCAGGTGTAATGCTTTTTTCTTCTAAATCAAATGCTCAAATAAGTAAAACAAAACAGCATGCGATGTACCGGGGACTGATAAAAAAATATGACTCACATATGAGGAAACTCTACGTCAAGCAAGATACAGATTCAGTTTATGCAATGTATACATATTATGCGTTTGTTGATATTGATAAAAATGGTATTGATGAATGTATTATGCGTTTTGTAGGTGATAATAAATGTAATACAGCAGATATTTACAGCTTTGGAGAAACTACATGCATTTATTCCATTGTTAAAGGGAAACTTAAACCGGTTATTAAAATGCCTAAGTTTTATCCTTATATGTGCCATACGGAATATTGTACAATATATAAAAAAAGTAATTATATTGATCGTGGGTTTAGTCATGGCTATGAAGACCGGATGTTTTATGCATACAAAAATGGAAAGTTAGCTAAATTAGCAACTTCGTTTATCGCACCAAAATATAGTAATGAAACTTATTACCAAATAAATCATAATACGGTGACACGTAGTTATTATAAGAAAAAATTAAAAGCAAAGATTGGAAATGGAAAAGGTTATCCGATGAAACGCTTTAAAAGTTCGAAAACTTTAAAATATATTAAATTGAATCGTAAAAACGTAAAACTTGCGGTTGGAAAAAGTTACAAGCTTAAAGTGAAACATACGAAAGTAAAAGTGAAATGGAGTTCCAAAAACAAAAAAATTGCAACAGTAACCTCAAAGGGGGTAGTGAAAGCGAAAAAAACGGGCAGCACTATTATTGTTGCAAAAGTAAAAAACAAAAAGCTTAAGTGTAAAGTTACGGTAAGAAAGGTAAAAATTGTTTCCTACGGAAATGGTTCTTATGTCCCTGGCTCATATATTGAATATATGGCAGACAAAAGTGTGGAGTATAGTCCTGCTGACAATGAATTCCGGGTGTTTTTCTCGCTTCAATTGAAAGATGGAAAAACAAGAGTTGCAACCGATGGAAAAATAATGATTAATATAAATAATGACAAAAAGCAGAGTGTATATGATGATACCATTGAATTTAGCAAAAAAGATTTTGGAGAGTGGACTTGGCGATACTCAGGAACAAAATATGTTTGCTGTATCCGTATCCCGGTGAGCAAAATTCAAAAGGGGCTTTCAAAGAAGGGAACACTTGATTTTAAAGTTTATATCAATAATGGTGTTGTTGGTGCATTAAATGGTGGAAAGCATAACATAAATAATTTACCGGAAGTATTTGATGACAATTTTGACAGAATTGTTTCATATGTCAAAGAGAGGGGAGAATTTTCAGCATTTGGTGACTATTGTACACATGGCTATGTATCAGTTTCTATGAAGGAAAATACAATAGAATTTTTTGAAAATTATGATAGAAAAGGAAATAGTGTGAAGATTACGAAAGGCAAGAAAACAGCCTTAGCTACCGTGGGAACACACACGGCTGAATTCGACATTTCCACATATAAAGGTGATGCGTCGGATAATTTGAATTGGAGTGGAGATGTTTCCTCAACTGATAAAATTATGTATAATACATTAATTGCTAATGTTTTGAAGAATATTTCTAATGACGCTTCTTTAAATGCATTTGGTAGTAGTTTGCAGGGAATAGGTTTTGTAGAATATATGTTTAAAAAGTGGTAGTAAGGTAAAAACGAAAGCTCCCTTTGCCCCTTCCCCCAACCTATGTTATACTGGGGGAAGAAGACAAAGGGGGCTTTTTATGTCTAAAAAAATTGCGCTTACAAACATGGACATTGTCTGGGAAGACAAAGAAGCAAATAAGATTCAATGTGAGGAAATGATAAAGGAGGCAGCAGATGAACACGCTGACATCATTTTGTTTCCGGAGATGACATTGACCGGATTTTCTCTCCGGGTTAAAGAGATGGCAGACTATCATGAGGAGACAATTGCATATTTTTCAGCTCTTGCTGCAAAATATTCTATAATGATTGGTTTTGGTTATATTACCATGCCGGATGAGTTTGGGCGAAATCATTTTTGTTTTGTTGATGAAAATGGAAGTGTGCTTGCCGACTATGAGAAAATCCATCCATTTACGCATGGTGGTGAGACAAAGGCGTATCGAGGTGGCAGTGAGCTCTGTCATATTTCCGTGGACGAAATGCACCTTGGTATGGCAGTCTGCTACGATTTGCGTTTTCCTGAAATGTTTCAGCACATGCCGCTTGATACAAATGTTATCTTTTTGATTGCAAACTGGCCGGAGAGCCGCATTAAGCAGTGGCATTCTCTGCTTACGGCGAGAGCGATTGAAATGTCCTCGTATGTGGTAGGCGTAAATCGAACGGGAGAGGGAGATGGAATCCAATATACAAAAAGTTCGGCTGCCTATGCACCGGATGGAAGCATGATTTCGCCGGACTCTAAAAAATGGAATGACTATGTAACGCTTGACTTTTCAAAAGAGGTATTTCAAAAAATGATTTTTTCAAGAAGTGACAGACGACCGGAAATTTATCAAGGATAAAAGCATATAGAAATCTAACTACAAATCAGAAATAATCTGTCTGTTTGTTCTTTATTATTGACATTATATCGGCTTATGTTTATAATAATGAACATAAAAATAAAGAGGTGAGGTGTATATAAATGAGAAAAGCAGTTTATAATATATTGCCAGCAACAGAAAATATTTTGGAGACAATGGGAGAACAAATAAAGTTAGCAAGATTAAGACGGGATTTGTCTGCTGAATTAGTGGCAGAACGAGCTGGAATTAGCAGAACATCGTTATGGAAGGTTGAGTCAGGAAGTCCTGCCGTAGCAATTGGCATTTATGCTGCTGTTTTACATGCATTAGGGGGAATGGATACAGATTTACTTCTTATAGCCAAGGATGATGAGCTGGGAAGACAAATGCAGGACCTTAATTTATTGACTGGAAAGCGTGCATCAAGGAGGAAAAAATGATATTTCACGCGGTCAAATAGAAGTTATGAGGCCTGCATTTGATGAATGCTATCATGGTATAAAATAGACGACCGGAAATTTATCAGGGATAAATTTTTATGATTTAGGAAATACTGTTTCGTATCAAATGGAAGTCATAAAAATGACAGGAAAGATGAGGGCGAAACAGATGGAACAGGATGCAGTAAAAGAATATGGCATGGTAATGAACGAAGGAATCTTGACGTTATCTATTATTGGGGAGATTGAGGGACATGACTGCTTATCACAAAATGCCAAAACAACCAAATATGAGCATATTTTGCCGATTTTAGCAAGGGCAGAGCAGGACGAAAATGTAAAGGGGATTTTATTTCTTATGAATACCGTCGGTGGTGATGTTTCATGCGGACTTGCATTGGCGGAAATGGTTCACTCCTTAAGTATGCCGACAGTTTCTTTAGTCATTGGAGACAGTCATTCGATAGCTGTTCCACTTACCGTAGCGGCAGATTATTCTTTTATTGTTCCGTCGGCGACGATGATTATCCACCCGGTTCGGATGAATGGCATGGTACTGGGAACGCCGCAGACATATCGGCAGTTTCAACAGATTCAGGATCGAATTATTTGTTTCGTGGCAGAGCATAGCCGCATTTCCAAAGAAAATTTAGAAAAATTAATGATGAATACGAGTATGTTGTCCAAAGACTTAGGTACTGTTTTGGTTGGAGAGGATGCGGTGACGGCTGGACTTGTTAATGAGGTTGGAGGAATTGATAAGGCTTATCAGAAGCTGCGGGGGTTGATGAGCTATTAAAAATATTGAAAAAAAATTATACTTTGTTATACAAATAAAGTTATAATTGACACGTGTAATATATGGTGTTATACTCGTATCAATTAATTTTTATTGATTAGAACTATATAGAGGGGGAATTGAATATGGATAACACTCAAAGTACGAGAAACGTGTCTGTAATCAAAGATGCAGATAATAATAGTATTGTTATGATTAATGATATCCGTTTTAAGGGAAAACGGTCTATAAATTGGGATGAAGTAAAGGCGTATATTGAAGAATTTGTTGGTGATGAGTACATAATTGCAGAGACGAGTGATGTTGTGTATATAGGTTCCGACTTGCCAGATGAATATACAGGTTCCAAATATACGGAACACTTACATGGGACAAATGCAAAGGCGAAGGCAAATGCGTCACAAGGAATTCCAGAGTTAATTCGTATAGCAAAAGGAAAACATTTTAGAGCAAACAATGCAGCCAAACATAAAAGAAATGCGAAATTCGGATGGTATCGTTATGATTCTAGATTTGCGTTGCCGGTATACGGAGATGATGGTGAGATTGAAAGATATAATGTTTTTCATGCATCAATGTTAATAAGGTGTGCAAGCGATGAAAAAATGTACTTGTATGATATAATAGACATAAAAAAAGAAACGAGCAACTCTTTCGACTAAAAGTCTACCAGACAAAAAACCCATTTCTTAAATTCGATTATAACAAGTGAATTAATAAATGTCAACAAAAAATTAGTGATGATGATACAGAACAAATGCAAGAACTTGCGTTCGATAAAACACTTGCGGGAAAAAGCGATTCAGTGTATAATATAATTTCAGTACGCTGCGAATCAATTAGCAGATATCGTACATGTTAGTTGTGTCTGGGGAGGATTTTATGGCTACAAAGAAAACAACAAAAAATACGAAGAAGCGTGGACGTCCGGCATCGAAATCAAATACGAAACGGACGGCTTCTTCGAGAAAGAATACATCGAAAAAGATAAAGCAGGCAAGCCCATTGGCAAGAGAAATTGTGTTTCTTGCTCTTTTTGTGTTTGCCATTTTGTCACTGCTTAGTTTGTTCCAAATGTGCGGCGTGTTTGGCAAAGGGTTAAGTGCTTTGCTGTTTGGACTGCTGGGAGCACTGGCGTATGTTTTCCCGGTTTATCTGGTTGTGACTGCAGGTTTGTATCTGGCAAATGCGAAGAATCAAAGACTGCGCCACAAGGTCTGGTATAGTGCCGGCATTTACTGGAGTGTGTGCGGATTATTTCAGTGGGTGGTAAATGACCCTGTGCAGAATGTATGGGAAGTCTATACTGTTTGTGCTGAAAATCACGGTGGTGGTGGTTTCTTCGGTGGAATTTTATCTTTTGAACTGGCACGTGTGCTCGGAAGAGCAGGTTCTTTTATTGTGATACTGGCGCTGTTTTTACTGTTCTTTATGCTGTTAAGCAAGAAACTCATTTTTTCTTCCATTCAGCAGATGTATAAAGAGCGTGAGACGGATGAAGATTATTATTATGAGGAACCGGAACCGGTGTATTCTCGTGGAAGACAGATGAGCACCTATACATTTGATAAAGAAGAAACGTCAAAAGCAAAGCCAAAGAAAGAGACGAGAAAGAAACGGGCAAAGAAAGCAGAAGCAGAAATTCAGGAAGATAAGAATAAACTTCCTCAAAAAGAAATTAAACCGGAAGCCCAGATGGAAGAAGTGGTGCCGGAAGTACAGGATTTGTCGGAAATCAATATTATTCGTGGTGGAGAAGAGCCGGTTAGAGAATCAAGTGTTTATGAAAAAGAATTAGAAGAAAAATTTGGTGCATCAAAGAAAACACAGAGCGAACCAAAAACACCTACAAAAACAGATACGGTGGATGAGCCGGTGAAACAAAAGAAAGAACCGGTTAAGATAACCAAAGAAGATAAAAAAGAAATGGATGCGGTACATAAGGATTTATCAAAGGCTGCGACGGAACAGATTCCGTATCGTTTTCCTTCGCTTGATTTGTTGAACAAACCAAAGAGCAATGGAAAACGTATGGACAATTCCGAACTTCGCGCGACGGCGGCTAAATTGCAGTCAACGTTAGATAGTTTTGGTGTGCGTGTCAAGATGGGCGACATCAGCCTTGGACCAAGTGTAACCCGTTATGAACTGATTCCGGAACAGGGAGTTAAAGTCAGCCGTATTACCGGATTGAGTGATGATATTAAACTGAGTCTGGCGGCATCGGATATTCGTATTGAAGCACCGATTCCCGGAAAAGCGGCAGTTGGTATCGAGGTGCCGAATCCGGCGAGAGAAATGATTACGCTGCGTGAGTTGTTAGAGAGCAGTGAGTTTACGAAAGCAAAATCCAAAGTCACATTTGCCGTTGGTAAAGATATCAGCGGAAAAACAATTGTTACGGATATTGCAAAAATGCCGCATTTATTGATTGCCGGTGCGACTGGTTCCGGTAAATCGGTTTTGATTAATACGCTGATTATGAGCATTATTTATAAAGCTGACCCAAATGAAGTGAAAATGATTATGGTTGACCCGAAGATGGTGGAACTGACTGCATACGAAGATATTCCGCATCTGATGATTCCGGTTGTGAAAGATCCGAAGAAGGCATCGGCAGCACTTGGCTGGGCGGTGGCAGAGATGACCGGAAGATATCAGAAATTTGCCGATGCAGGTGTTCGTGATATCAAATCCTATAATGCGAAAATGGACAAACTGACAAACAAAGATGACCCGGATTATCAGAAGATGCCACAGATTGTTATTATTGTGGACGAGTTCGCGGATTTGATGATGGTTGCACCGGGAGAAGTAGAGGATTCCGTGTGTCGGTTGGCGCAGCTTGCCCGTGCAGCAGGAATTCATTTGGTTTTAGCAACACAGCGTCCATCGGTTAATGTTATTACCGGGTTAATTAAGGCGAATATACCATCACGAATCGCTTTGTCGGTTTCTTCTGCCGTGGATTCACGAACTATTATTGATTCGGCAGGCGCAGAAAAACTGTTAGGAAATGGTGATATGCTGTTTGCACCGCAAAATCTGCCAAAACCAATTCGTGTACAGGGAGCATTTGTTTCCGATGAAGAAAGAGATTCCGTTGTCAGCTTCTTAAAAGAGCAGAGTAACGGTCCATCCTATAATGAAGAAGTAACAAAGCATATCGACACGGCACCGGTACCGGGAGCAAAGAACGATTCTAATACTGCCCATGGTGGTGCACCGGAACAAGATGAATTATTTGTCGAGGCCGCCAGATTTATCATTGAAAAAGATAAGGCATCCATTGGTCTTTTGCAGCGCATGTTCCGAATTGGATTTAACCGTGCGGCACGAATTATGGACCAGCTTTCGGATGCGGGTGTTGTCGGACCGGAAGAAGGTACCAAACCGAGACAGATTTTGATGTCGATTGAACAATTTGAAAATTATCTTGAGGAGAATGGCTGATGAATGGCTGGCTGATTGTCAATGGATTTTTACACACCAAAAAGTTTTCTGAACTGACAGATTTATTTTTGCTGGCGGCGAAACGGTGCGGTGTGTCACTAACCGTTTATACAAATTGTGAAATTCTTGTAGATGTGCAGGAAAAGATAAAAGAAAAACCGGATTTTGTTTTGTTTTGGGATAAAGATATTTTACTTGCAAAATTTTTAGAAAATCAGAAAATTCCGGTCTATAATAGCAGTGAGGCAATTAGAATCTGCGATGATAAGCGGTTAACTTATCTGGCATTACAGGAGAAAAAACTGCCGATTCCACAGACGATATTTGCGCCGATGACATATTCGACCATTGGATTTAATCAGTATGATTTTCTTGGTGTGGCAGAAGAAAAACTCACATATCCGTTTGTGGCAAAAGAGGCATTTGGCTCCTTTGGTGAGCAGGTGTACCTGGTGAAAAATAGAGAAGAACTTTTAGCGGTGATGAAACAGTCGGATTCGGTAGAATTTTTGTTTCAGGAAATGATAGAAAACAGCATCGGAAGAGATGTCAGACTTCAAGTTGTTGGTGATGAAGTAGCAGCGTCCATGTACCGGTACTCGGAAAATGATTTTCGTGCCAACATAACCGCCGGAGGTAAGATGAAAGATTACACACCGTCAAAGGAAGAATGTGAACTTGCGGTTAAAGCGTCTCATGCAGTAGGGACTTCTTTTGCAGGAGTTGACCTTTTGTTTGGCAAAGACGGTCCGATTGTTTGTGAAGTAAATTCGAATGCACATTTTAAAAATATACAAACCTGCACCGGTGTGGCGGTTGCGGATAAAATCGTGGAATGGATCATAAAGGATGTTAGAAAATGACAAAACGATGGAATGGTTTACTAGTTTATGATAAAGAAGGCTCAAAAAGAAATGCTTCCTACATTAAAATGCATGAAGAAGCAGGTGAAAAGTTAAATATGCCGATTCATTTTTTATATGACACAGATGTGATGGAATATTTAGAGACAAATCGGGAATCTGTTGATTTTTGTATGGTTCGCACAATCTGTCCTGCTTTGACAAAGCAAATTGAGGCGAGGGGGATTCCCTGCTTTAATTCTTCTTTTGTGTCAGAAATCTGCAATCATAAAGGAAAAACCTATGATTATATTTTGAAAAACTGCGAAATTCCGCTGGTAAAAACAAAGACGTTTCAAAATGTTGAGTTGTCCGAAAAATTATTAAAGGAGTATCCGGATTATGTAATAAAAGCGGTGGATGGACACGGTGGAAAACAGGTTTTTTTGACAAACGAATCCTTTGATTTGATTCAAACAGGAATCGCCAGTTCGGATTTTATCTTACAGCCATTTGTCAAAGGTCCCGGCGTGGACTTACGTGTGTACATCATTGGCAAGAAAATTGTGGGTGCCATAAAACGTCAGGCAAACAACAGCTTCCGGGCAAATTTTTCTTTGGGTGGAAGTGTTACGTCATACCAATGCGATAAAGAAATTCTTGATTATGTAAATCAGGTTGTTCAGGTGTTTGATTTTGGTATGGTTGGTATTGATTTTATTTTAGATGAAAACAATCACTGGCTTTTAAATGAAATTGAGGATGTTGTCGGTGCCAGGATGTTATATCAGTGCCAGCCGGATGTTCATTTGTTGGAACAATATTTTGCATTTGTTTCTGATAAATTATTGCATTAGAACAAGATAGTGTGTATAATACAAGTTATGTTAACAGATATTGTGCTTTGAAAAATGGAGGTAGAATATGAAATCAGATATTGAAATTGCAAGAGAGGCGAATATGCAGCCGATTCAGACAGTAGCAGAGAAATTAGACATCACTGCGGATGAATTGGATTTATATGGAAAATATAAAGCAAAATTGACGGACGAACTCTGGGAGCGAATTAAAGACCGCCCGGATGGTAAACTTGTCCTCGTGACAGCGATTAATCCAACACCGGCCGGTGAAGGAAAGACAACAACGACGGTTGGACTTGGACAGGCGATGGATAAGATTGGGAAAAAGGCAATTATTGCTTTGCGTGAGCCATCGTTAGGCCCTTGCTTTGGATTAAAAGGTGGTGCTGCCGGCGGCGGTTATGCACAGGTTGTACCGATGGATGATTTGAATCTTCATTTCACGGGAGATTTTCATGCGATTACTTCGGCAAATAACCTTCTTGCGGCAATGCTTGATAATCATATTCAACAGGGAAATAAACTTAACATTGATCCAAAACAGATCGTATGGAAACGCTGCGTCGATATGAATGACCGTGTACTTCGTAATATTACGGTAGGACTCGGACGCAAGGTGGATGGTGTGACAAGAGAAGATCATTTCATCATCACGGTAGCATCCGAAATCATGGCGATTCTTTGTCTTGCAGACAACATGAAAGATTTGAAAGAACGTTTGGGAAGAATTATTGTTGCTTATACTTATGAAGGAAAACCGGTTACGGCAAAAGAAATTAAAGCAGTAGGCGCGATGGCTGCACTTTTGAAAGACGCTATTCGTCCGAATATGATTCAGACTTTGGAGAATACACCGGCACTTGTGCATGGTGGTCCATTTGCCAATATTGCTCACGGCTGTAATAGTGTCCGTGCGACAAAGACAGCTTTGAAATTAGCAGATTACACAATTACGGAGGCTGGTTTTGGTGCTGACTTAGGAGCGGAAAAATTCTTAGACATCAAATGCCGTATAGCTGATTTGAAACCGGATGCCGTTGTACTTGTTGCTACGGTTCGTGCCCTCAAATACAATGGCGGTGTTAAAAAAGAAGATTTATCCGAAGAAAATCTCGATGCATTGAAAGCCGGTATTGTAAATCTGGAAAAACACATTGAAAACATTGCTAAATTTGGTGTGCCATGTGTTGTTACATTGAATGAGTTTGTAACAGACAGCGAAGCAGAACTTGCATATGTTAAGGAGTTCTGTGAGGCGAGAGGATGTGAGTTCGCACTTTCCAAGGTTTGGGAAAAAGGTGGCGAAGGCGGCATTGAGTTAGCGCAAAAAGTAATTGATACAATTGAGAATAAAGAGAGTAATTTCCATTACCTCTATGAAAATGAGTTGTCGATTGTTGAGAAAATTGAGACAATTGCAAAAGAAATTTATGGAGCAGGAGAAGTTATTATTGAGCCGGCAGCAAAACAGCAGATTGCGCGGATTGAGTCACTCGGGTTTGGCTCCATGCCGGTATGTATGGCGAAAAACCAGTATTCCTTGTCGGATGATAAAACAATTCTTGGCAGACCGGAAGGCTTCCCAATCCATATCCGTGATGTCTATGTTTCTGCCGGAGCTGGATTTGTTGTTGCCATTACCGGAACAATTATGACTATGCCGGGATTGCCAAAAGTGCCGGCTGCCGAAGGAATTGATGTAAATGACGACGGACAAATTACCGGTTTGTTCTAATTATCCTTTTTGACCGGAGTATAAATTTTGCATGAGGAGGGATGATATGCTTGAAAATAAATTAGGTCTTACAAGTTCTGCTGAACTTGCTCGTATGGAAGAGCAGTTAAGCAAGAAAAAAGCAGTTTTATTATTTGAAAAGGGCATTTTAGACTCCCTCCCGGCAGGTAAGTTTTCTACTTTGCAGGCAATCCACCGGTATTTGTTTGAAGATATTTATGAATTTGCCGGAGAGATTCGCAAGGTAAATATGGCAAAAGGAAATTTTCGTTTTGCACCGCTGATGTATTTAGATGCAGCACTTGAAAATATTGATAAAATGCCACAGTCTGATTTTGACGAAATTATAGAAAAATATGTGGAAATGAATATTGCGCATCCATTCAGGGAAGGAAACGGACGGAGTGCACGCATTTGGCTTGACCATATGTTAAAACAGAAAATTGGCAAAGTAATTGACTGGAGTAAAGTCGATAAAGAAGATTATTTACTTGCGATGGAACGAAGTCCGGTTAAGGATATCGAAATAAAATATCTTTTAAAGAATGCATTGACCGATGAGGTTGACAGCCGAGAAGTATATATGAAAGGCATAGACCACAGTTATTATTATGAAGGTTACACAACGTTCAAGACAGAAGAACTGTAAGTTTGTGAAAAGTAGGCGGTAAAACTTTTTAACTTATTTTATTTTAAATGAAAATTGATATTGTTTTTCACTATGAAGGACGTTGAACACCGTCGGTGCCTAGAGGACGTATTCTGTCCTCAGGCACCGTTACGAGTGTTCATTAAGCGGGAGCGGTCCTGAATAGGAAAAACAATATCAATTTTTGTATTACAATTAAATTATTTTACCATCTTTTATCGTCTTCTCGAAAACTTCTGCTCACAGTACATGCAGCGGTAAATCCGGTTTTCGCGGTCTGTCAGTTTAAAACGGTGTGGTAATTCCTGCTCAACGGAAGTAATGCATCGAGGGTTTTTGCACTTGATTACATTTGTTACCGTTTCCGGCAGTGTGAGAACACGTTTTTCTACAATTTCGTTATTTTTTATAACATTAATGGTGATATTTTCATCGAGAACGCCGAGAATGTCCAAGTTTACCGTAATCGGTCCCTCGATTTTGATAATATCTTTTTTTCCCATTTTACTGCTTTTTGCGTTTTTAATAATAGCAACGGAGCAGTCTAATTTTTCTAATTCAAGATAGTGATAAATTTCCATGGAGCCGCCAGCCTTAATGTGGTCAATGACAACTCCTTCTTGTAATCCACCAATATTTAACATTCCGGAATCACCTCCAATAAAGTCATAATTAACGCCATTCGTATGTAAACACCATATTGTGCCTGCTTAAAGTAAACAGCACGTGGGTCATCATCCACATCGGTTGCAATTTCATTTACACGTGGAAGAGGGTGGAGAACTAACATATCTTTTGGTGCCAGTTTCATTTTCTTGCTGTCAAGGATGAAGCTGTCCTTCAAGCGGATGTAATCTTCTTCGTTAAAGAAACGTTCACGCTGAACACGTGTCATATATAACAAATCAAGTTCCGGTAAAACATCTTCCAATACGTTTACTTCTTTATATTCAATGCCATTGGCATCTAACGTGTCTTTTCTAATATAATCCGGAATCTTTAATTCCTCCGGTGAAATCATAACAAATTTAACGTTAGGGTAACGAACCATGGCACCAATTAAAGAGTGAACGGTACGTCCGAATTTTAAGTCACCACACAATCCGATTGTCAGATTGTCAAGGCGTCCCTTTAAATTTTTAATTGTCAATAAATCGGTTAATGTCTGGGTCGGATGATTGTGACCGCCATCACCGGCGTTGATAACTGGAATTTTTGAATGAAGAGAGGCGACGAATGGAGCACCTTCTTTTGGGTGTCTCATTGCACAGATATCTGCATAACTGGAAATGACACGAATGGTATCGGCCACGCTTTCGCCTTTTGATGCAGAACTAGAATCAGCAGATGAGAAACCAAGAACTTGTCCACCTAAATTCAACATTGCCGATTCAAAACTTAAACGGGTTCTTGTGCTCGGTTCATAAAAACAAGTTGCAAGTTTTTTTCCTTTACACACTTCTGAAAATCGTGCCGGATCCTGAATGATTTTTTCAGCTAATACAATCAAATCATGAATCTCATCCACGGTCAGGTCAAGTGCATTCATTAAATGACGCATAATGCCTCCTATCTGCCATGTTTTCATGGCTTGCCGTATTTCAACTTATTCTACCTCATTTTAGTACGGATGACAATAGAAAAATTAAGCAAAAATGCAAAAAATAATTTGCATTATAAAGAAAAAGCAAGTATACTATTATAGGAAAAATTTTCACTTCGGTGTTAAAAAATATGAAGGAGGCTGCAAATGGTAACATTATATGATGGTGGCGCATATCTTTTGAATGGTACGGAACTGATTCCGGACAATGCAGAGGCAATCGCGGCACTGGAAAGCAAAGCAGGAATTAAGACAACAAAAGAAGAGGCGGTTAAGGGAACGATGGCATACCATATTTTGTCATCCCATAATACTTCCGGCAATATGGAAAACTTGAAAATCAAGTTTGATAAATTGACTTCCCATGATATCACATTTGTTGGAATTTTACAGACCGCAAGAGCATCCGGACTTGAGAAGTTCCCGGTTCCTTATGTACTTACTAACTGCCATAACAGTTTATGTGCGGTAGGCGGAACAATTAACGAAGATGATCATGTATTTGGCCTTTCCTGTGCAAAAAAATATGGTGGTATCTATGTACCTCCTCATCAGGCAGTTATTCATCAGTTTGCCCGCGAGATGTTAGCGGCAGGCGGTGCTATGATTCTTGGTTCTGACAGCCATACAAGATATGGTGCACTTGGTACGATGGCAGTCGGCGAAGGCGGACCGGAAATCGTAAAACAGCTTTTGGAGCAGACTTATGATATTCCAATGCCTGGTGTTGTGGCAATTCATCTGACCGGCAAACCGCAGAAAGGTGTTGGTCCACAGGATATTGCACTTGCGATTATCGGTGCTGTATTTAAAAATGGTTATGTAAATAATAAAGTAATGGAATTTGTCGGCGAGGGCATTGATAACTTAAGTGTTGATTTCCGTATTGGTATTGATGTTATGACGACAGAGACAACATGTCTTTCTTCCATCTGGCGCACAGATGATGCCGTAAAAGAATTTTATGAGATTCACGGAAGAAAAGAAGATTATAAAGAAATGGCACCGGAAAAAGTTGCTTACTATGATGGTGTGGTTGAAGTTGACTTGTCAACAATCAAACCGATGATTGCGATGCCATTCCACCCAAGTAATGTGTACACAATCGAAGAGTTGAACAATAACCTTGAGGATATCCTTCGTGATGTAGAGAAGAAGGCGCTTGTAAGCCTTGATAACAATAACATTGACTTTAAGTTAACGGATAAGATTCATGATGGCAGATTGTATGTAGAGCAGGGTGTTATTGCCGGATGTGCCGGTGGTGGCTTTGAGAACTTATGTGATGCCGCTGACATTCTACGCGGTAAAAACATTGGTGCCGATGAATTCTCGTTAAGCGTTTATCCGGCATCCCAGCCGATTTTCATGGAACTTGTGAAAAATGGACGCATTGCTGATTTGATGGAAGCAGGAGCTACCGTTCGTACCGCTTTCTGCGGTCCATGTTTTGGTGCCGGCGATGTACCAAGCAACAAGGGACTTAGTATCCGTCATTCGACAAGAAACTTCCCGAACCGTGAGGGCTCGAAAGTTACGAATGGACAGATTGCTTCTGTTGCACTTATGGATGCTCGTTCGATTGCGGCAACTGCTGCGAATAAGGGATATTTAACGGCAGCAACAGATATTGATGCAGACTTTACAAAACCGAAATACTATTTTGATCATACCATTTATGATAACCGTGTCTTTAATGGTGTCGGCAAGGCAGATCCTTCGGTTGAAATTAAATTCGGACCAAACATTGTAGATTGGCCAAAAATGCATGCACTTACGGATAATGTGCTTTTGAAAGTGGTATCAATGATTCATGATCCGGTTACAACAACGGATGAATTGATTCCATCCGGTGAGACAAGTTCTTACCGTTCAAATCCGCTTGGTCCTGCTGAGTTTACTCTTTCAAGAAAAGACCCTGCTTATGTAGGAAAAGCAAAAGAGGTACAGAAGGTAGAGAAGGCTCGTATCGCAGGCGAAGATATTTATGCCGAAGACTCAAACTTAAAAGATGTCTATGAAGCAATCGCGAAACAGTTTGATGTAAAACCGGAAGAGACAGAAGTCGGAAGCGTGATTTTTGCCGTGAAACCAGGTGATGGTTCTGCCCGTGAGCAGGCAGCAAGCTGTCAGCGAGTGCTTGGCGGTATGGCTAACATTGCCCGTGAGTATGCGACAAAGAGATACCGTTCTAACCTGATTAACTGGGGTATGCTTCCATTTGTTTTTGATGGTGACCTTGCTTTTGATAAGGATGATTATATTTTTGTAAAAGACATCAAGAAAGCCATTGAGACAAAAGAAGATACGATTCATGCCTATGTAGTAAACCAGGGAATGAAAGAAATTGAACTTCACCTTGGTAATCTGACAGACGATGAAAGAGAAATTATTTTGAAAGGCTGCCTGATTAACTACAACAAAAAGAATTAGTTCTTTTGGGAGGACTTTTATGTTCCGCATATGGGGAAAAATATTCAAAGACAATCATTTAGTTCGTGATATGGTTTACGAAAATGGTGACACAGATATCAACCGGACTAAAAAAGTATTTGCCGGGATTCACGCATTTGCTGAAGCCTTTGATTTGCAGCAGCCAATTTGGCTTGACAAAAACATTAATGAATTCAAGCGGGTTGACAAAACCCGCTTTGAACAAGATAATTTCATCGAGCAAATCGACTTCGACTACCTCGAAATCGAAGTAATCGAAGAATAGCAAACCAAAGAGCAGAAACATAAACAACAGAAAACTCAAAATTCCAAAGAGGTAAATTAATTTCGCTAAACAATTAAAAAGGAATCTACAAAATTTCACCATGAGGAACTATGAACACCATAGGTGTTCATCAAGCGAAGCGGTTCCGAATGGGAAACTTTGTAGATTCCTTTTTACTTTTACTTAGCGAAAACAATTCACCCTTCATCAACTTCAATCGCCATAGTCGGGCAGTTTTCAGCGGCAGTCCGGCAGTTATCTTCATATTCTGCAGGAATTATTCCTTCAACAGCCTCTGCTTTTCCTTCTTCATTCGTCACTTTCACTACAATATACCGTACGGCAAGGTTGGTCGGTACAGGGCTACTAATATCAATCACCCCTTCTCCGCTTTCTGTGGAAGCCGAAACCGTAATTGGTAATCCCAAAATTTGAGAATCCTCCAATGTCTGTTTTAAGCCAAATTTATCATAATAATATACCTCTACCAC
>OLSF01001513.1_pt1 | contig 20496 bp, 15 predicted proteins | sample 1672301 | NCBI WGS metagenome assembly OLSF01 (sample SAMEA3136669, study PRJEB25190) | human gut metagenome | biome: human gut; feature: human-associated habitat; material: faeces | place: Austria | collected 2013
TTCACCCACCTATGAGCAAGCTCATGTGGGCTTAGACCTTTTGACCCTGGCATCAAATATATTCTATTATGGCAGGCGGCTTTTGCAGAGGGAGAGCCGCCCCTGCTGTAGAATCTAAAATCTTTTTATTTTTTCAAGGTCGGATCGACCAGAGATTTCTATCAGACAAAAACTGAATAAGGAACAGATGGAGATACCGGGAAGACCTTGCAGGAAGGAGCCTTCCTGGTATAAGATGAATGTATCAGAAAGGCAAAAGATGGAGACAATCAATACACCTTATGATGACACTTTCCGCACGCTGCTGCAGGACTGCCCAGAGCTGGTGGTCCCGCTGATTAACGAGCTGTTCGGCACGAATTATACCGGGCGGGAAGTAGTGGTATCGAATGAGAACGAGATTTTTTTGAGGAACCCGGAGGGAAAAAAGGAGAAGCGGGTTACGGATTCCAACCTAACATTGATTTCTTTAAAGGGAATTTCCAAACGGTATCATCTGGAATGTCAGAGCACAGCGGATGGGACAATGGAAATTCGGATGTGGGAATATGATGCGCAGATTGCTTTGATGAATAAGGAATACCGGGACGGTGTGCTGTATGTGAAATTTCCGGATTCTGCAGTGATCTATCTGAGGAGCAATTCGAATACACCGGATGAATTGAAAATTTGCGTTTGTATCGGACAAAAAGAACTATTTTACGAAATTCCGATCCTGAAAGTAAAGAACTATACGTTGGAAGAAATTTTTGAAAAAGAGTTATGGATGTTGATCCCATTCTATATTTTTCGATATGAAAAGGAATTTCGAATAATTAATGGAGATGAAAAGCGGCTTCGCAGTTTGAGGATGGAATATGAGAACGTAGCTGCACGGCTGGATCAGGAGTGCCAAAGCGGGCGTATGAAGCCAATTACCGGCGGCGCGTTGTGTGAACTGGCGAATAATGTAGTGGAAAAACTTGCGTCGAAATATGACAATGTGGAGAAGGAGGTTACGGAAGTTATGGGAGGAAAAGTGTTGAATTATCGGTCGAAGGAGATTTTTCGGGAAGCAATGGAGAAGGGGCTGGAAGAGGGACGCCTGGAAGGATCTAATCAAAAAACGATCGAATTGGTGACTAAAAAGTATCAAAAAGGCGATTCTGTATCCAAAATAGCGGAAGACCTTCTGATGAGTGTAGAGGAAGTGGAAGAAATCCTGGGGAAAATGACAGTAAGTCAGTAATAAACAGACTTCCAATATTTAGAAGAGTGTGCATGCCGTTCTATCATCTAAGCAGATGCCAGGGCGGTATGTTTTCTGATATTGGGGCGGCAAGGGCTGCGTGAGGGAATCAAGATTGAAAAAAGAACACTGGATTTGCGGCGGAGCAGGCTGTGAAGCGCCGCTGTTTCGAAGAAGCTTCTGGCTGGATAGGACAGAGCGCTTTCAAAGCGCCCGTCTGGAAATCTGCGGACTGGGGTATTTTCTATTCTATATCAATGGAAAAAGGATCAGCGATCAGGAGCTGATGCCGGCGATGACAAACTACGCGTCGGTGCTCGGCTGTGAAACGACGTATCCGGTATGGGAGGAGCGCAGCGCACATCGCTGCCGGTATTTAAGCTTTGACTTACTTCCATATTTAAAGGCAGGAGAAAACGTACTTGCAGTACGACTGGGCAATGGCTGGTATCATCAGACAGAGCGGATTGCCGAAGGAAAATTTGTTTTCGGTCTGCCGAAGCTTTGGTTTGAGCTGACGTTGACGGATGCAGACGGAAGACAGGAATGGATTGAAAGCGACCGGCAGACATTGTGGCATCCGGGCGGATTGCTGAAAAACAACCTCTTTTTGGGAGAGGTGCGGGATTTGCGGAAAGAGCCGGAAGGCTGGCAGGATCCGGGCGCTGATTTATCCGGTTGGAAGCCAGCACAGCCGGTCCATGCACCGGAAACCCTTTTAGAAGAGCAGACCTGTCCACCGGATCGTGTGATCCGAAAGCTTTATCCGATCCTGATTGGGGAACACGATGGCAGAAAATTTATGACTGTCGGGAAAATATCGCCGGGCGCGTTGTGCTTTCCTGCCTTGGAAAAAAAGGAGAATGCATTACGGTACGCCATGCAGAGGAACTGGCAGCAGATGGTACGCTGGATTTCGAATCGGCGGGCGGCAGCGATCAGCTGCAGCAGGATCATTATATCTGCGACGGAAGGATACAGACACTGCATCCGTTGTTTTGTTGGCATGGCTTTCGTTATTTTGAGACGGAGGGTCCATGTGAGGTGCTGTGTGCAGAGGTGATCCATACGGATGTGGCGGTGACCAGCAGTTTTTCCTGCTCGGATCCTGTGCTGAACTGGCTTTATGAAGCCTATATTCGTACGCAGCTGGACAATTATCACGGCTGCATTCCGTCAGACTGCCCGCACCGAGAACGGCTTGGATATACCGGAGACGGTCAGCTGACGGCGGAAACAGCGATGCTGCTTCTGGATACCAAAGAGCTGTATCGGAAATGGTATCAGGATATTTTGGACAGCCAGGGCGCAGAAACCGGACATATCCCACATACCGCGCCGTTTCTGGGCGGGGGAGGAGGACCCGGCGGCTGGGGCTGTGCAGTGTATCAGGTTCCGCTCGCATGGGCAAAAATTTATGGGGACGACAGCCTGCTTGTGCAGGGCTATGACGCGATCCTGCGCTGGTTCGATTATATGGATGCCCACAGTGAAAAAGGACTTGTGGTCCGCGAAGAGGAGGGCGGCTGGTGTCTGGGCGACTGGTGCTTCCCGGCATCAGAGGAAAAGGAGCAGTTGCCGGAGGCATTTATCAATACGTTCTACTACTTGCATGGATTGCAGGAAATGATGCAAATTTCAGAAAAAATGAATAATAAACTGCCAATTCGATTTGCAGAGCGGGAAAAGAATGTCAAAAATGCTTTTCTTGACGCTTACTTCGATCCGAAAACCGGAGATTTCTGCGAAGGCAGGGCAGCAGGCAACGCCTATGGACTGACACTTGGGCTTGGCGATGAGCGGACAAAAAAGCATCTGGTCGAAAAATATGAAGCGCTCGGACGTTTTGATACCGGAATTTTCGGCACGTCGATGCTTTTGGAACAACTGTTTTCCATCGGTGCAGGGGATCTGGCTGTAAGGCTTCTGACCAATGACAGCGAAGCAGCGTCCTTTGCGCATATGAAACGAAATGGTGCGACGACGCTCTGGGAGCGCTGGGATGGCAGAGAATCCCATAACCATCCGATGTTTGGCGCCTGTGTGCGGCTGCTGTTTACACAGATCCTTGGGATTCGGATGACGCCATCGGCGCAGCCGCCCGTTGTCAACCCTACGCAGCCGGACGTTACTGCGCCGCAAGCACAGGCATTGAAGCCGCTCGACGGCGAACTGCAGCCGCCAGCCGTGCCCGCGTCCGCGCAGCATTTTTCTTACGAAATCCGTCTCAGCAGCCAGCGGCAGCTGACTTGGGCAAAGGGCAGTATCCAGACGCCGGATGGAATCCTTTCGGTGAGCTGGGAGCTTCTGGAAAACGGGGAAAAGCAGGTGGAGTGGAGCCTTGCGCCCGCAGGCGAGGACAAGGTGCCCACAATGTGATACGGAAGCTCGGCGTGTCGCACTACATTAAAGAAAAGGAAAAATAACATGATAGAAACAATTCTGGAGGAAATCCGTGGGCTGAATCTTCCGCTGTTCTGGCTGACGGAGTCGGAGCATGGAAAGCGCACGACATGGAGCTTTGTGCCGGACAATCCGTGCAACGACATCTATTCCGTTACGAAGGTGTTTACCGTGACGGCGCTTGGCTTTTTATACGATCAGGGACTTTGGAAGCCAGACGATAAGATCTGCGATCTGTTTCGGAAAAAGCTGCCGGAGCGCTATGATCCGCAATGGGAAGAAGTGACGCTGGATCATGTGATCCGGCACCGAATCGGCGTGACGGAGGATTTTCTGGATATCGATAATTATGATATGACGCAGTTTGGTTCGGAGGATTTTTTAAAGCTCGCGTTTGAACGTCCGGTTCCGGCGCGGCCGGGCGTGGACTATCAGTACAGCGACGGTGCATATTATCTGCTGTCCCGCGTTGTGACGGAGCTTTCCGGAGAAAAGCTGGACGACTTTCTGCGCCCGCGCCTGCTGATGCCGCTGCATGTAAGGGAGGCGGCTTTTTCAAAGTGTCCGATGGGGTATCCGATTGGAGCGACCGGCATGTATGTGCGCACAGAGGACATGGCAAAGCTTGGCGAGGTCTATCAAAACGGTGGCACATTTGAAGGAAAGCATCTGCTTTCGAAAGAGTGGGTCGAGCTTGTTTTTGAGCGGGAATATGAGCTTGCAAAGATGGAAAACGGAGGGCACTGCAAGGGCGGTATGAACGGACAGATGCTGTATCTGTCGCCTCATGGCCGCGTGATCGCGTGGCAGAGCTATGACCCGGAGGGAAAAGGGAACACGTTGATGGAATTGATTCTGAAAAATGAGTGAGAAGTGCGCATGGTGCGCTTTGAGTAACAAAATCCCCGCTGTCACAGCGATTCAGGCTGTGGCGGCGGGGATTTTTGCCGTGAGCAGCGTTCTGGCAGCTTACGCGGAATTTTTACATGTCGTATGCAGCAGCGAGTGTTACGGCTCAAGCATAAACTCTAAAAATTTCTTCGCATTTTCCGGGTGCTGGCAGTTGGCAGGGATGGTAAACCATGCATTTGCCCGATCTGTCAGCAGATATTTGGATCTGCTGACGCTGATGCCGATGGGGATTTCCCCGTCGGTATTGTCATCAGGAAGATCCTTGTATATAACCTGATCGCCGTACTGTGCCAGCTCCTCGTCGGTAAAATACTGGTGCAGGTCGCAGAATAGACCGGCTTCGAGATTGTGATCCATATAGGTATCATCTGTGATGAGGGCATCTAAGGTCTTGCCGGATATCATCGCGATGATTTTCTGCATATTTGCATAGGAATACTGGTCAGTATTTTCATAATCAACATTCATATCCCGGTTGATTGCGGCACAGTCGCTGGAGGTATCGATGTCAGCATACTGCTCAAAATCGGCGATCATCGTGTCGGAGTCGACCTCGGTATTCATGTAGCAGTTGACAAAGGCTGCTTCCATGACGGTATCCTTGCGCGTCGCAAAGGTGTAAATCAGGTTTCCCGCAAAGGCGAGAACCGCGATCACGACGATCGTTTGGATTTTATAATATTCCCAGAAATAAGCCCATTTTTCCTTGAAGGGTTTCCCTTTTAATTTTTGCTGCTGTTCCTTAACTTCGTCATGGACGGAATTGCCTGTTGCCATTGAGTGCCTCCCTGTAGTTCGGTTTTGAATCCTGTATTTTGCGGCATGCGGCAAAATCTGGTGCCGGTATCCTGTGTTCGAGCGTTTCGATAGTATGGAAGGATTCATGCGCTGATATTTATCATAGCCGTTTGATTTTGGGAAGTCAATGAAAGCGTTGTGATAGAAAAGTGAAAATTTTCTAAACTACCGGATAAGTCCCTGGGATACCTTGAAAAAAAGCAAATTCTGTACTATGATAGCTTTATCGGTTTGAAAAAGGGAGCAATGTCAAAAGGACAGACCTTTCAAAACCCTGAGCTTCCCGGGATGGGGAATAAATACGAAGGTGGTAAAGCAATATGAATGAAAGCTATGTAGAATGTCTGGTGGCGAAAAAACCGTCCAGTGGGATGAAAGCACTGAAGGTTTTTCTGATTGTCCTGGCGGTAATCTTTTTCCTGCTTAGCATGCTGAATGCCCTGATGTGGCTCGGAGTGGCAGCAGCCGGAATCGGAGCGTACTTTACTTCGCTCAATGCCAGCGTGGAGTTTGAATATCTGTACGTGGATAAGGAGATTTCCGTCGACAAGATTTTAAACAAAACCAAACGGAAAAAAGTCGAGAAGTTTGAAACAGAGCGTATGGAGATTTTTGCACCGATCAACTCCTGGCATCTGGACAACATGAAGAATCGTCAGCTTAAGGTGACGGACTATTCCAGCGGCGTTGCCGGACAGCCGGACAGACGCTATGTGATGATCTACAGCGGAGACCGCAAGATCATTTTTGAGCCCAGCGAGGCCATGGTAAAAGCACTTCAGTCTGTTGCGCCCAGAAAAGTATTTTTCGATTGACACAGAGTTTTAATTCTGTTACACTTGCCTCAAACGAACTGTCAGTAGTGTATTTACTGGCAGTTTTCATTGAATTGACAGTTAAAATACGCAGGAGGAGAGAAGATGGGTCAGATTATTGGCGAAGGCATTACCTTTGACGATGTGCTGTTGGTGCCGGCATACTCTCAGGTAATTCCCAATCAGGTCGACGTGACTACCTGGTTGACAAAAAAGATCAAGCTGAACATTCCGCTGATGAGTGCGGGAATGGATACCGTTACAGAACATAGAATGGCGATCGCAATGGCCAGACAGGGCGGTATCGGTATTATCCATAAGAATATGTCCATTGAGGCGCAGGCTGATGAGGTGGACAAGGTAAAACGTTCTGAGAACGGCGTCATTACAGATCCTTTTTCATTATCCCCGGAGCATACCCTTGCAGATGCCAATGAGCTGATGGCAAAATTCCGTATTTCCGGTGTTCCGATCACAGAGGGCAAAAAGCTGGTGGGTATCATTACCAACCGCGACCTGAAATTCGAGACAGATTTTACCAAGAAGATTAAAGAATCCATGACCAGTGAAGGTCTGGTTACGGCTCCCGAAGGTATCACACTGGAAGAAGCAAAGAAGATTCTTGCAAAGGCAAGAAAAGAGAAGCTGCCCATCGTTGATAAGGACTTCAATCTGAAAGGCCTGATCACCATCAAGGATATTGAGAAGACGATCAAATATCCTCTTGCAGCAAAGGATGCACAGGGACGCCTGCTGTGCGGTGCAGGTGTTGGTATTACTGCCAATGTTCTGGATCGTGTGGCAGCTCTGGCAGAAGCCAAGGTTGACGTTATTGTTCTGGATTCCGCACATGGTCATTCTGAAAACGTACTGCGCTGCCTGCGCATGATCAAGGAAGCATATCCGGATCTGCAGGTAATTGCGGGCAACGTTGCAACCGGAGAAGCGACCAGAGCACTGATCGAAGCAGGTGCAGATGCCGTTAAGGTTGGTATTGGCCCCGGTTCTATCTGTACGACCCGTGTGGTTGCAGGTATCGGTGTTCCTCAGATCACAGCTATCATGGACTGCTACGCAGTTGCAAGAGAATATGGTATCCCGATCATCGCAGACGGCGGTATCAAGTATTCCGGTGAAATCACCAAAGCGATCGCGGCAGGCGGAAGCGTCTGCATGATGGGTTCCATGTTTGCAGGCTGTGATGAGAGCCCCGGACAGTTCGAGCTGTATCAGGGACGTAAATACAAGGTTTACCGCGGCATGGGTTCCATCGCTGCGATGGAAAACGGCAGCAAGGATCGTTATTTCCAGACCGATGCCAAGAAGCTCGTTCCGGAAGGCGTAGAAGGTCGTGTCGCATACAAGGGTCTGGTAGAAGATACGGTATTCCAGCTGATGGGCGGTCTTCGCTCCGGTATGGGTTATTGTGGAACGAAGAGCATCGAAGAGCTGAAGGAAAACGGCAGATTTGTCAAGATTTCTGCAGCAGCTCTGCGTGAGAGCCATCCTCATGATATTCATATCACAAAGGAAGCTCCCAACTACAGCTCTGCGGACTGATTTTAACCGATTAGCCGCATAGCATAGGAATAGGATGTCCCGTTGGAGGGTATCCTGTTTTTACACAATCAAACACAAAACGTGTGACTGGCGGATTAGTGGAGATCACCACGGGGAGCACGTTTGAAGAAACCGACCGCCTGGGTACTGACAGCAGAAGATGATGTGAGTATTCAGGCGGTTTTTTATCGTATTCATTTCAAAATGGAGGACAACATGGAGCTTTTAAATCTTTCGGAAGAACTGAAAAACAACGCCTATCCGGGACGTGGTATCGTCATCGGCAAAACTCCTGACGGAAAACAGGCGGTAACAGCGTATTTTATTATGGGCAGAAGCAGCAACTCCCGCAACCGCGTGTTCGTAGAGGAGGGCGAGGGTATCCGCACACAGGCGTTTGACCCATCCAAGCTGGAGGATCCGAGCCTGATCATCTATGCACCGGTTCGTGTGCTGGGCAACAAGACGATCGTGACAAACGGCGACCAGACAGACACGATCTATGAAGGCATGGACAAGCAGCTGACCTTCGAGCAGAGCCTGCGCAGCCGGGAATTTGAGCCGGACGGTCCGAACTACACTCCCCGTATTTCCGGTATCCTGCATATCGAAAATGGCGGCTACAACTTCGCAATGTCTATTTTAAAGAGCGATGACGGCGATCCGTCCTCCTGCCTGCGTTACACCTTTGCTTACGAAAATCCGAAAGCGGGCGAGGGCAGATTTATCCACACCTATATGCATGACGGCAATCCGCTGCCGAGCTTTTCCGGCGAGCCGAAGAAGGTTGCGATTTCCGGAGATATCGACAGCTTTACTCAGCTGGTTTGGGAAAGTCTGAATGAAGAAAATAAGGTTTCCCTGTTTGTGCGCTACATCGACATCGAAACCGGCAAATACGAGACAAGAATTGTGAACAAAAACCACTAAAAACCTTCGGCGCAAAGCGCCTGTGGAATGGAGGAAAAAATGAACGAAATTCAGTTAAAGTACGGATGCAACCCGAATCAGAAGCCTTCCAGAATTTTCATGGAAGATGGCAGCGACCTGCCTGTTACTGTATTAAACGGTAAGCCCGGATATATCAATTTCCTGGATGCATTAAACGGCTGGCAGCTTGTTTCCGAGTTAAAAAAAGCGACCGGACTTCCGGCAGCAACCTCTTTTAAGCACGTTTCCCCGGCTGGTGCGGCCGTGGGACTTCCGCTGACGGATACGCTGGCAAAAATTTACTGGGTAGACGACCTTGGAGAGCTTTCTCCGCTGGCATGTGCCTACGCAAGAGCGAGAGGTGCAGACAGAATGTCTTCCTTTGGTGACTTTATTGCACTGTCTGATGTCTGTGACGCAGACACGGCAAAGCTGATCAAGCGCGAGGTTTCCGATGGAGTGATCGCTCCCGGCTATACCGATGAAGCGCTGGAGATTTTAAGAGCAAAGAAAAAGGGCGGATACAATGTTATCCAGATCGATCCCTCCTATCGTCCTGCCGAAATCGAGAGAAAACAGGTGTTCGGCGTGACCTTTGAACAGGGACGCAACGAGTTAAACATTGATGAAGAGCTGCTGTCAAACTTTGTAACAAAGAACAAAGAAGTGCCCGAAGAGGCGCTGATCGATATGAAGATCGCGCTGATCACCCTGAAATATACCCAGTCCAATTCTGTTTGCTATGTAAAAGGCGGACAGGCGATCGGTATTGGTGCAGGTCAGCAGTCCCGTATCCACTGCACGAGACTGGCAGGACAGAAAGCGGATAACTGGTGGCTGCGTCAGTCTCCCCAGGTGCTTGGACTGCAGTTTGTAGACGGCCTTGGACGCGCAGACAGAGACAATGCTATCGATGTTTACATGGGTGATGAATACGAAGATGTGCTGGCAGATGGCGTATGGCAGACCCGTTTCAAGGTAAAGCCTGCTGTCTTTACGAGAGAAGAAAAGCGTGCATGGTTAAACCAGCTGACCGATGTAACCCTTGGCTCTGACGCATTCTTCCCGTTTTCCGATAACATCGAACGCGCACATAAGAGCGGCGTAAAATACATTGCACAGCCCGGCGGCTCCGTCCGCGATGATGCGGTCATCGAATGCTGTGATAAGTATGACATGGCGATGGTATTTACCGGAATCAGACTGTTCCATCACTAAGCTACACAAAACGGCACATCGGCTCGGATGGGCAGTGGCTGAAACTCCGGGGGCAAAGCGGTGGCATCGCAAAAAAAGCAGGATATCGCCTGGTATCGGAAGGCGGTAAAGATTGAAAAATAAAAACCAGATACCCGAGAGGCGAAGCCTTTCTGGCATCTGGTTTTTTTATAAAAATCTTTTTGTTACAATAATTATTTTCCGGAAAATTCTCAGATCACATCATCCGGCTGAGGATCGTATCCATATCCGCCGTCATAAGATTGTTCCGGCTTTAAGCTTAAATAATAACCGGCGTTGGTAATCTCGGTATAAGGAGTTACATACAGGCTTGCAATACCGCAGGTAACACCTGTAAGCAGATACCAGAGGATGAAGGAAAGCTGCAGCACGAAGAATTCCCACAGATGACCGCTCATCAGCTCTTTACTTTCATTGACACACTGACGGATTCCCTTATTGGGATCTTCTGCCAGAATGTAGAAGGCCTGGGAATAACGCAGCATAGCGATGATGCCGGGAATGTAGCAAAGGCAGCTCCACAGCATGATAAACAGACACATCCAGAGGGAAAGACCGAAAATCTTGAGCAGCATGGGAAAGTATGCAAGCAGCTCGGAAATTCCGGCTTCTTCATGCTTGAAAACCTTCAGGCTGTACGCATAATAACCAAACTGAACGGTACCGAGCAGCAGGCTGATAACGATCGCAACAACCAGGTAGATCAGGAAAGCGCCGATGCTAGGGACGTAGTTTAAAAATGCGCTGTCTTCATACATGCCGGAGCTGATGGCTGCAGCAAAGTAGGTAGTAAAGCCGCAGATGCTGGAAACAATACCAAGAATGATCTGCGCGGCGAGCTGGATCGCCCAGAAAACAAGGGTGGTGAGTACCGGATGCGGATTTGCCGCTTTCATAGCGTCCTTGGCATCCTGTTTGAGTAAGGCACGATTCATAAGTGAGTCCTCCTGCATAAGAAAGTATAGTTATAACATTTGTACAGCAGGGTATTCCGAAACTGATAAAAATATCCCTGCAAAAGGTATTTTATCACACAACAGGGGGAAAGAACATTATTATTTTCTTAAGAACCATGTTGTATTTTAATGTTTGTTTTGATAAGATAAAACAATAATAAGGAAATGAAAGGATGGGAGATAAGGAAAATGGCTGAATTCTCGAAAGAAAATCCTGCAGCAGAAGAAGCAAAGGAGCCTGTTTCCAGAAACTTCATCGAGCAGATGATTGATAAAGATCTGGAGGAAGGCGTTTACGAAACAGTACATACCAGATTTCCGCCGGAACCCAACGGATATCTGCATATCGGACATGCCAAGAGCATTCTGTTAAACTATGGACTTGCAAAACAGTACGGCGGTAAATTCAATCTCCGTTTTGACGATACCAACCCGACGAAGGAAAAGATCGAATTCGTAGAATCCATCAAGGCGGACGTAAAATGGCTGGGCGCAGACTGGGAGGACAGACTGTTCTTTGCATCCAACTATTTCGATCAGATGTATGAGGGCGCTGTAAAGTTGATTCAGAAAGGCAAAGCTTACGTTTCCGATCTTTCCGCAGATCAGATCCGTGAATACCGCGGTACGCTGACCGAGCCGGGTAAGATGGATCCCGGTGCAGAGAGAAGCGTAGAAGAAAACCTCGCTTTGTTTGAGGAGATGAAAGCGGGCAAATATGCCGACGGCGAAAAGGTTCTGCGGGCCAGAATCGATATGGCAAGCCCGAATATGAACATGAGAGATCCGGTTATTTATCGTGTGGCGCACATGACACATCACAATACCGGAGACAAATGGTGCATCTATCCGATGTACGATTTTGCACATCCCATTGAGGATGCCATCGAGGGCATTACCCATTCCATCTGTACGCTGGAATTTGAGGATCACCGTCCGCTGTACGACTGGGTTGTACGGGAACTGGAATACAAACCCTATCCGCCCCGTCAGATCGAGTTTGCAAAGCTGTATCTGACCAATGTTGTTACCGGCAAACGTTATATTAAGAAGCTGGTAGAGCAGGGCATCGTAGACGGCTGGGACGATCCCCGTCTGGTTTCCATCGCAGCGCTTCGCCGCAGAGGCTTTACACCGGAATCCATCAAACTGTTCGTAGACCTGTGCGGTATTTCCAAGAGCAATTCTTCCGTAGATTATGCGATGCTGGAATATTGCATCCGGGAAGACCTGAAATTAAAACGCGCCAGAGTGATGGCAGTGGTGGATCCCGTGAAGCTTGTGATCGACAACTATCCGGAAGACCAGATCGAATATCTGGACGCTCCGAACAACCTGGAAAACGAAGCACTGGGCAGCCGTAAGGTTCCGTTTGGCAGAGAGCTTTATATCGAACGCGAAGACTTTATGGAGGAGCCTCCGAAGAAGTACTTCCGTATGTTCCCCGGCAACGAGGTGCGCCTGATGAACGCGTACTTTGTAACCTGCACAGGCTGTGAAAAGGATGAAAACGGCAATGTAACCGTAATCCATGGAACCTACGATCCTGCAACCAAGTCCGGAAGCGGCTTTGAAGGACGTAAGGTAAAGGGCACCATTCATTGGGTAGCGTGCCAGACTGCAGTCAAAGCAACCGTTCGTCTGTATGAGAACATCATTGATGAAGAAAAGGGCGTTTACAATGAAGACGGCTCCCTGAATTTAAATCCAAACTCCCTGACCGTAAAGGAAGCATGGATCGAGCCTTCCTTAAAGGATGCAAAGCCTTACGAAAGCTTCCAGTTCGTCAGACAGGGATACTTCTGCGTAGATTACAAGGATTCCAAGCCGGGCGAGCCGGTATTTAACCGGATTGTATCCTTAAAGAGCTCCTTTAAGCTTCCGAAAAAGGACTGAGCCTATGCAGGATCTGGTAATTGAGTGGAAAGAGGATGGGACCCATCTTTACGAACAGATCTATCAATATATCAGAGACGAAATCAGAAGGGGGAAGCTTCTCTGTCAGGAGAAGCTTCCCTCGACGCGTTCTCTGGCGGAATATTTGCAGGTATCCCGCAGTACGGTAGAGCTGGCGTATGACCAGCTTGTGGCGGAGGGATATCTGGAGGCGGTACCCTATAAAGGATATTTTGTCGCACGGGTGGAGGAACTGTACCAGATGGAGACCGCGCCGGACGCAGGAATAACGTCTCGCGAACAGGCTGGCAGCTTTTCACGTACAGATGCAGGCGGCGATTGCCTTTTCCTTTCAGATGCCGCTTGCGCATCCAAAGCTGCATTGGACGACTCGTCTGCGGTGCCGCCCGTTTTGGTTGATTTTTCTCCGAATGCGATCGACATGCGTAATTTCCCGTTTGATTTATGGCGGAAAGTCAACAGAAACGTTCTGAATCTAAACAACCAAGACCTGTTTTTGCCGGGAGATCCGATGGGCGATCTTTCGCTGCGCCGTACGATTTCCCGATATCTGCATGCATCCCGTGGTGTGTCCTGCAGACCGGAGCAGATCGTGGTTGGAGCGGGAAACGATTATCTGCTGATGCTGCTCCGTTATGTTTTCGAGAAAACAATCACAGCGGCGTTTGAAAATCCGACCTATCCGCGTGCATGGAAGATTTTTCAGCTCTTTGCGGGGGAAGTGGTTACGGTATCGTCGGATGCCAGCGGAATCTGCATAGAAGATCTGGAAAAATCGGGAGCGCAGGTGGTCTATGTGATGCCGTCGCACCAGTATCCCACCGGGCGTATGATGCCGATCGGGCGCAGGACAGAGCTTTTAAACTGGGCAGCACGGGAAAAGGAACGCTATATTATAGAAGATGATTATGACAGCGAATTCCGTTACCGTGGAAAGCCCGTACCGTCCCTGCAGGCGAGTGATGCGGCGGGAAAGGTGGTCTATATGGGAACCTTTTCCAAGTCGATTGCACCTGCAATCCGTGTCGGGTATATGGTGCTGCCGGAGGCTTTGCTGGAGCGCTACCGGCAAAAATGCGCCTGCTTTTCGTGTACGGTTTCGAGAGTCGACCAGGCGGTGCTGGAGCAATTTCTGGACAGCGGTGCGTTTGAACGGCATTTGAACCGGATGCGGAAAAGCTACAGCAGAAAACATGAAGCGCTGCTGGACGGGCTGAAACCCTTTTTCAGGCAATTTGACCTTTCGGGGGAAAATGCGGGACTGCACCTTTTGCTTACGGATCGCGTCGGACGCAGCGAAAAAGAGCTTGTCGACGCGGCACGCCGACAAGGTGTGAAAGTCTATGGTCTGTCGTCAGCGCTTGTGGGGGCAGCTGTCCCGGAGGCTGTGTGTCGCGCAACCGTTTTGATCGGCTTTGGCGGCCTGACGGAGGACGAAATCCGGGATGGTCTGGAGCGGCTTGCAGCGGCGTGGCTGATCGAAAAAAGATTGTGATTTTTTAGGGATAAATATAGGATTATTGGGGTTGACGAACCAGATGGAAAACGTTATAAATGAGGTGGTATTGATTTTTAATACCCGAGAATATAACACAACACGGAGGAATTCAGATGGGGATCATGAGTTCAGAATGGCGTGGCAGACTGCAGCATTGGATGCGCACGCTGAAGGATGATTTTTACAGACCTTTGGGGGAGATTTCCTGGGAAGCGTTCCGCACAATGGATCATTTATCCCAGGAGGAAGCGATGAATGGCCCGTTCGAGCCTGTAGAGCCCGGCTTTACCTGGGGCAAGACCTGGGAATATTGCTGGTTTAGAGGCAAAGTGGTTCTGCCTGCAGAAGCACAGGGCAAGAGAATTGTCATGGATTTAAAACCGGACGGCGAATCCACGCTGTTTGTAAACGGTCAGGAATTTGGTACCTACCGTGCTTCCTGGGTAACCCAGAAGCATCATTTCGTAGAAGATAACGTTCTGACCACTGACGCTGTGGCAGGAACAGAATATGAAATCCTGATGGAAACCTACGCAGGCCATTATTATCCGGAATCTCCGGACGGCGGCTGCGCAACCGGCCCGGTACTTCCCGGCGCATATCAGGACCCGCTGGAAGAGGGCAAGAGACGTACCCTCGGTATCTGCACCTTCGGTATCTGGAATGAAGACGCATATCAGCTGTGGATGGATGCAGACACCTTAAGACAGCTGTTGGACAAGCTCGATCCGAATTCCCTGCGGGCTGCAAAGATCGCAGAGGCGCTGGAGGCCTTTACCCTTGTGGTTGATTTTGAGCAGGATGAGGCTGGCAGAATCGCATCCTACAAGGCAGGCAGAGAAGCACTCCGCCCTGCACTGGAAGCGAAGAACGGTTCCACTATGCCTGTATTCTACGCAATCGGCAATGCCCATATCGATCTGGCATGGCTGTGGCCGATGGCAGAGACACACAGAAAGACAGAGCGTACCTTTGCAGCACAGCTGCGCCTGCTGGAAGAATATCCGGAATACAAATATATCCAGAGCCAGCCTGCCGGCTATGAGATGTGCCGTAAATACTACCCCGAGCTGTTTGAAAGAATCAAACAGGCGGTTAAGGATGGCCAGTGGATCGCAGAGGGCGCGATGTGGGTAGAACCGGATACGAATATGGCTTCCGGTGAAGCGTTGATCCGTCAGCTGCTCTACGGCAAACGCTATTATCAGGAAGAGTTCGGCGTAGACAGCAAGATGCTGTGGCTGCCCGATACCTTTGGTTATACCGCTGCACTGCCTCAGATTTTGAAGAGCTGCGGCGTTGAATATCTGGTAACTCAGAAGATTTTCTGGTCTTACAATGAAGGCGAACAGTTCCCTTACCATTATTTCTACTGGGAAGGCATGGACGGCACGAAGATCAGCTCCTTCCTGCCTACCAGCTACACCTACCGCACCGACCCCACCGAGCTGATGAACGTGTGGGAGAACAGAAGCCAGAAGAGAGATCTGGATGCATTCCTCCTGCCCTTTGGTTACGGCGATGGCGGCGGCGGCCCGGCAAGAGACTATCTGGAATATGCGAAGCGTGAGGCTGACCTGGAAGGCTGCCCGAAGGTAAAACTGGAAGGCCCCATCGAGTTCTTCCAGGATATGGAAGCAGAAGGCGGACCGAAGCATACCTATACCGGAGAGCTGTATTTCAGCGCTCACCGCGGAACCTATACTTCTCAGGCAATGGTGAAGAACAACAACAGAAGATGTGAGCTTTCCATGCGTGATCTGGAATTGTGGGGCACGCTGGCAGCTCAGAAGGGACAGACATATCCTGCAGAGGCAATTGAGCGTTTGTGGAAAGAAGTCCTGCTGCATCAGTTCCACGACATCCTGCCCGGTTCTTCCATCGCAAGAGTTTATGAGGACGCGGAAAAAGCATTCCATGCAATTCTGGAGGAAAGCCATGAGCTGACTGCAAAGGCAGTTGCAGGTCTGGTAGAAGCCGGAAATGGCGTGACTGTCGGCAACTCCCTGGGATTTGCATATGACACACTGGTTGAGCTGCCGGAAAGCTTTGCGGCAGGTGCACAGACCAGAGAAGGCAAGGCTGTTCCGACCGAAAAGATCGGTGACAAGGTATATGGTCTTACAGAAGTTCCTGCTTATGGTATGGTTTCCCTGGTTCCTGCAGACACCCGGACCAAGGCAGCAGACAGTGTTTCCCTGACTCAGGACGGCGATACCTTCATTCTGGAAAACAATCAGGTGAAGGCTGTCGTAGACGGCAAGGGTGAGGTGGTATCCTTTGTTCTGAAGACAAGCGGCAGAGAGTTCGCAGCTGAGCCGATGAACCGTTTCCACTTATATAAAGATGTTCCGCGTCTGTTCGATGCCTGGGATATCGATTCCAACTACATCGATCAGGAAATCACCGCTGCAGAGGATGTAACGGTAACCGTTGAAAGCACAGGCAGCCTGCGCAGTGTCCTGAAGGTAACCGGCCGCATCAGCAATTCGCCCTTCGTTCAGTACATCCGTCTGGATGCAGACAGCACAAGACTGGAATTCGAAACTGCCATCGACTGGAAAGAGTTGCATCGCCTGTTAAAGGTTGGCTTCCCTGTCAACGTATTTGCAGAAAACGGAATCAACGAAATGCAGTTCGGTTATGTAGAGCGGCCTACCAGACGCTCCAGAGCATATGAAAAAGACCGGTTTGAGGTTTGCAATCATCGTTACAGCGCTCTGTGTGATCAGGCTCATGGTGCCGCAGTGCTCAATGACTGCAAGTATGGTATCAGCATGAACGGCAATGCACTTGAGCTGACCCTGCTCCGCGCAGCAGCTGCTCCTGAGATGCACGCAGACAACAGAGAACATCACTTCACCTATGGCTTTACGGCATGGGAAGGCAGCTTTGCAGACAGCGACGTAGTTCGTCAGGGCTATGAGATGAACGTAAAGCCTGTTATTACAGCCGGTGTTGTGGATACCTTCAGCGCCTTTGGTGTAGAGAAAGACAACGTTATTCTCGAATCCGTGAAGCTGGCTGAGGACGGCAGCGGCGACCTGATCCTGCGTCTGTATGAAGCGAAGAAGGCAGCAGTCAATACGAAAGTATTCACTGCGCTCAACGTTGCACAGGCATGGACCTGCGATATGCTGGAAAAGAAAGAAGCAGAGGTTGCTGTGGAAGATAACACCGTATCCCTTGATTTCAGAGCATTCGAAATTAAGACCCTGCGCCTGAAACTGGCATAAAAAGACTTATCGGAAACATAAAACCCCGGCAGAATCCTTAGGAAAAGCTTCTGTCGGGGTTTTTACGTGAAAGCAACCGGGCGATGTGGCGTAGCGGCAGAAGCAAAGCGGTTTGGAAGAAATACGGAACGGAGGAGAGAATGAAAGAGAAAAAAGGGAGCTTCAGCGGCTCAATCGGATTTGTGCTGGCTGCGGCGGGGAGTGCGGTAGGTGTCGGAAATATTTGGCGTTTTCCTTATTTATGTGCAAAGGACGGCGGCGGACTGTTTCTGCTTATTTATCTGGTGCTGGTGTTGACATTTGGTTTTGTTCTTTTGACAACGGATGTGGCGATCGGGAGGAAAACAAAGAAAAATGCGCTGAATGCATTTGCTGCGATTTGTCCGAAGTGGAAATTTCTGGGATATCTGACGTTTCTGGTCCCGGTGCTGATTATGACCTATTATTCGGTCATCGGCGGCTGGATTACGAAATATTTTGTGGAATACCTGGTATCTGGGGACAATGTGCCTGCACAGGACGGATATTTCACTTCGTTTATCACGTCAAAGGCAGCCCCGATCGTGTTTATGCTTCTGTTTCTGGCGCTGACAGCAGCGGTCGTTTACGGTGGTGTGGAAAAGGGAATCGAAAAGGTTTCGAGCTTTATTATGCCGGTGCTGGTTGTTTTGATTGTGGCGATTGCGATTTTTTCCCTGACGCTGTCGGCAGAAGGGGAGGACGGTACGGTTCGGACGGGAATGCAGGGACTGGCGATTTATCTGCTGCCGGATTTTCATGGACTGACGGTGAAACGGTTTCTGGAGATTTTGCTGGATGCGATGAGCCAGCTGTTTTTCTCCCTGAGTGTTTCGATGGGCATCATGGTGACTTATGGTTCCTATGTAAAAGATGACGTGGACTTAAATAAAACGACGAGCCAGATCGAAATTTTTGATACAGGAGTTGCATTCCTCGCTGGAATGATGATTCTGCCTGCGGTTTATGTGTTCCTTGGAAAAGAGGGCATGGCGTCCGGTCCCAGCCTGATTTTCATTTCGCTGCCGAAGGTTTTTACGGCGATGGGAGGCGCAGGAAGAATCGTGGCAATCGCCTTTTTCCTGATGATGGGCTTTGCGGCGCTGACATCGTGTGTATCCGTTATGGAAACGCTGGTTGCAAACTGTATGGAAGTATTTCATCGGACACGCAAAAAGATGTGTGGACTGATCGGCGTTTATTCGCTGGTAACGGCGGTGCTGATCTGCCTTGGCTACAACGTACTTTACTTTGAACTGCCGTTGCCAAACGGTTCCACCGGACAGCTGCTCGATGTGATGGACTATATCAGCAACAGCTTTTTGATGCCGTTTATTTCCTTGCTGACGAGCATCCTGATCGGCTGGGTGATTGGCCCGGACTGGATCGTTGGTGAGGTGGAGAAAAACGGTGAGCGCTTTACAAGGGCGAAGCTGTATCGTTTTATGATCAAATACGTCGTGCCGGTTGTGATGCTGATCCTGTTTTTGACTTCGACGGGACTGTGGAATAGGATTGCGTAAGGATTGATTCTAATTCTTAAATATATTAAAATTGTATAAAAGCTCTTCTATAAAATGAAATGTATGGTATAATATAACCAACAAAGTCGTTAAAAATCTAATGATTCAGAAAACGTACATCTTATTTACAGGAGGGCTTTTACAATGGCAAGATTTACATTACCAAGAGACTTATATCATGGAAAAGGTGCCCTGGAAGCACTTAAGACATTTAAGGGCAAGAAAGCAATGATTTGTGTTGGCGGTGGATCCATGAAGCGTTTTGGATTTTTAGCCAGGGCAGAGCAGTATCTGAAAGAAGCCGGCATGGAAGTGCAGTTATTCGAGGGTATCGAACCAGACCCTTCTGTTGAAACTGTTATGAAAGGTGCGGCTGCGATGCAGGCGTTTGAGCCGGATTGGATTGTTGCAATGGGCGGAGGTTCTCCAATCGATGCAGCAAAGGCAATGTGGATTAAATACGAATATCCAGATATCACATTTGAAGATATGTGTAAAGTATTTGGGATTCCATCCCTTCGCCAGAAAGCACATTTCTGTGCAATTTCTTCGACATCTGGAACAGCAACCGAAGTGACTGCATTTTCGATCATTACTGATTACGAAAAAGGAATCAAATATCCAATTGCAGATTTTGAGATAACACCGGATGTTGCTATCGTAGACCCGGATTTGGCAGAGACGATGCCACAGAAATTAGTTGCACACACAGGAATGGATGCGATGACACATGCGATTGAAGCTTATGTTTCCACTGCAAACTGTGACTTCACAGATCCGCTTGCCCTGCATGCAATTAAGATGATTCAGAAAGATTTGGTAGATTCTTATCATGGAGACATGGCAAAGAGAGATTCCATGCACAATGCACAATGTCTTGCCGGAATGGCATTTTCCAATGCACTTTTAGGAATTGTACACTCCATGGCACATAAGACAGGCGCAGCGTTTGCAGATTATGGTGCACATATTATCCACGGAGCAGCAAATGCCATGTATCTGCCAAAAGTTATTGCATTCAATGCTAAGGATGAGACTGCAAAGAAACGTTATGGTGAGATTGCAGATTTCATGGAACTTGGCGGAAACAGCCTGGATGAAAAGGTACAGCTTTTGATTGCATACCTTCGCAAGATGAATGATGATTTAAAGATTCCGCATTGTATCAAGAACTACGGACAGGACAGCTACCCAACAGATCAGGGATTCGTTCCAGAAGAAGTGTTCTTAGAAAGATTGCCGGAAATTGCAGCGAATGCAATCCTGGATGCTTGTACAGGTTCAAATCCAAGACAGCCAAGCCAGGAAGAAATGGAAAAATTGCTGAAATGCTGTTATTACGATACAGAAGTAGACTTCTAAGCAAGAATGAAAAGGCGCTCCATCAGAAGTGGTGGTGCGCCTTTCTTATAGGAAACTTCGTTTCCATACGATAAAAAACGCTCTGCGAGGATGCGCACTCG
>OLSF01001515.1_pt1 | contig 20484 bp, 18 predicted proteins | sample 1672301 | NCBI WGS metagenome assembly OLSF01 (sample SAMEA3136669, study PRJEB25190) | human gut metagenome | biome: human gut; feature: human-associated habitat; material: faeces | place: Austria | collected 2013
GCGCGTAGGCTTGACGGAAGGTTTCGGAGTGATGGCAGGGTGGAAAGCCCGCCGCGCGCCACGCGGAAACCGCGCGTTCGCATTCGGAAGCGTCAAAGGGAAGCTCGCCCTGACGGACCATGCCCGTCAGCACGGCGAGCTTTTTTTCAAATTCGGTCTGCGCGCCTGCCCGGTGTTCGGCGGACAGGGCGAACAGCTCGCTCGAGAGCACCTCGAACAGCGCCGTGGTCCACTTCGGGTTCGCGATGGCCTGCGCCAGGCGAACCATGAGCGCGACCTCGGGGGCACGGTTGAAGATGGAGCCGCCGGCCACCACGCACGGCAGCCCCTCGGCCCGCAGCGCCTCGGCATATACGTTCGCGCGGCCCATGCCGGCCGCTGTGAGCCGAAGCAGAGCAGCACCACCATGTCGCCCGGCCTGTGCCCGGCCGCCGCGAACTCGGAGAACGACTTCGCCACACGCCGCGCCGCCACGGCCGCCGCATCCGCAGACGCCACGCCGCGCGACGGGGTCACGGTCACCTGCACCTGCACGCGGGGCCCATCAGGCAGGAACGGACGCTTGACCTTGGATTCCGCGCGCCCCGGCGCCAACGACATGAACTCGGCGCCGAACACCTGCGGCTGCTCGAAGATGCGGTCGCACAGCGCCAGCACATCCCCGTGGCTGCGGAAGTTGTCGGGCAACTCGATGATGCCCTCGGGGTTGCGGCGGCGCACATCCTCCAGATGACGGCGGTACACCGACACGTCCGCGCCGCGGAACCGGTAGATGCTCTGCTGCGCGTCGCCGACGGTGCACATGCGCGAGAAGCCTTCCCCGGCCATGCGCTTGATCATGTCCACCTGCAGCTGATCGGTGTCCTGGAACTCGTCCACCATGACCAGCTTGAAGCGGTCGGCGTACGCCGCCTGGATGGCGGGGTGATCGCGAAACGCGCGGGACGCGAAGGCCAGCAAGTCGTTGTTGTCCAGCAGTCCCGCCTCGCGCTTGCGGCGCGCGAACGCGTCCGCGACCGACTTCGCCACATCGATCAGCGTCGCCAGCTGCTCCTGCACCAGCCCGCAACGCGCCTGCGCGGCGATGGCGCAGTACTGTTCCGCCAGCTCAACGGCCTGTTCGCCATACGGCGTGTTCTTGCCGAAGTTGGACGGGTCGATGGAGTAATCGTCAAAGAGGAAGGCCAGGGCGATCAGGATTCCGCCGCCGATCACGAAGGGCAGCATGTGGGAAACGCCGTTCATCAGGTTCTTGTACAGGCTGCGACCAAAGCTGTCCTTACCGGCGGTGTCGTCCTCGGCTGCTGCGCCGCCCTCGGCGTGGAACACAGGCACCTCGCCGTGGGCAATCTTCTTGATGAGCTCCTCCGGCTTGTGGATGCCGTCGTCTACGCGGGTGAACAGCACCGGTTTGCCGTCGAAGCGGGCGGTGTCCACCTTTTTCTCCGCTGCTACGATAATACCATCGCAGGCGGCGATCTCGGCGCGGGTCAGGATGTTCTTTGCGCCGTCCGAGCCGTTGGTCTCCACCTTGGTGGGCAGACCCAGCTTATCACCGGCCTTGGTCAGTGCTTCTGCCGCCATGTAGGTGTGGGCGATGCCGTTGACGCAGGCGGTCACAGCCAAAATGCGGTAGCCGTCCTGCGGGATAGCCTGCTGGGTAAAGCTCTCTGCACCAAACTGTGCTTCCTCCTGCGCGTCGATGCACTCCAAGAACTCCTTGGGGGTCTTGGCAGCTTTCAGCTTTTCCACAAAGTCCTCGTTCATCAGCATCTGCATCATACGGGCCAGCATATCCACATGCAGGCTGCCGTTTTCCGGTGCGGCAATGGCAAACAGCAGGTCGGTGGTGCCGTCATCTTCGGCGTTGTACTGTACCGGGGTGCTCAGCCGCAGGGCGGCCAGACTGGGGCGGGTGACTACATTGGTCTTGGCGTGGGGCACAGTGATGCCGTTATCCACATAGGTAGAGCCCTCGGCCTCGCGGGCGTAGAGTGCCTTTTTGTAAGCCTCTTTGTCGGTGATGTTGCCATGGGTAGCCTGCAGCTCCACCAGACGGCTCAGGATCTGCTCCTGCGTCTGCAGCGCTTCGTCCAGCGCAATGGACTGTGCGGTAAATAACTCGGTAATGCGCATAAACGTTCCTCCTTTGTTCCTTTTATCCTATCAAAGCTGCGCCAGCAGCTCGTCGATCTTTTCCTTTGTGGCAAGCCCAAGGCTGAAAGCCGTTGCGCTGCCGCAGGCCGTGCCCAGACGCAGCGCCTGCGCGTAGCTGCGGCTTTGCAGATACCCGGCCACAAAACCGGCCACCATGCTGTCGCCTGCGCCCACGCTGTTGACCACCTTGCCCTTGGGGCAACCGATGCGGTGCACCTGTCCCTGCTCGTCCAGCAGCAGCGCACCGTCCCCGGCCATGCTTACCAGCACGTTGCGCGCGCCCTTTTCCTGCAAAGTGCGGGCAGCTGCCACGATCTCTGCGTCAGTGGTCAGTACCTTGCCCACGATCTCGCCCAACTCATGGTTGTTGGGCTTGATGAGGAAGGGGTGGTAGGGCAGCACGTTCACCAGCAGGTCGCGGGTAGCGTCCACCACCGCGCGCACGCCCCTGCCCTGCAGCCGCGCCAGCAGCCGCTCGTAGACGCTTTGCGGCAGGCTTGCCGGGATGCTGCCTGCCAGAATAAGGATATCCCCCTCGGTCAGCTTATCCAGCTGGGCTTCCAGCTGCTGCAAAGCGCTTTCCGGGATGGCAGGGCCTGCGCCGTTCAGCTCAGTCTCCTGCCCGGCCTTGATCTTGACGTTGATGCGGGTCATGCCGTTTTCCAGATGCACAAAGTCGGTCTTGAGCCCCTGTGCCGCCAGACCGCGCTCCAGCCATGCGCCGGTCTCCCCGGCCACAAAGCCCAGTGCCACGCTCTCGCAGCCCAGCTGCGCCAGCACGCCGGACACGTTGATGCCCTTGCCGCCCAGCACGCAATCCTCGCCTTGGGCGCGGTTCACTTCACCCACCTCCAGCGGTGCGTCCAGACGCACAACGTAATCAATAGCCGGGTTAAAAGTAACGGTGTAGATCATGCTTCTGCCTCCTTTACGAACGTATACTGCTTATATTTCGGGTTCGGGCAGCGGTTGGTCAGGATGGCACCGCCGTGCAGTTCTGTGATGACCGCCGGATAAATTTTAGAAAATTTGGCGTCATCCACAAGGAACCAGCTTTCCCGGGCGCGGCGGACGGCAGCGGCCTTTACCGCTGCTTCCTCGGGGTCCGGGGTGGTAAAGCCCGCCTCCAGCGCCACGCCGTTGGCACCCATGAATGCTTTGGTGAAGTTATACTGCTGGATGCTGCTGACCGCCGGAGCGCCCACGATGGCTTCGGTCTGGGGGCGCAGCAGCCCGCCGGGAAGATACACCCGACAACCCTTCTGCGCCAGCAGCCGGGCGTGCGCCACGCCATTGGTCACATAGGTGGCTTTGAGCGCCACACCCGTCAACGCCCGCACCAGCTCCAGCGTGGTGGTGCCTGCATCAATGAATACAAAATCCTCGGCAGCAATGAGCGCTGCGGCGGCTGCGGCAATGCTGCGCTTTTCGGCTACCGCCAGCGTCTCCTTAGCCTCCATGGTAGGCTCGTCTGCCAGAAAGCGGCTGTCCGGCAGGGTGGCCCCTCCGTGTACCTTGGTCAGCCTGCCCTGCCGGTCCAACTCGGTCAGGTCACGCCGGATCGTGGATTCGCTGGTGTGCAGCGCCTCACACAGCTGCTGCACCGTCACGGTGCGCTGCTCGTTCAGCTGCTCTAGGATCAGCGCAAAACGTTCCTCCGCCAGCATGGTGTCTTTTCCCTTCTTTCCTTCCCACGCCTGACCGTTTCCGCACGGTCTTGGCGTGTTTTGGTTGTTTGCATCTTTATTATAGCAAAAATCTTGTCAAAATCAATCAGCTTCGGTCATTTTCGATCACAAAGAATTTTCATCATTTTTGTGCAGAATTTCCAACGCCTTGGATACAAGAGCTTTTTGCACGCAAAAAGACCACCGCACTTGTGTATGCGGTGGTCTTTTCTGCGTTTCTGTGACCGGTCGTGACCGGTTTTTGTGCTCCGGCTGGTTTACATCAGGCATCCGAGCGGGAATAAGCATTCTTCATCTGGCTGCTCAGCTCAAACAGAACCTTGTCCAGCGTGTCGGCGGCCTTCTCCTGCAGCATGGCGGCAATAGCTGTGTTGGCTTCCTCCCGCAGGGCGGCGCGGCGGGCAGCGTCCGGCTCGGCGGCAAGCTTTGCGTCGTACTGGTTCACCAGTGCGCGGGCTTCGGAGAGCACGGCCTCCTCGTAGCGCTCGAGGTGGAAGAGGGATTTATTATAGGAGGCGTCTGCCATGGCGGCAATCAGACGGCTGGTCCAGTAGAAGTTATCGGTGGACACGGTGCCGGTGGTGTTGGCCAGATACTCCGGGGTACGCTCCACGTTGGCGTAGAAGGGCACCATGGTGTTGAAGGCGTTGGAGGCATAGGCCACCCACTCCACAGCGCGGGATTCCTCCGGCTGGTCGGGACGCATCTGCAAAAGCGCCATAAAGTCATTGCGGTTGATGCCGATGGAACGGTACGCGCCCTTTGCGGACTTGTCGCCGTAGCTCAGGTAGGGATCATAGGGGGTGCCCTGATAGTGGCTGGACAGCATATACTTGATGTCCTCCGGGGTCACCTTGCGCTCCGGCACCATGCACCACGGCAGGTCGTCGGACATGGGAGTGTAGTCGGCGTCAGCACCCTCCCACACCCATGTGCGGGGGTTGAGGTAGCGCAGCATATACCATGCGCGGGGGGTGTTGTAAACGTGGTCGGCATCATCGTGGCTGCCAAAGGCGTCCCGGGGGTTCAGCGCGCCGTCCAAAGAGAGGTCGAGGTGATTCTTGGCAATGAACTCCCGCAGGTCGGCAGAGCAGAGGTAGTTTTCCTGTGCGCCGAAAGCATCTTCCAGATCAAAGGTGTCGATGCCCAGCTGGTTGGGCATGACCACATACACATCGTCCGGCACGCGGCGTGCGATCCAGTGGTGGCCGCCGATGGTCTCCAGCCACCAGATCTCGTTTACATCCTGAAAAGCAATGCCGTTCATCTCGTAAGTACCGTACTGCTCCAGCAGGCTGCCCAGACGCAGCACGCCCTCACGGGCAGAGTGGATATAGGGCAGCACCAGATAGACGATATCCTCCTCGCCAATACCGCCGGGCACCTCGGGCTTTTCGCCCTTGGCAGGCTGATACTCCACCAGCGGGTCTGCGCCCAGCACGCGGGGGTTGGAGGTGATGGTCTCGGTGGCGGTCATGCCCACATTGGCGGCGTTGACACCGGAAGCCGCCCAGATGCCCTTGCCCTCCACGGCGTTGGGCATGGCGGTAAACCGCAGTGCGCCTTCCGGCAGGGGGATTTCCACATGGGAGAGGACGCTGCGGTAGGTCTTGGGCAGCTCCTCCGGGTGGATCACGGTAAATTTTTTAGCGGTGAAATGGCCGGAGCCGGAGTCATCGTTGCGGGCGATCATGGTAGAGCCATCGTACGATGCTGCCTTGCCGACCAGAATGGTAGTGCAAGCCATAGGTTTTCCCTCCATATTCTATAATGTGCCTCTATTGTAGAACTTTTGCAGCGGAATTTCAACCGGGAAACAAAAACCGCCGCGCTGCGTACCACGGCAGAGCGGCGGGAGATGGAATGCTTTTTTCAGGCTGTTACTGGGCTGCCCAGTAGAAATCCTCGCCGGGCAGCGTACCGCCCACGGCGGCAGGGTCGGCATCGTAGAGCACCTGCAGGTAACCGGAGACGTCTGCTTTCAGTTCCTCGCCGGTCAAGCAGACGATGTTGCAGTTGGGCAGTGCCTTTTTGGCAATGGCGGCTTTTGCCACCACGCCCTGCTCCTCACACAGAGCGGCGGTGCCGTCCAGATCGGTGTTGGCGGCGTTCACGCTCTGGGCGTAGTCTGCCAGAAAGGCGGCTACCACGTCCGGGTGCTCCTCGGCGTAGGCCTTGCGCACCACGGTCACACCGGTGATCAGCTGGGTGTCTGCCACCTTGTCCCACTCGGCGGTCAGGTCAAGAGCTACCCGCAGGGTGTCGTCCTTCAGCCCGGCAGCGGTCACATAGGGCTGGGGCAGCACCGCAATGGCGTCCTGCGTGCTGGCCATCTGGGCGGTTACCTCAGTAGCCTCGCTGTAATACTGGATATCCACATCCTTGTCCGGGTCAAGGCCGTTGGCGGTAAGCAGATAGCGCAGCACATACTCCGGGGTAGTGCCCTTGCCGGTGGACAAGATGGTGCGGCCCTTGAGGTCGGCCATGCTGTGAACGGTGTCGCCCTGCTCCACCACATACAAAACGCCCAAAGTGTTCACCGCCACGGCCTGAATGCCGCCGCTGGTTTTCTGGTACAGGGTCGCAGCCAGATTGGCCGGGATAGCAGCCATGTCCAGCTCGCCCTTGATGAGCAGCGGCACGATCTCATCCGCAGCGCCGTAAAGCTGCAGATCGTAGTCCATGGCGGCAGTACCGGCCTGCTCCATCGACAGCAGGTTGACAAGCCCCATGGTGGTGGGGCCCTTCAGCCCGGCGATACGCAGCGGCTCGGTAGCAGACAGCGGCGCTGCGGTCTCTTCTTCCTCGGAAGCAGCCGCAGAGGAAGCAACTTCGGACACCGCTGCGCTGGAAGCGGCAGAGCTTGCGCTGCCGCCGCAGGCTGCAAGGCTCAGTGCAAGGCTGAACGCCAGCAGTAAGGACAGGATTTTTTTCATGAAATACTCCTTTTCACACCCGGCACGCCCCGGTACGGGAAGCGGAAACCGGTCTTTTTTTGAAAAATTTTGCAAAATCATTTGCTTTGCGCGTTCCAGTTTACTATAATAGGGGTAAAAATACCGTTGCGTGCGCAACGTAATTGCAGGAGGCTGCGGAGAACGCTATTTTCTCTGCGGAGTTGCGATGAATAATTATCTGCCGCTGTTACAAACCACCACGCTGTTCGCGGGGCTTTCCGCTGCGGAGCTCAGCACGCTGCTGTCCAGGCTGGGGGGCAGTGTGCGCAGCTACGGCAAGGGCGAAGCCCTTGTGCTGGCGGGGGAGCCCAGCCGCCGGGTGGGCATCGTGCTGTCCGGCGAGCTGGAGGCCTACCGCCCGGCACCGGGCGGGGTGCGCATCCCCATCGCCCAGGTAGAGCCGGGCGGGGTGTTCGGGGACGTGCTGGGAGGCTCCAGCTTGTCCAGCCCGGTCACCGTGCTGGCTGCCGCCCCCTGTGAGGTGCTGCTGCTGCCCTACGAGCGGCTGCTGCTCTCGGACGGCAGCCCCGCCCACCAGCGGGTGGTGCAGAACCTTGTGCGCACCATCAGCGATAAATATTTTTCCCTCTCCCGCCGCATCGACCTGCTGGTGATGAAGAGCCTGCGCGCCAAGGTAGCGGCCTATCTGCTCAGCGAGGCCGCCCGCGCCCACAGCCTGACCTTCAGCATCCCCTTCTCCCGCATCCAGCTGGCGGATTACCTCAACTGCGACCGCAGCGCCCTTTCCCGGGAGTTGAGCACCATGCAGAAGGAAGGGCTCATCGACACCTACCGCAGCAGCTTCAAGCTGCTGGAGCCGGATGCCTTGCAGCAGATGGTGCAGTGACCCCCTGACTACTTTTATCAATAAGGAGCGATAAAACAATGTCCAAGCCCGTACTCTGGATCGTGATCCCCTGCTACAACGAGGAGCAGGTGCTGCCCATTACAGCACCCATGTTTCTGGAAAAAATCCACAGTCTGACCGCACAGGGGCTGGTCAGCGATAAAAGCCGGGTGCTCTTTGTCAACGATGGCTCCCGCGACAAAACGTGGGAACTGATCCAAGGCTTTGCCGCACAGGACGAGCACTATATCGGCATTTCCCAGAGCCGCAACCGCGGCCACCAGAACGCCGTGCTGGCGGGGCTGATGGAGGCGCTGCACAGCGACAGCTGCGATATCACCATCTCCATCGACTGCGACGGTCAGGACGATATCAACGCCATGGACGAGATGGTGAAAAAGTATCTGGACGGTGCCGAGGTGGTGTACGGTGTGCGCAGCCGCCGGGACACTGACACCTTCTTCAAGCGGTTCACCGCCGAGGGCTTTTATCATGTGATGAACGCCTTGGGCGCAGATATCGTGTTCAACCACGCAGACTACCGCCTGATCAGCACCCGTGTGCTGGAAAGCTTTGCGGATTACAAAGAGGTCAACATCTTTTTGCGGGGCATGGTGCCGCTGGTGGGCTTTCCCCACGATGTGGTCACCTACGAGCGTCACGAGCGTCTGGCCGGCGAGAGCCACTACCCCCTGAGCAAGATGCTGGCGTTGGCTTTTGACGGCATTACCAGCCTTTCCAACAAGCCTATCCGCATCATCACCGGAGCGGGCATCGTGGTGAGCCTTGTCAGCTTTATCGGGGTCATCTGGGCCATCGTGTGCGCTGCCATGGGCAGCAGCGTGGCAGGCTGGGCCTCCACCGTCTGCATCGTCTGCTTTATGAGCGGTGTGCAGCTGGTGTGTCTGGGCGTGATCGGTGAGTATATCGGCAAGATCTATATGGAAACAAAGGCCCGCCCGCGCTACATCATCTCGGAGCGCACCTGGGCCCCCTATGAAAGGAAGTATCACGGATGAGCAAACAGAGCTGGCGGGGCAGCACCCTGCTGAACCCGGAACCGCCGGTGCTGGTCTCCTGCGGTGGGCTGGAGCAGCCCAACCTCATCACCATCGGCTGGACAGGCACCATCTGCACCCAGCCCAGCATGGTATCCATCAGCGTGCGCCCGGAGCGGTACAGCCATCAGCTGCTGTGCGAGAGCGGGCAGTTCGCCATCAATCTGCCCACTGAAAAGCTGGTGCGCGCCATCGACTGGTGCGGCGTGAAGAGCGGCCGCGAGGTGGACAAGTTTGCCGCCTGCGGCCTGCACGCCGCCCCCGGCAGCGTGCTGACCGACTGCCCGGTGCTGGAGGAAAGCCCGGTCAATCTGGAGTGCCGCATCACCCAGCGCATCCCGCTGGGCAGCCACGACCTGTTTTTGGCCGAGGTGGTGGCCTGCGATGTGGACGAGAGCCTGCTGGACGAAAAAGGCAAGCTGTGCTTGGACAAGGCAAATCTCATCGTGTACAGCCACGGCGAGTATCTGGCCCTTGGCAAAAAGCTGGGCACCTTTGGTTACAGCGTGCGGAAGAAAAAGCCCGCAAAACGCAAGAAACAGTAAAAGCAACTCCGCAAAAACAAGTACAGCAAGGCTGAGCATCCGAGAAAGTCAGGTGCTCAGCTTTTTCCATTTTCGCAGGCAGCAGCTTCGGCTCTATAATAAAAGCTTTCTTTCTGCCGAATCTGCCCAGAGCAGCGCGGCAGGCATTTTCAATCGTCCAATTCCCGTTGCATTCCGTCCGATTTTGTGATATACTCCCTACTGCTGTGCTTTTTTGTACAGTATCCTCAAAGAGCAACTTAGGATTTTAGGCTCCCCGGTGCCACTCGAGCGGCGCTGGGCAAAACCCACAGGAGCTGGCGGTTCCTGTGCGGTCAAAATCAAACCGCTGGAGTATTATCATGAATCAGAATTCTTCCGTCCGTAAGCTGGTGCACTGCGGTGTAGTGGCAGCCATCTATGTGGTGCTGTGTCTGGCACTGCAGCCCCTTTCCTATGGTGCTGTGCAGGTGCGTGTGGCCGAGGCTCTGTGCCTGCTGCCCGTGTTCGGTGCTGAGTACATCGTGGGTGTTGTGCTGGGTTGCTTCCTTGCAAACCTGCTGGGCTCCACCATCGTGGATGTGATCTTTGGCACACTGGCTACCCTGCTGGCCTGCCTTGTCACCTACAAACTGCGCAATGTGCGCTTCAAGGGTCTGGCCATTGCCGCCAGCCTGCCCCCGGTGCTGTTCAACGCGGTAATCATCGGTATTGAGATCGCCGTGATGTTCCCGGACCCCACGTCCAGCGCCCCCATCTGGCTGGCCTGCATCACCAACGGCATCTCGGTTGGCATCGGCGAGCTGATCAGCTGCACCGTGCTGGGCGTTGTGCTGGTAAAGTTGATCGAGAGCAACGCCGCACTGCGCAAGGTGTTTGTGACGGAATAACGCAAGGAGGTTTCCATGCAGCCAAACGGTATGATCTTCTGGGACTGGAACGGTACCCTGATGGACGATGTGGATTTTACCCACAGCTGCCTGAACTGGATGCTGGAGACCCACGGCTACCCCCAGCGGTACGATCTGGCTGCCTACCGGGAGCTGTTCGGCTTTCCCATCGAGGACTACTACCGCTGTGCCGGGTTCGATTTTGCGCGGCACCCCTACCCGGAACTTGCCGCACGCTTTATGGAGCACTACAACGCCGGTGTGCCCGGCTGCGCTGTAACGGCACACGCCGTTGACACCCTGCAAACGCTGGCTCGCATGGGCTGGCAGCAGGCTGTGCTTTCCGCCTCCCGCCGTGATTACCTGATCGAGCAGGTATCCGCCCGGGGTCTGCAAGGCTTTTTTACCGAGTTGCTCGGCCTTGCGGACATTTACGGCGTAAGCAAGGTACAGCTTGGCACCGATTATCTGCGCCGCACCGGCATCGACCCGGCGGCCTGTGTGATGGTCGGCGACACCGACCACGATGCCGCAGTGGCTGCGGCCATCGGTGCAACTTGTGTGCTGTACACCGGCGGGCATCAGTCCCGCGCCCGGCTGGAAAAGGTCAGTCCCTACGTCATCGACGACCTTGCCCAGCTGCCCGCACTGCTGGAAACGATATGATATCAGTGGCTCAGAAACGCCTGTCGGTGTTTCTGAGCCACTTGTTTTTACAGCCTGTTCGCGCGCAAAAGCAAAAAAAGACCAGTACACAAATGTGCACTGGTCTTTTTGGTCGGAGCAGCGGGATTTGAACCCACGGCCTCCTCGTCCCGAACGAGGCGCGCTACCAACTGCGCTATGCCCCGAAAATACCGCAGCCAGTTGAGACTGCGGTTTTCTTGGTTGGGGATGAGAGAATCGAACTCCCACAAGTAGAGTCAGAGTCTACCGCACTACCACTATGCAAATCCCCATTATTCAGTTTGTCTGTCGCGCCGTGCGCTGCTGACAAGGGATATTATACTCAAAAGGCCCGCGCTTGTCAACCATTTTTTTATTTTTTCTGCAAAAGTTTTCCCGCTGTTCTCCTGCCCGCAGAAATGCACCGTGGAAGCGTGTAAATTTTCTGCGCTTCTCTTGACAGCGGCCCCCATCCGGAATAATCTTATACTATAAACAGGTAGGTCTCCGGGCAGACTGACTTTGAAAGGCAGAACGCGCGGCGCTGAATACCAAATGAAAGAGGGCTTTTGAATGAAAAAACGTGTTGGAATCCTGACTTCCGGCGGCGACTGTCCGGGTCTGAACGCCACCATCCGCGGCGTAGCAAAAGCACTGTATGCCCGCATGGGCGATAACGTGGAGATCGTTGGCATCCTGAACGGATACAGCGGCCTGATCAACGGCGACTACAAGGAGATGTGCGAGGACGATTTCCGCGGCATCCTGACGCTGGGCGGCACCATCCTCGGCACCAAGCGCACCCCCTTCAAGCTGATGCGCGTGGTGGAAGAGGACAAGATCGACAAGGTCGCGGCCATGAAAAAGACCTACAAGGACGCCAAGCTCGACTGCCTGCTCTGCCTCGGCGGCAACGGCACCCACAAGACGGCCAACCTCCTCTCCCAGGAGGGCCTGAACGTCATCGGCCTGCCCAAGACCATCGACAACGACATCTACGGCACCGACGTCACCTTCGGCTTCCACACCGCCGTGGACATCGCCACTGAGGTCATCGACCGCATCCACACCACCGCCGGCAGCCACAGCCGCGTCATGTGCATCGAGATCATGGGCAACAAGGCCGGCTGGCTGACCCTCTATTCCGGCATCGCCGGCGGTGCAGACATCATCCTGCTGCCCGAGCAGCCCTACGACATCGACCGCGTCTGCGACGCTGTGGAGCGCCGCGCCCGCAAAGGCTCCAACTTCTCCATCATCGCCGTGGCCGAGGGTGCCATCAACACCGAAGAGGCCAAGATGAAGCGGAAAGAGTGGATGGCAAAGCGCGCCGAAGCCGGTTACGGCGTCACCGCCACCAACCGCATCGCCGCCGCCGTCCAGAAAAAGACCGGCATGGAGACCCGCGTCTGCATCCCGGGCCATATGCAGCGCGGCGGCAGCCCCAGCGCTTACGACCGTGTACTGGCCACCGAGTTCGGCAGCTACGCCGCCAAACTGGTGGAAGTGGAGCGCTACGGCGTCACCGTCGCCATGGTCAACAACCACGTCGTCGCCAACCGCCTCGAGGACATCGCCGGTAAGACCCGCAACGTCCCCGAGGGCTGTGAGCTGCTCACCGTCGCCCGCCGGATGGGCGTGAGCCTCGGCTGAGACTGTAAAAGCAAAAGCACCCCGCTGTGTCATGCAGCGAGGTGTTTTTGTTTTTATGCTTCAGAACGAGCCGCCCGACGAGCCTCCGAAGCCGTCGGAATCGACGGACGAACCGCCGGAGGAGTGAGACTCCTTCTGGGGTGGGTCATAGGTGCGCTCCCGGGTGGTGTGGGTGTAGCGGTCACGCTTGACCCGCAGGGTGAAGCCGGGCATATACTCGTCGGCCTCCGTTTTCTGCCGGGCCGTCTTCATCTGGTGGTAGAGGATGAGGCAGATGAACGCCGAAATGCCGAGAGGGAAGATCATGGCAATGAGCAGGTCTTCCAGGCCGATGTCGTTATCCACATCGATGGGCTCGCCATAGTCGGCATAGTAGTCCAGTGCATAGTCGCACATATCGATGTAGGTATAGGCGGCATCTGCCCATTCCTCATCGGAGAGCTGCGGGACGATCTCGTCCTCCTGCTGCTCGATGCGGTAGTCGGTGAACGCCGTGACGCCCTCGCCGTAGGTGATGGTGACGTACTTGCGGGAGCCGACTGCCAGCAGGAAGAGGATGCCGCTCTGTTCGTCGCCGTAGCCGAGGCCGTTGGCGATGTAATAATTTTTCGCGTAGTCGCGCTGGTCGGCATCGCCGATGTCGTCCACCACGAGGAAGTAGACATCCACGTCGTGGCCGTCGGAGGCGCTTTCGGCCTGCTCCTCAAGGTCGGCCAGCGTGTCGGCGTCAAAGACGCCGCACTCATCCCGCACCAGCGGGGCCGCTGCCCCGGCCGGCAGGGTCAGGGCCATGCAGAGCAGGGCCGCAGCCAGAAGGGCAAACAGTTTTTTGCAGTATTTCATATTCCCGTCTCCCCCTCTCACAGCAGCATGATGAGAGCCGTCAGTATCATCAGCGGGATGCTGATGCCGGCAAACCATGCAGCTACCCTGCCCTTATCCACGGGCAGATCGCCGATGAGCTTGCCGGTCTGGCCGTTCATCGCAAAGAGGAAGTCCTGCTCCTTCCAGCGGGTGTGGAGCATCCAGACCGGCAGCAGGGCGTAGTGGGGTTCCAGCGTCCGCGAGTCGATCTGCTCCGAGAGGGTCTGGACGCCGGTGTAGCCGCCCAGCGTATCGTGGAGGGCCGCAGCGGTGCTGTTCTTCATCCGGGTCAGGACGCGGGCAGCACACTTCTTGTCGTCCTCGTCGTACCGGTCCGCCAGAAAGCCGGGCAGGTAAGCCGTGGAGAAGGGCTTGAGGTCGCTGTAGTCGAAGGGCTCGATGGCGTCCATATGGGCGTCCGGCATCTTGCTGGAGCCGTCCACCGGCACCCGGACAAAGTCGGCGTCGCCCACGCGGGCCACATCGAAGTGCCTGGTGGTGGTGACAATGTAGTCGCCCTCACGGTGGCTCTCGCTGATCTCGGCCTTGTAAGCGCCCCGGGCCTCCATCCGGCCATCGTAGAGCCAGAACGGCACATACACGCCCTGGATCTCCTCGATGTGGTTGGACTCTTTGAAGGCTTTGGGGAGGAAGGCTTTGCCCTTATAATACTTCTTCAGGTTCTCGATGGCGGTCTTTTTGTCCATCCGGAAGGGGATGATGTACTCCGGCTTGAGCTTGCCGGAAAGCTGTCCACCCAGCACGGTGGGGTTGCCGCAGTAGGGGCAGGTGGTGGCAGCTGTTTCGGGGCCGCAGACCAGCTCTGCGCCGCAGGAAGTGCAGGTGCGGCTGCTGAGATTTTCCGTCTCCATCTCCCCCCAGACAGGGCCGCTGGGCGCTGCCTTTTCGGCGGCTTCGGCAGCCTTATCGGCCTGAGCCTGCTTTTCGCCGTAAAGAGCCTCGACCTGTGCTACATCATAAGTAGAGCCGCAGTAATCACAGCAGAGCTTTCCGCTGGCGCTGTCGAACCGCAGCGGGCCGGTACAGGCCGGGCATTGGTAATTCGTGGTGTTTTCTGCCATATCTCAGCTCCCCTTTCAGGCTCCGAAAGGCTTGCCGCATTCGGGGCAGAACTTGGGCGGGTTGGCCGGGTCGTCAGGGGTCCAGCCGCAGTTCGGACACTTGGCCGCCGGGCGGGGCTTACCGCATTCCGAGCAGAATTTGCCGGTATTGTGTGCGCCGCAGCTGCACACCCAGCCTGCTTCGGGGCGGGGCTTGCCGCAGGCGGTGCAGAACTTGCCGGTGTTGCCGGTCTGGCCGCAGGAGCAGCTCCAGCTGCCAGCCGCCGGAGCGGCTGCGGGGGCAGGAGCAGCGGCAGGCTGCTGCTGTGTACCCATCTGGTAGAGGGCCTGGGCGTTGATGCCGCCGGCAGCAGCGGCCTGATTCATGCCCATAAAGGCCATGGCCGGACCGGCGGAGGTATTGGAAGCCGCTGCCTGCATAGCCGAAGCCTGTGCGCCCACCATGTGGGCGGCGGCGCGGGTCGGGTCCATAAAGGCGGCGCTGCGCTGCAGCTCCTTGATCATCTGCTCGTCTTCTTCGCTGGCTTTGACGCCGGACACGCCGAGGGAGACGATTTCGATGCCGCGCAGCTTGCTCCACTTGCCGGACAGCTCCTGATTCAGAGCCTCGGCCAGCTCGGTGGTATGGCCGGGCAGAGCCGAGTAGCGGATGCCCATCTCGCTGATGCGGGCGAAGGCGGGCTGCAATGCGGTCATCATCTCGGTGCGCATCTGGCCTTCCAGCGCGTCACGGGTGTACTCGTTTTCCACATTTCCGCAGACATTGGTGTAAAACAGGATGGGGTTGACGATGCGGTAGCTGTACTCGCCGAAGCAACGAATGCTGACGTCGATGTCGATGCCGGCACGCTGGTCCACGACGCGGAACGGCACGGGGCTGGGGGTGCCGTACTTGTTGCCCATCAGCTCCTTGGTGTTGATGTAATAGATGCGCTGGTCGGTGGCAGCCTGACCGCCGAAGCTGAACCGCTTGCCGATCTCAGCAAAGACTTCGTCGATGTTCTTGGCCAGACCCTCGCTCAGCAGAGAGGGCTGGGTGCCGGTGTTATAAGTGTACTCGCCGGCCTCGGCGCAGAGGTCCACCACCTTGCCCTGCTCCACGATGAGGGCGCACTGGCCCTCGGCCACCGCCACGATGGAGCCGTCGGTGATGATGTTCTCGGCGCCGTGGCGATTGGAAGAGCGCCCGGAGACTTTCTTCTGTCCCTTGACAGCCAGCACCTCCGCCGGGAGAGCACTGCAGTAAAAGTATTCTTTCCACTGGTCGCCCATCACGCCGGATGCTGCGCCCAATGCCGCTTTGACAAGACCCATAAGCCATATCTCCTTTATCTGCCCGTTTTTGCAAATGCGGGCTCTTTTTCAGTATACCACAAAACGCGCCGCGAAAAAAGAAAACCCTTGCATTTTATCCCCGATGGGTGTAGAATACTCCCGACAAACAAATACAGGGGAGCTTGTAGAAGCAGGCTGAGAGGGAGTTCTCGAACTTCGACCCTTAGAAATTGTTTTCGGACAGTTTCTGCACCTGATGCGGATAATGCCGCCGTAGGAAGTCATAACACTGTTTATGGATTTTTACAGGAGACGCCGCAGAAGGCGTCTCCTTTTTTGTTTAGAAGCTGTTTTCGTAAGCGGGGTGCGCCGAATGGCGAGGATTTTTGCCCGCAGACAAGGCGGTTTCCCGCAGCAATCCTTGGTGGATTGCAAGGGGAAGCAACGCCGTATGCGAGCAAAAAGACCGCTCAGGCGGTGTGCAACGCTTAGAAAACGGCTTCTCGCGTCACAGGCTGAGGGGGAGCGCCCTGAGTCTGGGGTTTTGTATGCGATGGGAAGCCGTGTTCCGGCGTGAGAGGAGGCCAGTGAGCCTCGACCGCTTCTTCCGTTTCCGGCATCTCTGCGCGGGTGCCGGGTCTGTTCGTGTGCGGGAGCGGCGGTCTGCCCCTGCACTTATTTTTTATTGAAAAGGAGCACTCACTATGAAACACTATTCTGCCAAAAAGCTGGCCCTCGCCGGTATGTTCTGCGCTGTCGCTGTCGTGGGCAGCGTCTTCTCCTTCCCGGTCTTCGGCAGCAAATGCGCCCCTGTGCAGCACATGGTCAACATCCTCTGCGCTGTCCTGCTGGGGCCTTACTACGGCGTGGGCGTGGCTTTCGTCGCCTCCCTGCTGCGCAATCTGCTGGGTCTGGGCAGTCTGATGGCTTTCCCCGGCAGCATGTTCGGCGCACTGCTCTGCGGCATCGTCTTCCACAAGACCAATAAGCTGCTGCCCACCCTCGTGGGCGAGGTGTTCGGCACCTCCATCCTCGGCGGTCTGTGCGCCTACCCCGTCGCCATCCTGCTGATGGGCAAGAGCGCCGGTGACATCGCGTTCTACGCCTACATCGTCCCCTTCCTCGTCTCCACCGCCGGCGGTGCCATCATTGCAGGCGCACTGCTGGCCGCACTTTCCCGCGCAGGCGCACTCCGCGCCATGCAGGCCAGCCTGAACTGACTCGAAGGAGAAGCCATGTTTCGGAACATCTTTGCCAACGTCCGGGCCAAAAGCCCGCTTGTCCATAACATCACCAACTACGTCACCGTCAACGACTGTGCCAACATCGTCCTCGCCTGCGGGGCGTCCCCCATCATGGCGGATGATGCCGCCGAGGTCGAGGACATCACCTCGCTGTGTGCCGGGCTGAACCTCAACATCGGCACGTTGAACAGCCGCACCATCCCCTCCATGCTGCTGGCGGGACACACCGCCAACCGGCTGGGCCGTCCTGTCGTGCTGGACCCCGTGGGCGCAGGCGCTTCCCATCTGCGCACCGAAACGGCACTGCGCCTCCTGCGGGAAGTGAAGTTCACAGTCATCCGGGGCAACATCTCCGAGATTCGGACGCTGGCGGCAGGCAGCGGCACCACAAAAGGCGTGGACGCCGACACCGCCGACAAGGTGACTGACGAGACGCTGGACAAGACCGTGGCATTCGCCAAAGCGTTTGCGGCCCGCACAGGGGCGGTCGTCGCCGTCACCGGTGCCATCGACATCGTGGCCGACGGAGAGCGGGCCTTCTGCATCCGCAACGGCCACCCCATGATGAGCGCCGTCACCGGCACTGGCTGTCAGCTTTCGGCCCTGACGGCGGCATTCTGTGCGGCTAATCCGGACAAGCCTCTGGAAGCCGCTGCTGCAGCTGTCTGCGCCATGGGCCTTGCGGGCGAAGCAGCTCACAGCCGCCTGTCCAGGCTGGACGGCAACGCCACCTACCGCAATTACATCATCGACGCGATCTTCAACATGACCCCCGAACAGCTCGAGGAAGGAGCACGCTATGAAATGCGATAAACACACCATGCTCCTCTACGCCGTCACAGACCGGGCGTGGACGGGCCGTGAGACCCTCCGTCAGCAGGTGGAAGACGCGCTGAAAGGCGGCGTCACCTGCGTCCAGCTGCGGGAAAAGGAGCTGGACGACGCGGCATTTTTGCAGGAAGCCATGGAGCTTTCCGCCCTCTGCCGCAGCTATGGCGTACCCTTCATCATCAACGATAACGTCGAGATCGCTATAAAATGCCATGCCGACGGCATCCACGTCGGGCAGGAAGATATGGCTGCCGCAGACGTCCGCGCCAAGGTCGGCCCTGACATGATCATCGGTGTATCGGCCCATTCCGTCGAGGAAGCACAGCTGGCCGTGGCCCACGGCGCGGACTATCTGGGCGTCGGCGCGGCATTTTCCACCCACACCAAAACCGATGTGGATGTCCTGCCGGAGGGCAGACTGAAAGAGATCTGCGACTCCGTGGATGTGCCGGTCGTGGCCATCGGCGGCATCCATAAAGACAACATCCTCAAACTCAAAGGCTCCGGCGCGGACGGCGTGGCCCTCGTGAGCGCGATCTTCAGCGCCGAGGACATTGAGGCTGAGTGCAAAGAGCTGAAGGCACTGACAGAACAAATCATCTAAAGGAGCAAACCCATGAAAACTGCACTTACCATCGCGGGCAGCGATTCCAGCGGCGGCGCCGGCATTCAGGCCGACCTCAAAGCCATGACCATGAACGGCGTCTTCGCCATGAGCGCCATCACTGCCCTGACGGCCCAGAACACCACCGGCGTATCCGGCATCTTCGAGGTCAGCCCCGAGTTTCTGGCCCAGCAGATAGACGCCGTCTTCACCGACATCCGCCCCTGCGCCGTCAAGATCGGCATGGTGTCCTCTGCCCCCCTCATTGAGACGATCGCCGCGCGTCTCCGCTTTTACAAGGCGGAACACATCGTCGTGGACCCCGTGATGGTAGCCACCTCCGGCTCTGATTTGATTGCATCGGATGCCGTGCGCACCCTGCGCCGGGAGCTGTTCCCTCTGGCCGAGGTCATCACGCCCAACCGGCACGAGGCCGAAGTGTTGTCCGGCCTGCACATCTCGGGCCGTACCGACATGAGCGCCGCCGCCCGGGCCATCGCCGCCGACTGCGGCTGTGCCGTCCTGCTCAAGGGCGGCCACAGTGACACCGACGCCGACGATCTGCTCACCTTCCCGGATGGCACGGAGATCTGGTTTCCGGGTAAACGTATCGCAAACCCCAACACCCACGGTACGGGCTGCACTCTGTCCAGTGCCATTGCGGCCAACCTTGCCAAAGGGTTTGCGCTGGAAGAAGCGATCGCCCGGGCCAAGGCTTACCTGACCGACGCGCTGAACGCGCAGCTCGATTTGGGCCGCGGCTCCGGCCCGCTGGACCACACTCTGGGCGGCGTCGGGGTCGAAAACTGGATGCACGGCGTCCCGGACGCTGTTCATAAATAAAGAGAGCGTATTTTCGGAGGATTTTCAAATGCAGACTTACACCACACAGATGGATGCCGCCCGCAAGGGCATCGTCACACCCCAGATGGAAACGGTGGCCAAGAAGGAGTACCGCACCGTCGAAGAGATCCGTCAGCTGGTCGCTGAGGGCAAGGTCGCCATCCCGGCCAACAAGCACCACGAGTGCCTGAACCCCGAGGGCATCGGCTCCATGCTCCGCACCAAGATCAACGTCAACCTCGGCGTCTCCCGCGACTGCAAGGACTACAACATCGAGATGCAGAAGGTCATGAGCGCCGTCAACATGGGCGCAGAGGCCATCATGGACCTCTCGAGCCACGGCAATACCCAGCCCTTCCGTCAGAAGCTGACCCACGAATGCCCCGTCATGATCGGCACTGTGCCGGTGTATGACTCGGTCATCCACTATCAGCGCGACCTCGCCACCCTGACGGCACAGGACTTCATCGACGTGGTGCGTCTGCACGCAGAGGACGGCGTGGACTTCGTCACCCTCCACTGCGGCATCACCCGTAAGACCATCGAGCAGATCCGCAAGCATAAGCGGAAGATGAACATCGTTAGCCGCGGCGGCTCGCTGGTATTTGCATGGATGTGCATGACCGGCAACGAGAACCCCTTCTATGAGCACTTTGACGAGATTCTGGACATCTGCGAAGAGCACGACGTCACCATCTCTCTGGGCGATGCCTGCCGCCCCGGCTGCCTCGCCGACGCCACCGACGTCTGCCAGATCGAAGAGCTGGTGCGTCTGGGTGAGCTGACCAAGCGGGCCTGGGCGCACAACGTTCAGGTCATGGTGGAAGGCCCGGGCCATGTACCTCTGAACCAGGTCGCCGCCAACATGGAGATCCAGAAGACCATCTGCATGGGCGCACCTTTCTACGTCCTCGGCCCCCTCGTCACCGACATCGCCCCCGGCTATGACCACATCACTGCTGCCATCGGCGGCGCTGTCGCGGCCATGAGCGGCGCAGCCTTCCTGTGCTACGTCACCCCTGCCGAGCATCTGGCTCTGCCCAATGTGGACGACGTCAAGCAGGGCATCGTGGCTTCTAAGATCGCCGCCCACGCTGCCGACATCGCAAAGGGCATCCCCCACGCCCGGGACATCGACGACAAGATGGGCGACGCCCGCCGCGTCCTCGACTGGGATGCGCAGTTCGCCTGCGCCCTCGACCCCGAGACGGCAAAGGCCATCCGTGACGCCCGCCTGCCCGAGGACGACCACAGCGACACCTGCTCCATGTGCGGCAAGTTCTGCGCCGTCCGCAGCATGA
>OLSF01001525.1_pt1 | contig 20426 bp, 13 predicted proteins | sample 1672301 | NCBI WGS metagenome assembly OLSF01 (sample SAMEA3136669, study PRJEB25190) | human gut metagenome | biome: human gut; feature: human-associated habitat; material: faeces | place: Austria | collected 2013
CAGTTCCTTTTTCTGTGTCTCCGTGTTGGCGCTGTGAATGTAGGCTATTTCTTCGGCTGGTATCCCTCTGGCAATCAGCTTATTCCGCAGGTCATCATAGACATTCTGAAATTCCGCCATCTCGTAGCCGCCCTGCTCGTTTGGGACCATTTCAATAGGCCGGTTCTTGCCAGGGGTGGAGAGGTCGCAGAATACCATCTGCGCGGAACGTTGGTCCGCTGTGCGCTGCCATATATCAAACACATCCCCAGCACAGGCGTTGATCTTGCTGGTGTCGCTGTCCGGGAGCAAGGGGTTGAGGAGCCGTTGGTCCAGGGCCAGCTTGCGCCCGTCGTTGGTGATAAGCAGCATATTGTCCTCGGTGCTGTCCACCATCCTATTGCGGACCTTCTCCGCCCGCTCTCCCAGCGCCGCCACCATCTCCTCTTGCTGTTCCGAGGGTTTCAGGACGATGTTGTGGTAGTTGGCCTTGGGGACGGGGAGGTTGAGCATATCCGCTGTCTGGATGTCCGCCACTTCCTTAAACATGGACATGAGTTCCGGGAGGTTATAGAACCGGGAGAACCGGGTCTTGGCCCGGTAGCCGGTGCCCTCCGGGGCAAGCTCCAGCGCGGTGGTGGTTTCTCCAAAGCGGCTTGCCCAGCAATCGAAGTGTCCCATACCCATCTCTTGCAGCCGGTCATGCTGCAAATAGCGCTGGATGGTGTAAAGCTCTGTCATGGAGTTGGAAACCGGGGTGCCGGTGGCAAACACCACGCCGCGCCCGCCAGTCAGCTCATCCATGTAGCGGCACTTGGAGAACATATCCGAGGATTTCTGCGCATCGGTGGTGGAAAGCCCTGCCACATTGCGCATCTTCGTATAGAGGAAAAGATTTTTATAATTGTCCGACTCGTCCACAAACATCCTGTCTACGCCAAGTTGTTCAAAGTAAATCACATCATCCTTGCGGTCGCTGGCTTGCAGCTTTTTCAGCCGCGCCTCCAGCCCCTTTTTCGTGCGCTCCAAGCTCTTGATGGTGAAGCTGTTGCCGCCTGCGAGCTTGGTATCCTGAATACCATCGGTGATTTCCTCAATCTGCTGGTGAAGGAGCCGTTCCTGCCGCTCCGGACTGATGGGGATACGCTCAAACTGGCTGTGGCCGATGATAACGGCGTCATAGTCGCCGGTGGCGATACGGGCGCAGAATTTCTTGCGGTTGTGGGTTTCAAAGTCCTTCTTGGTAGTGACAGGGATATTGGCCGAAGGGTAGAGCCGCAGAAATTCGGATGCCCACTGTTCCGTCAGATGGTTTGGCACGACAAAAATGGATTTCTGGCACAGTCCCAATCTCTTAGATTCCATCGCAGAGGCTACCATTTCAAAGGTTTTTCCCGCGCCGACCTCGTGTGCCAGCAGCGTATTCCCGCCGTACAGCACATGGGCGATGGCGTTTTTCTGATGCTCTCGGAGGGTGATTTCTGGGTTCATACCGGAGAAAACGATGTGGCTGCCGTCATACTCGCGGGGACGAGTGCTGTTCATTTCCTCGTTGTACTGCCGTACCAGCGTTTTGCGCCGCTCCGGGTCTTTCCAAATCCAGTCCTTGAATGCATCCCGGATAAGCTGCTGTTTCTGCGCGGCAAGGGTGGTTTCCTTGGCGTTGAGGACACGGCGCTCCCGTCCGTCTGCGTCCTCAATGGTATCGTAGATGCGAATATCGCGGAGGTTCAGCGCATCCTCCAGCAGCCGGTAGGCGCTGGCGCGGTCTGTGCCATAGGTGGTGAATGCCGCCACGTCGTTGTAGCGCACCATGCTCTTGCGGGAAACCTGCCATTCTGCGGTGTACGGGACATAGCTGATCTCGATCTGTCCGCGCAGATAGCGGGGCGTTTCAAAGGTTTCGTACATGAATTGCTCGATGTACTTCTTGTCAAGCCATGTCGCACCCAGCCGCACTTCGATTTCACTGGCCTCAAGGTCTTTCGGCTGGGCAGCAATCAGGGCGTCCACATTCCCGGCGAAGAATGGGTCGCGCGCTGCCACGCGCTGCGCGGTACGGAGCTTCTGCCGGACGTTGCCGGAGAGATATTCGTCCGCCGTCTGCCAGCCCTTCGCCCAATGCTCGCCGCCGTCCTCCAAGTCAAACGGGCCACTGTTGGGTTCCTTGTAAATGACGCCCTTCAAATCCTCAACGATCTGCGGGATTTTCTCGCTGCCGCCCATGAGGGAGGCCATAAAGTCGAGATCGACGCAGGCTTTTTCTCCGATGCAGACAGCAAGGGCTTCGCTGGCGGTATCCACAGAATCTACGCTGCGCTGCTGCTTGATGGTGCGCTTGTGGAACATATCCGCCTTGCGCTCCAGCTTTCCGTCGTCATCCAGCACTTCCAGCGAACACAGGAGATAGTATGAGGAATCGTCAGAGAACGCAAGACGGTTCGCACGGTCATTGATCAGGCCGTGTTTTGCGGAGAACGCATCATAGAGGCGGTTTAGCTCGGTCTGCGCTTCCTGAATCCGGCTTTCTGCGCTGTACTCGTCCATTTGCAGGGCAATCAGCTCATTCACGCAATCCCGCAGCTCGACCATGCCCTTGACACGCTCGGCGGCGGTGGCGTTCAGCTCCGGTTTGACCATGCGGCTATTTTCCCGGTAGTACACCTCGCCGCCCACCACGGTGTAGGAGTAGTTTTTCACATTGGGGTCTGCGGGGATAGACGTGTCGATCTGTTCGCCCTCGCCCAGCTCTGGCAGTTCCGCCTCCTGATAGGTGCCGCGAATGTTTTTCACGGCATCATGGAGCTGATCTGCAAGCGCCAGCCCCTCAATGGGGACAACGGTGAAATCCTGCTTGCCGTATTGGGTGCTTTCGGAGGTCTGCCTGCCTAAAATCATCTCCGGGTGGTCAACAAAATAGCGGTTGATGGCAAAGCCATCCTCGTTCTGGCCGAGGTGTACCCAATCCGGTTCGATCTCAATGGGACGGTCACGCTTTTGGAGAAAGAGAATGTCCGAAACCACATCCGTACCGGCGTTGGCGCGGAACGCATTGTTGGGCAGACGAATGGCACCCAGCAGCTCCGCCCGCTGCGCGATGTACCTGCGGACTTCGGGCGATTGCTTGTCCATCGTGTAACGGGAGGTCACGAACGCAATCACGCCGCCCGGTCGCACCTGATCCAGCGTTTTTGCAAAAAAGTAGTCGTGAATGGAAAAACCGAGCTTGTTATAAGCCCGGTCATCTACCTGATATTGTCCGAACGGGACGTTGCCCACGGCGAGGTCATAGAAGTCTTTTCTGTCCGTTGTCTCAAAGCCCGCGATGGTAATGTCCGCCTTGGGATAAAGCTGCTTGGCAATACGTCCGGTGATGCTGTCCAGCTCCACGCCGTAGAGCTTGCTGCCCTGCATTTGCTCCGGCAGCAGGCCAAAGAAGTTGCCGACGCCCATAGACGGCTCCAGAATGTTACCGCTCTGGAAGCCCATATTGCCGACCGCTTCATAGATCGCCTTGATAACGGTGGGGCTGGTGTAATGGGCATTCAGCGTGGACGCACGGGCGGCAGCGTATTCCTCCGGGGAAAGTGTGGCGTACAGCTCTGCAAACTCGTCCGACCAGTTTGGCTTATTCTCGTCGAAGGCATCCGCAAGACCGCCCCAGCCCACATAGCGGGAGAGGATTTCCTGCTGCTCCGGGCTGGCCTGTAAGCCCTCAAACTCCAGCTCTTGCAGGAGTTGGATAGCCGCCATATTTGCCCGAAACTTTGCTTTTGCGCCGCCGACGCCGAGGGCATCATCGGTGATGTGGAAATTCTGCGCGTCGCGGTGGCTTGCCGCCTTGAAGTCAGCGTAAGCGGCCTGCTCCGCAGCGGCAACGCTGGGAAAGCCCTGCCACTCGCCGTCAACGGGGATAGATACCGCAGGACGGTGTGCGGGAGGCTCGTCGATCTCGGCCTGAGAGATGGCATCATCAAAATCCGGCACAAACTCTCCCATTTCCGAGAGTGCCGCTCGACCTTCATGCTCCAGAATCAGCCTTTCTTCCTCGTTCATAGCAGGAGGTTCAGGCTTGGCGGGTTCCGCAGAGAGCGGGTCATGCTCCGGCTCGTCAAAGCGCAGGGTGCGAATCTCCACATCATAGGGGAGGTTGTTTTTGTCAGCGGGATACACCGCCACGGTCTGCTCGGTGTAGGCGGGTGCCTGTTCCGGCTGCGGATACCGCTCCATGAGCCGTGCGAAGCTCTCCCTGCTCTCCGCACGGGAAACGGGATAGCGAAGCGACGGATCGCGGAGAGAAATATCAAAAAGACCGATGCTCTCAATAATAAACGGCTTGCCTTCCTCCAAATATACCGTATCGCCTACGGAATACGGGAACGGTTCTCTCTGCGGGACAGGAGCTGTTTCGGGAACGTCTGTAACTGCTTCCCCTGGCTCATGCCAGCGGTATTGCTCCACATCCTCATCCGAAACATGAATGAGGTCGCTGAAATCGAGGTTTTCCAGCTCGTTGGTAATAATCTCTTGCAAAGAGCCGTACTGCCGGGTTTCCAGATGCTCGTCATCCAGATAGCGCTCCAGCCGGTAATTCACAAGGTCAATGTTCACCTGAATGGGAATCTCATCGTCGGTGACGGTGGTGTAAGCGACGCCAATCTTGGTGGGGTCGCTGAAATCCGCCTCTGAGTCGTATTCACTCCGGCAGAAGTCGGAGATCAGTCCCTTTGCACGTTCCATGAGCGCCTGCTCCGCAACACGCTCCGCATCCTGCATCACACGCTGGATAAATGGATCGCTGTTCAGCTTTTCGGGGTCAACTACTTTGCCGCCCACGATGCCGCGCTCGGCGAGGGTTTCCCGAATGGCAACAGGGTCAATATCATCGAAATTGTCGCGTTCCGCCTCGGTGTAGAATTTATCCTCGCGGATGAGCTGCGCCAGTCGCCGCTGCACCTTCGGCCATGTCAGTTCGGCGGTTTCCGGGCTTCCAGCGCGGACGATAAAGAGATTGTTGCCCTCCTTGCCGCCGTACTCGTGAGCAAGCCATGCAGCAGTTTCTTTTTCACGTCCGTGCTGCTGCATATACCGCACTACGGCGTGTTTGCTCTCGATATTTCCGTTCCATGCACGGAGTGCATCGTCTATATCGTCCTGCGAGAGCGGGCGCAGCAGATCGTGAAGCCGCTCATAGGTTCCCTCAAAAACCTCCTGATGTAAGCGGCTGCGGAATTCTGGAACATCCGAAAATAGCCGGATAAGCTCCATATCTTTTGAATTGAGAACGGCACGGCGCACAGCGGCATTACACTCGATTTCCGCATTTTCCCGGTCAGAGTGACCGCAGGCGTTGCGATAGGCCGTATCCTCCGAAACCGCTGCCATCACCACCGACCTGTAATGCTCCAAACGTTCCTGCACCGTGGGCTGAACTTGCTCTGCGGCGGGGTCGCGGAACACCCTTGTGCCGTCCGCGCCGAACTCTGCTTCATAAGCATTGATGGCGGCTTCTGCTTCATGGTCGATAGAGCGCAGCGTGTAAATGTGGCGCTCACCTCTAAAGTCTGGCGCTTCGGCAATCGTCACATCATACTTATCGCGCAATTTCTCTACATACATCTCTAAATTGTGCGACGGTACGCCGCACATCTCCACACGGCCAGCGCCGGGTATCTCTCTTGTGGTAAGGTTGAGGTCAAGCAGCTCCGCCGCCTGTTTTGCGTCCTCGCCGTAAATCTCAAAGAAATCGCCCACCTGAAACAGCACGATGTCGTCCGGGTGGGCTTCCTTGATGGCGTTATAGCTGTCGTAGGCGGTGTTTCGCACCACATCCTGTGCCTGCGCCTTATCATAAAGCGCCTGTTCGTCTGGTGTAAAATAGCGGTTCATCCGAATCAGCTCAGAGATACGCGAAGCGACCTTGTTCCAATTCATCTGAACATCTGCACAGCCCGCTTTTTTCAGCGTGATGCCTTTGCTGCCGTAATCTTCATAGCTGCCGCTTTCTCTGGATACGGCATGGGTATGCCCGCCGATGCCGTACTCCTTTTTCAGAAAATCGGCATTCTCCTTGGGAGTGTGCGAAGTCTGGAAAAACGCATAGATGCGGGTCTTTCCACCCTCAAAGCTGCTCCCGTTTGCAAGAGAAGCCGCAATTTCATCTTCGGTGATAAACCTGCCGGTTTCTGGAATAGCCTCCATATCGGAGCGGAATTCCTTTCGCGGAAGGGACAAATCTTCCAAACGTGTGAGAAGTGCCTGCGACTTGTGGTAATGGAAGCGCAGCAGCGCACGGTTTTCGCGGTAGGCGTCCATGAATACCTTGTATTCCGACAGGAGCCTATCCCGGAACGCCGGATTCAGCAGATCGTCCGTCAGACGCTCCGTTTCCTCTGGAAAGCTGGTGCTATGGATATTACCCAAGCAGGACAGATACCCCAGCGACTTTGCTTCATCCGAGAAATCGTGATAAAGGTTCCAGACATCCACAGCAATACCCAGCCGCTCATAGCGCGGGGCTTCCGTGACCTCAAGATTGGTGGCAAATGCGCCGCCGTCCAGAAGTTCCTCAATACGCTCCGCCGCATCTGCCCAGCCTATCACTTGGGCAGAACGAAGATAGCGAGAGGTATCTCCGGTTGCAATATGGATACCATCGTCCCCGTACCATGCGGAAAGCCTGCCGTTATCCGTAATCAGGCCGTTGCCGCCGTAGTAAAGAGCTTTCAGAAATGCCGCGCGATCCTCTAAAGGTTTTTGCTTGGAGAATTCCGCAGCAATTTTCATCCGCGCTGCATCCGCATTACCGCCCGCGCGCAGGATGTGGTCAATATCATCCTGAGAAATGAACATAGAAAAAGCGGAGGGTGTTACACTCTCCGCTTCTGCGATGGATTGAATTTGTTCTGCCTCTGAGGGGAAGAAGGACATCTGTGCCCCAGCAGGAGCATTGAACATATTTAGCTGAACACCAGTTCCGTGAGGATCGTTTCCTCGGCCTGCGCTTTCAGCGTGTTCATCAGCCCTACCCACTTCATCGGGTCGCTGGCTTTCAGCGCTTCCGTCACGCCTGCCGACTTCATCAGCTCCGGCATCATCTGTTCCAGCCGGTTGTTCGCTGCCTCGTCGATCTCCCGCAGATGGGGGTACAGCTTCTCGGACAGCAGCAGGCTGTTCCACAGCACCGGACGATGCTCCTTCAGGTAATCCTTCCGCATCCTGCCATACTTGCCCAGCGGGGCTTGCGGCTGCTCGGTCAGGCTCAGATCGGGAATCAGATAATCCCCGCTGCGGGTGTAGGTCAGTTCGCTCATGGCTTTCGCTCCTTTCCGCGATTTTCTCGCGCTCGTAATTCTTGATGGTGACTTCGATCTGCCGCAGCACCAGCTCGCTGGACTGGCTGATGGCCGTTCCAAGGGCGGCGACGGTCTGCGGGGTGTTGAAATCAAAGACGTTCAGAAAATCCTCATGCTCGAAGTAATCTCCCGGCTGCATCCCGCAGCGGGACAGCAGCGTATAGGTGGTGCTGACAACAGCGGCGTTCCGAAAAGCGGCTCCGATGTTGAACTCATCATAGTCCTCCAAAAAGGAACCGTCAACGATGCCGACAATATCGTGCCGATTGTCGTGCCAGTATTCATCTACAAGCTGCGCCGCCACACGCTCCATCTGATCGGCAAGTCCGTTTTCACCGGAAACGTCAAAGCGCTGTTCCAGCGCCGCAGATACCACCTCACGATGCTCTTGCCGGTATTCCCAAAGATAAGGGCGGCGAGAGTTCTCGCCGCCGCTGGTGTCGGAAACATCAAATACATATCGGAGTTTGGGTTGGTCGCTGCTGGTATCCACAAGGGCGATGCCCTTGCTGCCTCGCCGCACATAGCGGCGCATCTGCTTATTCCAAAGGTCGTATTCCGCGCAGGCCGTGGCTTCCGGGCGCTGGGCGAAAATCATGAGCTGTTCATTGTAGGGGTACTTATACAGCCTTGCGGCGGTGGTCAGAAATGCCGTCCACTTCTGGTAGCTTCCCGTGATCTGCTCCGCCGTGCGGTCTGCCATCTGCGCATAGAGCTGTACTTTACTCGGCATCCATATCCTCCTTTTCAAAATCGGGGAACAGGTCGAGCGCGTCATATTCCGCGTCGCTCATCCTGCGCAGCTTTGCGATGGCGCTGTCCGTCAGCTCCCGCAGCTCCGTTTCATCCGCAGCGAGGTAGCCGCGCATTTCCTCCAGCGCCGCGATCAAGCCCGTGCGGGTGCCGGTGTTGTAGAGGCTCATAAGCTGGCGTTCTTCAAAGGTGATGTTCATATCAAAGCTCCTTTTCCGCGCTCTTTTTGGGCGCTGTTTTGTGTGGACGTTCTTGGGCCGGTTGGCTTTTGAGCTGCTCCAGCACAGATTTCTTCTTTTCCCGGTGTGCCGCCTCTGCCAAATCCATCAAGGAGATGGACATACCGGCCTTGACCTGTGCTTCAAGGTCGGCGACGGTGGGCTGTTTGGGGCCGTTGTTGATAATGCCGTCGATCATGCCGTAATCATCTTCCATCGACATCTCGGCGGCTTTCAGATAATTCTCCGGTTTCTGAAAGGCGGGCAGCTCCTGAAATCCCATGCTGTCACAGTAGTGATAGGATACCTTGCCGTCCTGTTTCAGCGCAACGATGTCACTGACGGAGAGGCTGTGTCCCACAAAATCGCCGGGGCGCTCGTCGTTAAAAATGTAGTAGAAGTTTTCAAGGATTCTGCCGGTATCATCGTCCGGGTACACCTCACGGGTATAGACAGCTTCATAGTTGGCAGGGTCAGGCGGCGCGGCCAGACTGCCGAGATTGGCAAAACGAAGCTCCACCGGCGCATCCCGGCGCAGTTGGTAGATCGCCATAGAATCGGTGGGACTGTTCAAAAAACGCTGCTCCACATCGCGGGGAGGAATATGGCCATTGACCGCATCCCAATCCGGTCTTGTGACGCCGAACATTCCGTCGTGCTTGATGATGTCCTCGGCTTCAAAGACCATTTCCTCGGCGTTGTCGGGATAGAGCATATAAACCGTGATGTCATGCTCCAGCAGCTCCATCGCCCGATCCTTGGAAAGCGGAAGCATATCGCCGTCCAGATATCCATAGCTGCGCATATCGTCCACCGTCAGCGTGGGGTCAGGCATCGGGACGGCCTGTTCCAGCTCCGGGAGCATATTATCTGCCGCATCGGTGGGAACAGCGACTGTGCCGGTGATCTGTTCGCTGTCCAAGGGCGGCGTAATCTGCGCCTTCTGTAAATCCTCCAGAATTTTCATATCTGCAAATGTCACCTTGGTTGGGGTCATGCCCTGAATGGCAAATACCTCCGTTCGGACAGCCCCGGCAACAGATGCAACCGGCGAATCTTCAATGGCGCTGCTGTCAATAACACCGCCATCCAGCAGCTTTTTGCTTTCCTTGTCGTAGAGCGAATAGTCCCAACCGCCGTCTGTATGCTGCACATGGAGATATATCGAGCCATCCACAAGATAAAGCGCTTCGTCTGTTTGTGTGGCGCTCACTTCTTCACGATTGATGCCGCGCTCCTTGCAAATCTCCGCAAAGTGCCGGTCAATGTCCGTAATCAGCTCGGAGGCAGTCTTGTTGATGGTTTCCAGACTGGCGCGAAGCTCTTTCAACTCCTTGCCCTTTGACCATGTGGCGATATAGCCGAAGCTGTTTTCGCCCGTTTCAATGCCGTAATACTGGCAGACCGCATAGGAGATGCTTTCGGCCTCGACCTCCTCGGTGTTGCGGCTCTTTTCACCGGGGACAAGGATCGTCTCACCATCGTCCGCAAGCTCCGTCATGTGTTCGTAGTCGTGGAGCTTGGCGTGGGCAATCTCATGGACGGCGGCGCATACCGTCTGCACCTCACTCATACCGGCGCGGATGGTGATGCTCTGCGCCTTAATGCTGAAAAAGCCGTCCGTATCCCGCGCAACGGGCTTTATCTCCATCGGAACGGGAGAAGCACGGCGCAGCGCCTCCATGAAAACCTCATACTGCTGCACATTGCCGCTCAGATCGGCGGCAAGCTGGGGCAAGGGCTTTCCCGCAGTCTGTGACACATCAAAGACGGACACTACCTTGAACATAGGGATACGGATTTCCTTTTCCTCAATGATGGCCTTGCCGTCTGCATCCAGTATCGGCGCGTTGGTTTCGGGGTCGGTCTTGATTTCCTCGACCTTTTTCTTATAGGGAGTAGGAGCGATGATGCGGATACCTTTTTCGCCTTTCAGGACGTTCCTGCCGAACTGATCGCGCCACTTGTTGAAGCCCGCCACATGGGTTGCGTCGGGGCGCTGCATATAGATGAGCATGGTGTTGTTGACCGAGTAGCGGTGAAAGCGGCTCATAGTGGAGAGATACTGCCGGTACTTATCGCTCTCGAACAGCTCCTTGATGCCGTTTTCGATGCTGTCAACGATCTCCCGCATCCGGTCTTTGCTGGTTTGTTTTTCAGCCATGATGATCTCCTTTCAGAAAAAATAGCGCCCCTGCGCAGAAGAAAACACATCCTGCACAGGGGCGATTCTCCGCAGATAGACGTTGTTTTTGAGCTTGCGGATAGAATGACGCAGCCCCTTGTGATTCCGCATGGAAAAAGCCTTGCGGCACGGGGCTTTTACGCCCTCTATTTGCGGAGGTTCCAGTATTGTTCACGCTTTCGTTTGGCGTCCTGCTTTCGGCGCTCCTGCTTGGCGCAGGCGGGGCAATATTTGGCGCGATTGGAGGAAGAATAGACCGGCTTACCGCAGACGGCGCAGCGCTTCCCCGGCCTTTCCCGCATCACGTCGGCCAGCAACTCATGGTCGGCGGGAAGCACCGCATTTCGGAACCAGTTGCACAGCAGCGAGTAGGAAATACCCTGTACGCAGGCGCAAGGCTCTCCATCATCCAGAGCAAGGCAGTTGCCGTGATCGTAATTACAGCAGAGCTTCCGAATGAGCTTCTTGGCGCGGCGGAGCTGCTTGTGATCCATACGCGGCGCATCAGCCATTGTCGAACACCAGCTTATAGCCCGTGCGTTGCCCATCGTCCTCCAAAAGAACGCTGGCATCATAGGTTTTCCCGGTCTTTTCGGAGTAGCAGCCTTTCAGCGGGGCGCGGCCATTTTTCAAAAGTGCGGCGGCAAGAGATTTCGTCAGCGCCTTTTTCTTGGCGGTGAAAAAGCGGCTGTTTTTCCAGAGAACAAAGGAACAGGCACGGTTCTCGCAGAAAAAGCCTTTCGGTGATTCCGTCACCTCTGCTCCGCAGCGGGGACACCTGCCGACTACCTCACGCCCGGAGGGGAACAGGACTTCCGCACCGGGGATGGGCTTGTAGGTCTGCACCAGCTCATTCAGCATGGCGGCGATCCCGTCCATAAAACTGGCTGAGGCGATTTCGCCGCGCTCGATCTCTTTCAGGCGGTGTTCCCATTCAGCGGTGAGCTGCGGAGACTGGAGCTGTTCAGGCAGAACGGTGATAAGCGCCGTGCCAGTGGAGGTGGGCAGCAGATTTGTGATCTTTTTGGACTTCCTGCGCTCCACAAAACCGGAGGACACCAGCTTTTCAATGATACCGGAGCGGGTCGCCGGGGTTCCGATGCCCTTGCGCTCGGCATCATCTGGCATATCCTCCTTGCCCGCGTTTTCCATCGCGGCCAGCAGCGTATCCTCGGTGAAATGCTTGGGCGGCGTGGTTTTTCCGGTCTTGACCGACGCGGCAGATACGGAAAGCGTCTGATTATCCGTTACCACCGGCAGCGCGGGCGCTGCCTCCGTCTGCTCCTGCTCATAGCGCTTCCAGCCGGGAGCAAGGACGGTTTTGCCCTTGGCGGTGAAGCTCTGACCGGCACAGTCCACCGTAATGACTGTTTCCGCATAGCGGTGGGATTCATCCACCGCTCGAAGCAAGCCCTTTGCCGCCAGCTTCAGCACCTCGCGTTCGCCCAGCGGCAGAGAGGCCATATCCACCTTTGCCGCGCTGATGGTAGGGACGATAGCGTGGTGATCGGTGACTTTTTTACTGCTGCATACCTGCTTGGCGCAGATGGTCGGCGGCTTCTCCATGCCGCAGACAGCGGCAGCAGCGGCGACAAGGCCGGGGACGCTGCCCTCCATATCGTCGGTAAGATAGCGGCTATCGGTTCGCGGGTAGGTACAGAGCTTCTTTTCATAGAGCGCTTGGAGATAGTCGAGGGTCTGCTGAGAGGTGTAGCCGAGAACGCGGTTGGCGTCGCGCTGGAGGGAGGTCAAATCGTAGAGCGCGGGCGCTTTCTCAGACCTTTCCTTGCACTCCACGCTTTTGACGGTTACTGTCTTGCCCTTGCAGGCGTTGGCGATGGCATCGGCATCCTTTCTGTCTTTCATTCGGTCTGTCGCGGCGGGAAAGCCGCAATCAAGCTGGACGGTGTAGAACGGCTCTGCCACAAATGCGGAGATCTCCGCCTCACGCTGTACCAACAGCGCCAGCGTGGGCGACATGACGCGCCCGATGTTCAATGTGCGTCCATACGTCAGGGAAAAATACCGCGTGGCGTTGATGCCCACCAGCCAATCGGCCTTGGCACGGCACAGGGCAGATTGATGCAGGCCGTCATAGTCGCGCCCAGACCTAAGCTGCTGGAAGCCGCTGCGGATGGCATCATCCTCCATAGAGGAAATCCAAAGCCGCAGGATAGGTTTGGCGCATCCTGCAAGGCAGTAGACTGTGCGGAAGATCAGCTCACCCTCGCGTCCAGCGTCGCAGGCGTTGACCACCTCTGCCACATCCTCCCGGCGCATCAGCTCCCGCAGAATGTCAAACTGCTTCTGCTTTTCAGAGCGGACGATGAAGCGGAACGAGGTAGGAATGATGGGCAGCGCCGCCAGCGTCCATTTGGCATCATCGGCATTGTAAACGGCGGCGTCGGCCAGCTCTGCCAGATGCCCAAAGCACCACGACACGATATACCCGCTGCCCTCCAGATACCCGTCATGCCGTGATTTTGCCTCCAGCACGGCGGCGATGCTCTGCGCCACGGAGGGTTTTTCGGCGATCACAAGGCGCATGGTGCAGCCTCCATTCTCTTTATGTCACGGTAGCAGGGGCGAACGCAGCTCTGTCCGAAGCGCTTGCAGCCGTAGCAGAAGTGTTCCTTGGCAGCGTCGGGAGGGCTGTCCTCCCGCGCTGCTTTCGGCTTCTGCATCATCAGGCGTTCCAGCGGATTATTGGTGAAATATCTCATGCGTCCGTATCCTCCGTAGTATCCTGTTCCGGTTCGTCCTCATACGGCTCAAACTCATATTCGTCCTCGCCGTAGTCATAATCGTCCAGATCGGCGCTGCCCTTGGTCTGCGGCTTGGCCTTTTTCTGCTTGAAAATGTAGAACGCGGCACCGCCGCCCAGCGCGACGATCAGCAGAACGACAAGGATACCGCCCACGCCGCTCTTTTCCTCCGGTTCCTCGGCGGCGGGTTCTGTCGGCTCAGCGGGGACTTCTGGCTTTGCCTCCTTGCCCACGCACTCGGTCATGTTGACCGCACAGACGGGGCAGGATGTATTGACCGTACCGGCCACGCATTTGGTGGTGCAGGAGCAGACGGAAGGCGTTTCTTCCTCGCCGGTCAGCGCCATCAGGTCAGCCTCATCCACCTGATTCAAGAAATGGACGGTTTCTTCGCCCTCATCGTCACGGTCAATAATCAGGTAAAACGTATTGCCGTTTTTGCTTTCCAGCGTAATGAACTGTTTTCCCGCCTTGGTGCTGGTGCCAATATCATCGATCAGCGTCAGGTTGCCGTCCGGTGTCAGCGCATCGCTGCCGCCCGTCATGCCGCCGATGCTCGCGGTACTGTCAGCGGCATCGGTAACGGTCAGATAGCCGCCGTACACATAGCCCACACGGGCGGGCAGCAGGATTTTTACCCAATCGCCGTCCCTGCCAATCACATCGACCACCGTGCCGTTGGGGAGCTGCGTAAACGCGGTGTTGTCCAGTCCCGCGCCGGTGCGGACGTTCAGGTTGCCGCCGTTGGTCGTGACCGTGCCGATCTGTTTCGCTTTCTGTGCGTCTGCGGCGCTGCTTTCGGCGGCAGGCAGCGTATCATCGGTATAGTCGCCGCCGCTGGCAAAAGCGGAAACGGGGAAAATCCCGATACACAGGAGCATCAGCAGCAGACTGATAAAAATGCGTGGTGTGTTCTTAGTCATGGTTCAACGCCTCCTTTTCCGAAGTGGCCGGTGCAGGCGCGGCCTGCATACGGCGGAACAGCTCGGCAAACTGCTCCATCGTCATGCCGTTCTCACGCACCATGCCGATGATGTCGGTGTCCTCCAACTCACGAATCTGCTTTTCCAGCTCGCGGTTGCGGCCTTGCAGATCAGAGATTTTGCCTTTGTTCTTCTCCAGCTCCCCACGGAGCTTCATGATTTTCGGGTTCATGTCGTTCACTCTCCTTTACGGCAAGCGCCCATAGCGGTAGAAATGGGACTGCCAATAGCTTGAATTTAAGTTCGCATAAGAGATCGGGTCGCCACAGTGGATCATCATATTGTTGCCGACGTAGATACCCACATGGCTGACACCGGGGGTGTCGTAGGTTCCGGTGAAAAACACCAGATCGCCCGGTTTGACGTTAGCAGAGGATACAGGCGTACAGATGTTGCAAAGTCCCTGCGCGCCCAGTCTGCCCACATCCCAACCGGAATGATTGATGACCCAACTGACGAAGCCCGAACAGTCAAACGAGGTGGAGGGACTGCTGCCGCCCCAAATGTAGGGGTAGCCGAGATATTTTTCCGCTTCCTTGATAATGGCGGCGAATACCTCATCGTCCAGCGCCTCCGGGGGAATGTCGTAGTCGGTATAGCTGCCCTCCACATATTTGCCGATGTAGCCTGAACCGGGGAACAGGTCGGGACGGTTGCCGAGGGTCGCCATGTAGGTGGCGTACATTCCGAGCTGTTCTTCGCTCATAATGTAGACGGGAACATGGGAGAGATTGAAGTTTTCCAGCGTGACCGTGCAGATGTAGTAGTCATACGGCACCTGATAGGTGTCCGTATGGGTGTTGCCGTCCGCGTCCGTCCATGTGTCGGTTTCTGTGCGGTAGCGGGTTTCCACCACCACATCCTCGGTCAAAATATACTGGCGGTCAAAGAGCATCTGGAGCGTACCCTGCACCTCATCCAGCGTCCATTCCCCTTGATGCAGCGCCGTGATAATGGAAATAAGTACATAGGGGTCATGCTCGATGGTGTCCAGATCAAAGTGGTACTCATCGTAGTCATGGGTGCTTTCGTAGGTGTCGAGGTAGCGCTGAAGCTCTGCCTCCATTTCGCAATACTGCGCTTCCGCACCCAGCATATCGGCGTCCTGCAACGGATAGGTACTGGCCGCGATCCCGGAGCCGACGCCATCCATTATCACCGAGCAGGAGGACAGGCCGTTGAGCAGAAATGCCAGCATCAGCAGAATTGCGGCGGCAATGGCAAAGCCGCGCCGGTGTTCCCACACATATTTGCCCGCTTTCTCAGCCTTTTCAGCGGCTTTTTTCGCGGCTTTGGCGGTATTCTCTGCCGCCTTTGCCGTAGTCTGCGCCGCCTGATTGTGCTTGGCAGCGGCATACTGCTTCTTAATTGCCTGTTTCTGCTGCCATTTGGAAACAGGATTGCTGGTGGGGCTGTCGATTTCTGCTTTCTTCTGGAGCGCGTCAAGATTGGCTCGTTCCAGCTTTTTCTCTGCACGGATGGCAGCACGATAAGGCTTGAGCTGATGGGCGCGGTGAGAAGACTGCACCAGCCGCCCGCCGCTCTCCACGGCTTGCTCTACCTTGTGCGCAGCCTCTACGCCTACATTGTCATCCTCGCTCTGCCGCACCTCTCGGTGAACCTGAGAGAGAACAAAGTTGGCGGGGGCATCTCGCACGGCATGGGTCAGCTTTGAGGGCGGCTTTTTCTTATCCACTTCCTCAAAACGGAGCTGCGTTTTGACCGTGCCGGTGGCAGGATCAAAGCCGCGTTCCTTTTTGACCATGGTTTTCTTGGGGATTTTCGCCTGCGCCTTATCCGCCTTGGCCGCTGCTTTTTTCACCCGCTTGATGGGCTTTTCCAGCTTCGGCTCGGCAAGATCGGCGTCGGAAAACTGCAAACGCGGTTCTCTTTTCATGCCGACGCCACCTCTTGCGGTTTGGTGGTCATGACGCGGTACAGTTCGGTGTCCTTCGGGAAGTGGTCAATGAAGGGCAGGATCGTGTTGCCGTAGAACAGCAGCCCCTCGCCCTCGCCGGAGTGGGTCACATAAGAAAGCTGATGCGGCGAAATGTTGAGCTGCTTTGCGAGAATCTGCCGGTCGCCAGCGGCCTGATTGAGCATATAGATGAAATCGCTGTTCTCAAAGATGTTCTCAACCTCGCGGCTGGACAACAAGTCTTTGACGTTTTGCGTGATCCCGGTGGGGATGCCGCCCCATTTGCGATAGCGCTTCCAGATCTCGACACTGTACGAAGCCGTCTGTTCCTCCTTCAAGAGAAGATGGAACTCGTCAAGATAGTAGCGGGTCGTTTTATGGGCGGCGCGGTTGATGGTCACACGGTTCCAGACCTGATCCTGCACCACCAGCATCCCGATTTTTTTGAGCTGCTTGCCCAGCTCCTTGATGTCGTAGCAGACAATGCGGCTGTTCACATCCACGTTCGTGTGATGGTTGAACACATTCAGAGAGCCGGTGACGTAGATTTCCAAAGCAGTGGCGATGTACTGCGCTTCCTTTTCATCCTGCGCACGGAGGGCGTTATACAAGTCCTCCAACAGCGGCATATTCTCCGGTTTCGGGTCATTGAGGTAGTCCCGGTAGACGATGCGCACGCAGCGGTCGATGATGGTTTTTTCCACAGGGGCAAGCCCGTCCTTGCCGCCGACGATCAACTCGCACAGCGACAGAATGAAGTCGGATTTCAGGCTCAGCGGGTTATCATCGTCGCTGTAATCCAGATTCAAGTCCATCGGATTGATGTAGCAGGGCGAACCGTCGTAGCCCTTGCCGGTGGGCGACAGCTTAATGACCTGACCGTGCAGGCGCTCCACCAGCGGTGTATATTCGCCCTCCGGGTCACAGATGATGATGTCATCCTTGGGGCAGATGAGAAACGCATTGGTGATCTCACGTTTTGCCGAAAACGACTTACCGCTGCCGGGAGTGCCTAAAATCAGGCCGTTGGGATTTTTCAGCAGCTTCCGGTCTACCATGATAAGGTTGTTGGACAGGGCGTTGATGCCGTAATACAGCGCCTCCGAACCGTTCTGGAACAGCTCCTGCGTGGTGAAGGGGACGAAGATCGCCACGCTGGAGGTGGTCAAGCCCCGCTGAATCTCGATCTGATTCAGTCCCAGCGGGAGGCTGCTCATCAGTCCTTCCTCCTGCTGGAAGTCCAGCCGGGTCAGCGCACAGTTATACTTCTGCGCGATACTGGAGGTCTGGAAGATGTTGTTGTCAAGCTGCCGGGGTGTGTCCGCCGTGTTGAGAATGAGGAAGGTCAGCAGGAACATTCGCTCGTTGCGGGACTGCAAATCCTGCAACAGCTTCTTGGCCTCTGCACCGTAGGTGGCAAGGTCGCTTGGAATGATGTCCATGTCGTACCCTGCACGGACGGCTTTCTTCTGTTCCTCGATTTTGGACTTGTCGAGATCGGTGATCTTGCGCTTGACGGTCTTGATGGCGTTGACCTGATCCACAGACTGCACATGGAGATTGACGAGGACGCTGCTCTCCATATCCAGAAAATCCGCCAGCATCCGGTCGTTCAGCTCCGGTGCCAGAATCTGCACGAAGCTGACCGCGCCCAGCTTTTTGCCCATACGAAACTGCCTGCCGGTCTTGAACTCAAAGGAGCTGGGCGCGATAAAGTCCTTAGTGGACAGCCCAGAGGGAGCCAGCCAGTCCCACGAAAAGCGGAATGGTTCCTGCTCGTCCATCCGCAGAATGTCGTGCATGACGTGCAGGCGCTCGAAGCCGTTCAGCGGCGCAGCCACAACGCCCAGCCGCTTGAAGTTGTTCAGGAGGTCGGTTTCAATGCGCTCCAAACGGGGCTTGGCGGCGCGGAGATTGTCGGCTTCAATGCCGAATGTGAGATACTTGGTCTTAATGAGGCCGTTGTTGCCGCGGGCAAGCTGATTTTGCAGCATACTGGCGTACTCGGCGCGGATGCCGTCAAATTCGTCCCCGCAGGGCGGAATGGAAATGCTCCGTGCAAAGGTTTCCTGCGAAGCCGAGAGGTTCACAAAGGAAAGCTGGAATTGCACGGAGCTGTCAAAGTAGTTCAGGAAATCGCACCACGCCTCAAAGATGGCGGTCTTGTCCTCATTCTGCGAGAGCTGGTAGTTGATGTCCTGATACTGGATCGTTTTGGTGTAGCGCGTGTCGGTCACACGGCAGATGCCGTCCGGCCACATACGCTGATACGGGATGCTGTCCTGCGCCGATTTTTCTTTCTTATCCGTTCGGTTCGCTCTTGCGATGGCGGCTTCGATCTGTTTTCGTTCGGCGCGGGTCAGCTTTTTCTTTTCGGACAATTTGATACACCTCCCGGTCTAACTGGTTTTGCCGCTCCAGAACGGCATAAAAATTGTTGGTCTTATACGGGCGCTGCTTTGGCCTCTGGAAGCACACGCGGTAGATGTTGCGGATGACGACCTCCAGCGGCTGACCGTTCTTTTCATACATGGCGAACAGCATGGCCGGGATCATCACCACCATCATCACCATTGCGGCGGGGCTGGTGCCGATGCTGCCCTTGAGCAAGAAGAAAAGCGGTACGCCGATGAGCGCGCCGCTTCCGAAGCAAATGAGCTGTCGTTTCGTGAGGTTGAACAGCACCTTGGTTTTTACTTTGGTTAAGTCCTTTGGGACGTTGACATAGGCCATAGAAATCCCCCTTTATAAGAGCTTTTCATATCGAAGTTTCATCTGCGCCGGGTACAAAGCGGAGGCGGGCTTGCGGCTGCCTGTCCAGCATTTGCCGCCTGCCATGCCTGCACAGCTCCAGCCAGCGGCGCGGAGGCTGCTGCCATTCTCGCTATCCAGCGTATAGGTGATGATCTTGCGGTATCCCATTGCCTTTGCCGCCCGCGCAGATGCGGCATAGAGAATACTGCAAGCGTTTCTCTCGCCGGTGGTACAAAGACGATTGACTTCCAATGTCCAGCCATCATCCAGATACCGGCTTACCGGACGGCCTACGATTGCAACACCGACAAGCTCTCCATCCTTGGCACAGCCGATGGAAAACTTATGTCCAGCAGTTGCCTTGTGGTGCCGGTGATGCGCATTAACAAAAGCGTTCGCTGTTGCAAGGGTAACGGGCGTGAGCGTCAGCATAGTATCACCCCCGTTAATGTGCATTGAACACGGACTTGGCAAGGCTGCTCGTTTTGAACAGGCAGAAGCACAGCAGCACCGTGTAGCCCATGCAAGTCCAGATGGCGTAGATGATGTCATCCACAAGCGCGATGTTCTGCACCAAAACCGCGTAAATGGCAACGCAGACGATAATCAAAAACGCTTGGAAGCCCAGCGCCAGCAGAGAACGGATGTAGTTCTGTCCCATGCCGCCCCATTCCTTGCCCATCATGGTCGCCATCGGAATGGGGGCAACAGAGGTGACGAGATATATTTCAATCATTCTTCCGAATGTGATAATGAAAATGCAGATGGTCAGCGCCCACATGGTAATGCCAACGAACAGAGACTGGAACCATAGGCCGAAGAGCGGCCCCAGCTCCATTTCCATCAGCCGATCCTCAATGCCCACCATGACGCTTGAAATGTTGATGCTGGTGTCGCCGATAATCAGCCCGGAGGCGCTGGCAACGACGCTTTGGGCGGCATCGAACACGCCCATCACAATCGTCCATGTGTTTGTTACGATCAGGACAGCGGCAGCGGACTTGAACGCCCACTTGAAGAATATCCATGTGTCCATGTCGTTGAGGTTATTCTTGTCGGTAATGAGCTGGATCAGCTCCAGCGTCATCACAAAGGCGAGAATTGCGCCTGCGATGGGGACGATCACGGTTTCCGACAGGTTTTGTATCATGCTGAAAATGCTGCCGTTCCATGCCTGCGGCGATAAGCCCACCTGACCGGAGATCTCGGCAACCTTTTGATTGGTTGCATCGAACATCCCGGACAGATTGCTCACGATACCGCCGATGAGCATTTCTTTCAGCCATTCCGTGATCTTATCCCATAAGAAATCCATAGGGTTGCCCTCCTTTCGGGAGGATGCCGCCCGAAAGCGGCACCCTCCGTGGATTTATGGGAAGCAAACGAGTTGCCTGATTAGCCGAACAGACCGGACAGCAGCGGCACGAGGGTAATGCCAATCAAGGCCACCCCGCCCCCGGCCATCAGCTGTTTTATCCCCAATTAGGTGTAAAACTCTGCTCGATGGCGGGCGGCG
>OLSF01001539.1_pt1 | contig 20280 bp, 23 predicted proteins | sample 1672301 | NCBI WGS metagenome assembly OLSF01 (sample SAMEA3136669, study PRJEB25190) | human gut metagenome | biome: human gut; feature: human-associated habitat; material: faeces | place: Austria | collected 2013
TACATCCAGTATGCCTGCGGAATTTCTGAGCAATCTGCCGAAAAATCTGACTACGCATCTTACGTACAAGCTCTATTTAGTGTTTCCTGAAGGCACGCTGTAAGGCGGAGCATCGCGAAGATTTGCCGAAAGGAGGAGAAGCAATGCTGTTTCGTGCAAAAATTGCATTACGCAGTGTGTGCGACATCACGCCTCAGTTGTTGGAAAAGCTGGGCGTGTGCGGACTATTGCTGGATATTGACAACACGCTGACAACACACGACAATCCGGTGCCGGCTGCCGGCGTGGAGGCGTGGGTGGCAGGCATGCAGGCGGCGGGGATCTCGCTGTGTCTGGTGTCCAACAACCACCCGCCCCGTGTGGAACCTTTTGCCAAACGACTGGGGCTGGACTTCGTCTGCGAGGGCAAAAAGCCGCTGACGAAGGGCTATCGGGAGGCAGTGCAGAAAATGGGACTGTCCCGTAAAGAAGTGGCTGCTGTGGGAGATCAGATCTTCACCGATGTGCTGGGGGCAAATCTGTTTGGTGTGCCCTGCATTTTTGTCTTTCCCATGGAAATGGAGAAAACGAGATTTTTCCGATTCAAGCGGCGAATGGAAATCCCATTTCTGCCGAAAAAGATATATGAAGAAAACAAGGAGCTGAACTGACATGATGCAAAAAGTACTGGTCATTCACGGACCGAACCTGAACCTGCTGGGTGAACGGGAACCGGGCGTTTACGGCAATACCACATTTGCCGACCTGAACCGTATGATCCTGAGCAGGGCAGAGGGACTGGGACTGGAGTGTGAGATCTTCCAGTCCAACCACGAGGGAGCGATCATTGATAAGCTGCATGCGGCACGTACCACGTTTGACGGCGTAATCATCAATGCGGGAGCTTATACCCACTACAGCTATGCCATTCATGATGCCATTCACGATATTCGCATTCCCTGCGTGGAAGTACATATCAGCAATATCTATGCACGGGACGAGTTCCGTTCTCACTCGGTGCTCAGTCCGGTTTGTGCCGGAACCATTGCCGGATTTGGCATTAACGGCTATTTTCTGGCATTGCAGGCACTTTCAGAGATGTAAGGGAGATGGCTTGTCATGATGCAAAAGCGTATGGAAACCCTGATGCAGAAGCTGCCGGCAGGAACCGATGCGGCTTTGATCCAGTCTGATGTCAACCGCCGGTATCTCACCGGCATGCAGTCCTCCGCGGGAACAGTGCTCTGCTTCCGCGACGGGGCGTATCTGATCATTGATTTCCGGTATATTGAAAAAGCACGGGAATGCGTGAAAAACTGCACCGTTCTGGAACAGCACGACCTGTATGAACAAATTCGGGAACTGCTCCGGAAACACAACGCCCGCACCCTGTCCGTGGAGTCGATGACCATGACCTTGAGCCAGTTCTCCAAGCTGAAACAGCAGCTGGGGAATCAGGTGAAGCTGGATCAGAGCGATGCCCTGAGCCGTGCCATTTTCGCGTGCCGCACAGTGAAAACAGAAGCCGAGATCGACAAGATTCGAAAGGCACAGCGAATTGCAGAGATCGCCTTTGCGGACATCTGTAATTTCCTGCGGGCTGGCATCTCGGAACGGGACGTGATGCTCCGCCTGAACCAGACCATGATGGAGCACGGCTCCGAGGGTGAATCGTTCCCCACCATTGCACTGGCAGGAAGTGCTACCTCCATGCCCCACGGCGTACCCTCTGCACAGCGAATCATTCAGGACGGCGACTTTGTGCTGATGGATTACGGTGCAATGGTAGACGGCTATCACAGCGACATGACCCGTACCGTCTGCGTGGGACAGCCCAGCGAAAAGATGCAGCAGGTCTATAACATTGTGCTGAAGGCACAGGCTGCCGGTATTGACGGGGCAAAGCCGGGCATCACCGGCAGAGAGATGGACAAGCTGGCACGGGACATCATTGACGAAGCCGGCTACGGCGATGCTTTCGGGCATTCGCTGGGGCACGGCGTTGGCTTGGAAATTCACGAGTTCCCCAACGCTTCGCCGGCGACACAGACCAAACTGGAAGCCGGAAATGTAGTCACAGTGGAACCGGGCATTTACCTGTCCGGCGAATTCGGCGTTCGTATCGAGGACTTTGTAGTCATTCGGGAGAATGGCTGCGAGAATCTGACGAAAGCACCGAAGCAGCTGCTGGTGCTGTAAAAGGAGAATTGTACTATGGGTATGTATGCCGGCTATTACCGGATTTCCGATGCAGAACTGGAACAGCTGCGGCAGCTGGAGAAACGGGCACTGCTGGAACAGGTGGAAGAACTGACAGAGGACGAAACTGCGGAAGCGTGTAATCTGGATAAGATGTGGGACGCACTGCATTTTGTGCTGACCGGAGATACTCTGTCAGATGCCGCAGACCATGATCCATTGTCAGAGGCGGTGTGCGGCAGCGACTTTCTGGCACAGGAGATGCACGTGGGCGGCATTCCGGCAAGGCGTGTGAAAGAAATTGCACAGGCTCTGCACGAGGTGGACTTTGCCGCACGTCTGGCAGCCTTGCAGATGTCCGATTTTGCGGCGGCAGAGATCTATCCAAATATCTGGGACAGACCGGAGGAGGAAGATGACATTCGTGCGGAACTGCCGGAGTACTTCGCAGATCTGCAGGCATTCTATGACAATGCCGCAGAACAGGGAAACGCAGTGCTGGTGATGATCGGCTGACCGGTGCGGTGCTGCCGAAAGATTTTTCCAGTGGAAACGTAAATTTTTTTGCAGAAAGTCTTGCAAAGCAAGCAATTATGTTGTATAATAAAGTTAAGCAATGTTTTTTGAGGGGATTCTCTGCACTTATGCAGGGCGTTTCCTGTCGTTGCATGAAATATAGGGAAGTATCAAAGGGATCGACCCCCATTCCCTAGAAATAAAACGGAGGTTTCAATTTATGATTTCAGCAGGCGATTTCAGAAACGGTATCACATTCGAAATGGACGGCAACGTGGTACAGGTTATCGAATTCCAGCACGTTAAGCCGGGTAAGGGTGCCGCTTTTGTCCGCACCAAGTATAAGAATGTCATCACTGGTGCAGTGGTAGAACGTTCTTTCAACCCGACCGATAAGTATCCGACCGCTTACATTGAACGGAAGGACATGCAGTATCTGTACAGCGACGGCGATCTGTACTACTTCATGGACATGGAAACTTATGAGCAGCAGCCGATCGACAAGTCCAAGCTGGGTCCGGCTTTCCAGTTCGTGAAGGAAAACATGGAAGTAAAGGTTCTGTCCTATAAGGGCAACGTATTCGGCGTAGAGCCGCCCAACTTCGTAGAACTGGAAGTTACCGAAACAGATCCGGGCTTCAAGGGCGATACTGCAACAAACGCAACCAAGCCGGCAACACTGGAAACCGGTGCAGAGATCAAGGTGCCGCTGTTCATCAATCAGGGCGACATGATCCGTATCGACACCAGAACCGGCGAATACATGGAAAGAGCATAAGACAGTACAAAAAGTCTGCGGCTCTTGCATGATGTGATTATTTTCGGTGCTGCATGCAATGCACACCGTGTGCTGAACAGGAGGTATTTCAAATGAACCTGACAGATAAGATGGCATATTTGCGTGGTATGGTAGACGGCATGGAGCTGGATCTGACCACTACCAAAGAAGGAAAAGTACTGGGACAGCTGCTGGACGTGATGCAGGAAATGACTGCGTATGTCACAGACCTGCAGACACAGGTAGATGAACTGACAGAGGTCTGCGATCTGTTTGATCAGGATCTGGGCGATCTGGAAGACATTGTCTATGATGAAGACGATGACGATGACGCATACTATTCCTGTGACGACGACTTTGATGATGACGATTTTGACGACGATGATGAGACACTCTATGAGACAGTCTGCCCGTCCTGCAACAATGTCATCGCACTGAGCGAATCGATTCTGGAGAAAGGCGAAATGCCGTGTCCGTGCTGCGGCGAGATGCTGGAGTTTGACTACAGCGATCTGGACGGCGACACTTTTGAAGTGCCGATCGATGCCCCCACAGAGGACGGTTCTGCGGAATAAGATTCAACTGCTGCCGGAATGCATCGGTAGCGAAGGAAACGCTGCATAAACTTGTGCGGTGTTGCCTTTATGCAGTGTTTCCCTAAATATGGATCAAACAACAAGCCGGCGGTCTGTCGGCTTGTTTCATTCGGATTGTAACAGAATTGCTGTTATAGCCAATGCGATTGCATGAGGTGAAAGAATTGTTTCAAATCGTAGAAAAGAAAAAGCTGAACGACGCAGTGGTCATGGTACGGATCGTTGCACCGTTGATTGCAAAAAAAGTCCTGCCGGGACAGTTTATCATTTTCCGGCTGGATGAGTTTGGTGAACGCGTACCGCTGACTGTAGCAGATTATGACCGCGAGGGCGGCACGATCACATTGATTTTCCAGATCGCCGGCGAAACCACACGGCAGTTCTCTCTGCTGGAAGCAGGAGATTCCATTCTGGATCTGGTAGGGCCGCTGGGCGTTCCCACCGAATTGCCGGAGGGCACCAAGTCGGTCTGCGTGATCGGCGGCGGTGTTGGCTGTGCCATTGCGTATCCGCAGGCAAAGCACCTGCACAGTCTGGGACTGGAAGTGGATACCATTGTTGGCTTCCGGAACAAGGACATCGTCATTCTGGAGGACGAGTTCCGTGCATGCAGTGACAACCTGTATCTCTGCACAGACGACGGCTCCTATGGCACAAAGGGCTTTGTTACCAATGTGTTGCAGCAGCAGCTGGAACAGGGTAAGAAGTATGACGTTGTCATTGCCATCGGACCGGTTCCCATGATGAAGTTTGTCTGTAAGACCACCGAGCCGTTCGGTGTCAAGACGATCGTTTCCCTTAATCCGATCATGGTGGACGGCACCGGTATGTGCGGCGGCTGTCGCGTGACTGTCGGCGGAAAAATCAAGTACGCCTGTGTGGACGGACCGGACTTCGACGGACATCAGGTGGATTTTGATGAATTGATGCGTCGAAACAGTACCTATAAGCGGCAGGAACAGGAATGCAACCTGTTTCGGAAGGAGGTACAGTGATCATGGCTGGAAAGTTCAATATGGCTCCGAATAAGGTTCCCATGCCGGAACGCGACCCCAAGGAACGTGCAAGATGTTTTCAGGAAGTGGCTATGGGCTATACTCCCGAACAGGCACGGGAAGAAGCAACACGCTGCCTGCACTGTAAGGCAAAGCCCTGCGTCAGCGGCTGTCCGGTAGGCGTGCCGATTCCGGATTTCATCGCAGCAGTTGCTGCCGGTGATTTCTTACAGGCTTATGATATTATCCGTACCACGAACAGTTTGCCGGCAGTCTGCGGCCGTGTCTGTCCGCAGGAGAATCAGTGCGAGGGCAAGTGCGTCCGCGGCAAGAAAGGCGAACCGGTTGCAATCGGTCGTCTGGAACGCTTCGTGGCAGACTACGCCAGAGAGCATGGCTATACCGGTAAACAGAAAACAGCAGAGCCCAACGGCAAGCGGGTTGCCATTGTCGGCGGCGGTCCGGCTGGTCTGACCTGTGCCGGAGATCTGGCACGGCTGGGCTATCAGGTAACTGTTTTCGAGGCATTTCAGGTTGCCGGCGGCGTATTGATGTACGGCATTCCGGAATTCCGTCTGCCTAAGACGATCGTACAGCAGGAGATCCAGTCTTTGAAAGATGCCGGCGTAGACATTCAGCCGGATATGGTCATCGGCAAGATCCTGTCTGTCGATGAACTGATGGAATCCGGCTATGATGCGGTCTTTATCGGTTCCGGTGCAGGTCTGCCCCGCTTCATGAATATCCCCGGCGAAGGTCTGGTGGGCGTATGTTCTGCCAATGAGTATCTGACACGTATCAACCTGATGCACGGCTACGATCCGAAGTATGCGACACCGGTCATTCAGTCTAAGGCTGTGGCAGTTGTCGGCGGCGGTAACGTGGCAATGGACGCAGCCAGAAGTGCACTGCGTATGGGTGCAGAACATGTGTACATTGTATACCGTCGTTCTGAGGCAGAGATGCCGGCACGTCTGGAAGAAGTACACCACGCCAAGGAAGAGGGCGTGGAGTTCCAGAACCTGTGCAATCCGGTGGAAATTCTGGGCGACGAGAACGGCCGTGTCAACGGTCTGAAGTGCATTCGCATGGAACTGGGCGAACCGGACGAAAGCGGCAGACGCAGACCGGTGGCTATTCCGGACAGCGAATTTGTGCTGGACGTAGACACTGTAATTATGGCGATCGGCACATCTCCCAATCCGCTGATCTCTGGGACAACAAAGGGCTTGGACACCAATCGTTGGGGCTGCTTAGTGGTCAACGAAGAAATGGCTACCACCAAGGACAAGGTTTATGCCGGCGGTGATGCCGTTACCGGTGCAGCAACGGTTATTCTGGCAATGGGTGCCGGAAAGACTGCCGCTGCGTCGATCGATGAGGTATTACGCGGAAAAGCGTGAACTCCTATGGCAAAATCACACGGCAACGGAGAAAGGGCTTTTGAACATGAGTAAGAATTTCGCAAGACTGGGACTGGCTGCCAGTACGGCAGCACTGACAGGTGCGGTTTGCAGCGTGACTGCATTCGCAGAAAGCGGCAGCGGCACAAGTGCAAGCGGAAGCGGCTTCGGCACAGTGGGCTATCTGATTTTCATGGTGCTGCTGTTTGCAGTGATGTATTTTATCCTGATTCGTCCGCAGAAGAAAAAGGATAAGGAAGCCAAGGCAATGCAGAGCAGCTTGCAGGTCGGCGACGAGATCGTTACCATTGGCGGTATCGTAGGTCTGGTCGTACAGGTCAACGAGGACAACATCGTCATCGAAACTACCGGCAACCGCAACAAGATTCGTCTGAAGAACTGGGCAGTACAGGAAAACCTGACCATGACAGAGAATGCGAAGCGGAAGCAGGAAGCACAGATCGCCGCAGCAAAGGAAAAGCGTGCAGGCAAGAAGAAAAAGAAGGATTCTGACGATTCCGATCAGGGTATGCTGAAAGACTGATCGGCAGATTCTCGGAACTCCCCAATACATGGAAACGGATCGCAGGAATTTTGCGGTCCGTTTTTTGCTGTTTATACGCTGTTTCCGTTCTAATCCCGCTGCCGCAGGCATACACTGTCAGCAGACATCATGGCAGGGAGGTGCAGTGCAATGAGAACCAAACGGCAGCCGGCAAGGCAGAGCATCTGGGAAAACCGGTTCGGGTATCTGCCGGCGGCATTGTCCGTGGGAATCGGCTTGCTTCTGGCAGGACTGGCTGCCCTGTCTGGCTTACTGCTGCTGTCCGACTTGTCGGAATGGATCTCCGCTTTGCTGATGGGGCTGCTGTTGTTTTGTTCCGGTTACAGCATGGGACGATTTGCGGGATTTCACCGCCGCCGCAAGGGCTGGCTGACAGGGCTGTGCTGCGGGCTGCTGCTGTGCGGGATCCTGTTGGCTGTGGGGCTGTTCTGGCAGGGGACTGCCGGCAGTCCGGTGCGGCTGCTGCTGATCTGCGGCGGCAGTATCTGGGGCGGCATCTCCGGCGTGAATGCTCCCCACAAGAAGCCGCCGAAATAACAGTAACCGTCAGCACAGAAAGTGATAGTCCGGCGAATTGCCACGGAAGATGTAAATTTTTTTCCGTTTTTGCATAGAACACTTGAAAATCTGGCGGATTTGTGATATAATGTAGTTAAACTTTTTTTGGGGGAGGGTTTCCGAATGAAGCACATTAAGACCATCAATGCAGCAAACCTGAAGGCTTCTGCTGCAAAGGGCGGCTGCGGCAAGTGTCAGGCTTCCTGTCAGTCTGCTTGCAAGACTTCCTGTACAGTAGCGAACCAGAAGTGCGAGCACTAAGGGTTTTTGAAAACCTTTCACACGCAAGTCTGCAACTGATAGAAGAAAGGGACAGTTCTGTCCCTTTTTTCGCATCTATACACGAATTTTTATGGTGCTGCATGTTCCCCAAGGCAGCCGGAAAGAGGAAACAGAATTATGATTCATAAGTATAAACTGGGCGACTATAACATTGTGCTGGACGTGAACAGCGGCGGTGTGCATGTGGTGGACGAGCTGACCTATGACATGCTGGATAATGTTGCACCGCCTTTTGCTCCGGAATGTCCGGAGGAAGTCGTGACAAAGCTGTCGCGGTTTTACGATCCGGAAGAAGTCCGTTCCTGCTATGCGGAAATTCTGGAGGCATATCAGGAAGGCATTCTCTTTTCGCCGGACGATTATGAAAAGTATGCCAACTTCGCTGTGGCTTCTCCCATTAAGGCAATGTGTCTGAATATCGCCCACGACTGCAATCTGCGTTGCAAGTACTGCTTCGCCTCTACCGGCGATTTCGGCGAGGGCAGAAAGCTGATGTCCTATGAAACCGGTAAAAAAGCGGTGGACTTCCTGCTGCAAAATTCCGGCGACCGCGTAAATCTGGAAATGGACTTCTTCGGCGGCGAACCGCTGATGAACTTCGAAACTGTGAAAAAAATTGTGGAATACGCCCGTTCACAGGAGCCGGTTTATCACAAGAAGTTCCGGTTCACCATTACCACCAACGGCATGCTGCTCACCGATGATAAGATCGACTTCATCAATCGGGAAATGTCCAACGTGGTACTGTCTATCGACGGCAGAAAAGAGGTCAATGACCGCATGCGTCCCCGCGTAGACGGCAAGGGCTCTTATGATAAGATCATTCCCATGTACAAGAAGCTGGTAGACCAGCGTGGGGAAAAGGAATACTATGTCCGCGGTACTTACACCAAGTACAATCTGGACTTCTCCGATGATGTGTTCGCTCTGCTGGACGCAGGCTTCGACCAGATCTCTGTGGAACCGGTTATCGCTAATGCGGAAGAACCTTACGCAATTACCGAGGCAGACCTGCCCCGTATTTTTGAGGAATATGAACGGCTGATGCAGAAGATTCTGGACTATGAGGCAACCGGCAAGAAGTTCAACTTCTTCCACTTCATGCTGGATCTGGATCAGGGTCCCTGTGCGATCAAGCGTCTGCGTGGCTGCGGCTGCGGCAATGAGTACGTGGCAATCACACCGGACGGCGACATCTACCCATGTCATCAGTTTGTCGGTGAGGCAGACTATAAAATGGGCAACGTGGACGACGGCACATTTAATCGTGAAATGAAGTCCGACTTCGCCAAGACTCATATCTACAGCAAGCCGGACTGCCGGAACTGCTGGGCAAGATTCTATTGCAGCGGCGGCTGTAACGCGAATAACTACCAGTTCAGCGGCGATGTGCACAAGGCACACAAGCTGTCCTGTGAGATCGAAAAGAAGCGTCTGGAATGTGCGATCGTGCTGAAGGCGATTCGCATGGATCGGGAAGCTGCAAAGCAGGAAAGTGCGGAATAACATACCAATAAAAAATCCCACAGTTTCAAGGATTTCTGAAACTGTGGGATTTTTTGCTTTTTGAAATAGCTTTTAGATCAAATCAAAGTGTGCCAGTGCCTTTTCCAGCCCGTCGTCTGCAAGATTTGCGGTGATGTAATTCGCATAGGGATGCAGCATGGGGCTGTCTCCCATTGCGATTCCCGTGCCGGCAGTTTCCAGCATGGGGCGGTCGTTCAGGCTGTCGCCTACGGCAAAAATTTGAGAACGGTCTGCCCCCAGCAGCTGCATCATCTTTTCCATGCCGGTGGCTTTGGAACAGCCGCAGGGCACCATTTCCGCAAAGTGATTTCCCCGATCGATGTAGTCAAACTTGCCGGTCAGCCCTGCCTGAAATGCAGCCAGATCGCTCTGCTCGTCGTACCAGATGACAAACTTGTCCGTGTACCAGTCTGCATCATCGGGCAGGTCGGAAACAGACACATGCTTGCTTTCGTACAGATTCAGCAGATCTTGCAGATATGGCAAAATTCGTGTGCTGCGGTCGATGAACATGGCATCGCTGCGTTCGTACAGAACGGCAACATTGGTGCGGCGAACCAGTTCCACCATTTCGCGGCTGCATGCCGGTGTCTGCTTCTCGTGGAACAGGACTTTTCCGTCATATTCCAATTCTGTGCCGCAGCCATAAACGTAACCATTGAAGCCGATCTCGCGGAGAAACGGGTCTACGTTCATGGCAGTGCGTCCGGTGTTGATGAAGGTGGCATTGCCCTTTTTGCGGGCTGCCTGAATGGCACGGACTGCGGATTCCGGCAGATAGCCGTCCTCTGAAATGATCGTGCCGTCGATGTCAAAGAAAATGAAATTTTGCATAAACTCACTCACTTTACGGGGATTTCAAATTTGCGGTTTTCAAGGCAATACCGCACAAAGAGCGTCTGGCGACTTTGCACGCCATCTGCTGTCATATTTCACAAAAATGCTCGTGAATACATCAAGTATTCACTCCGCTTTTTGTTTCATCTGACGAAAAATTTGACGACGCATCTGTCGCACAATCTTTGTGCGGTATTGCTTCAACAATGTGGAAAGTGCCTCGTTTCTCGTTTTCAGGCGTTCTTGAACAGGCTGACCATTTCCAGTGCGGACATGGCACAGTCATAACCCTTGTTGCCTGCCTTGGTGCCGGCACGCTCGATTGCCTGTTCAATGGTGTCGGTAGTCAGCACGCCGAACAGTACCGGCAGACCGGACTCCAGTCCTACTTGTGCAATGCCCTTGGAAACTTCTGCACAAACATAGTCGTAGTGGCTGGTGGAACCGCGGATCACTGCACCGACGCAGATGATCGCATCATACTTGCCGGAGAATGCCAGCTTCTTGGCAGCCAGCGGGATCTCAAATGCTCCCGGTACCCATGCCAGTGTGATATCGTCGCCGTCGGTGCCGTGCCGCAGCAGGCAGTCCTCTGCACCGCCCACCAGTTTGGTGGTGATGAATTCGTTGAAACGTGATGCAACGATCGCGATTTTCAGCCCTTTGCCGTCATACATGCCTTCCAGTGTTTTCATGTTCTTGTACCTCCGTTGTTGTTTTCAGTTTCGAGAAGTTCCTGATAAAAGATACCCAGTTTCCCGACGTATCTGGACTTCCATGGTTTATTTTTGCCGCAGTAGTGAATGACGCTGGTGTTCTGTCTGACCCAGTTGATACTGCGGATCTCGTTCGGGTGTCTGGCGTTGTACATTGCCAGAATACGATCGCTCAGATTGTAGCGATAGCTGTCCGCCAGCTGAATCTGCTTGCCGTACAGAGCAGTGATGATGTCCTGATCCGGCAGGAGCAGGCGGTTTTTCTTGTCGCTGACAAATGCCAGCACGTCCTCGGTGGTCTGCTGCTGCCGAAGCTGTTTCAGGTTCAGCACCATGACACCGGTGTTGATGTAGGGCACATCTTCCGCAATGCCCAGCCGCAGGCAGTTCATCTTGTTGAATAGAGCACGCACGTGGGTGCAGGCAATATAGCTTGCACCGTCAAATGCCTTGTGGTACAGGTCGTCCAGCGGCTGAATTGCGATCGTGTCGGTGTCCAGATACAACACACGGTCTAATTCTGCCGGTAAAAACTGAGCCGCAAAGATGCGGTAGTAGATTTGCCTGGGATAGCGGTCAGTTTCCGGAAAGTCCTGAAAAAAGGTTTCGTCTATGGGCACCCCCAGAATTTCCGCTTCCGGAACCTTCTGCTGTATCTGTTGCAGATCGTCCGCTGTCAGATCGGAGTGCAGCACATGGACGGTGTAGCCCTCCGAACAGGGGAATCGTACCACAGAACGCAGGCATTGTACCAGCTGCCAGCAAAAATTGCGGTTGATACAGAATAATAGGTGCAGGGGAATCACTTCCTTTCTGTGGACAACGTCTAGGGCAACACCGCACAAAGCCGTCAGACGCTCTTTGTGCGGTATTGCTCTAAGTCCGGCGGAATGTCACAGGTCCCCAGTTGCTGTTGATGTGAAATGTGTCCGCATCATCAAAGGTAAAATCTGTAACATATTCGCCGCTGTCCTGATAAATGGCGTATGTTCCTGATGTCGCATCGGTGCATTCCAGATAACCGCTGTATTCCAGATTGCCGGTGGCGTAGTAGGCAGCCACACCGCCTTCACCGTCCATGACCAGAGAAGCCGTATCGGGATCTCCGTCCATATACCACGTGCCGGCAGTGCAGGCGAACACTTCTATTGTCGCAGCATCGTCCGTAGCTTCTGTTGTTGGTATTGCAGCAATTTCTGTTGCGGATGCTGTAGTAGTTTCTGTTGCAGACGTCGTAGTGGTTTCCGCAACAGTAGTTTCTGTCGTTTCTGTTGTCGTTTCTGTAGCAGTAGTCGCGGTTGTTGTGGAAGATTCCACAGCGGACTCCAACGAGCCGCAGCCGCTTGTCCATACACAGACAGCTGCCAGCAGAGGAAGCATACTACTATAAATGATTTTCATAGACAAATCCCCTTAAAAATGCAGATAATGACCCATTTTGAACTGCTTGGTCTTGAGATACCGCAGATTCTCCGGCTTTTCCGGAATGTCGATGGGAACACGCTCGGCAACAGTCAGCCCGTATTCGCCCAGCTCTGCGATCTTTTCCGGATTGTTGGTCATCAGCCGCAGAGAAGTTACCCCCAGATGTTTCAGGATCTGTGCACCCACGCTGTAATCCCGCAGATCCGGTGCAAATCCCAGCTTGATATTTGCCTCTACGGTATCCAGTCCGTCTTCCTGTAGCTTGTACGCCCGAATCTTGTTCAGCAGACCAATGCCTCTTCCCTCCTGCCGCAGATAGACCAGAACGCCCCGTCCCTCTGCGTGGATCATGTCCAGTGCACGGTTCAGCTGTTCGCCGCAGTCGCACCGGCAGGAGCCGAACACATCACCAGTCAGACACTCAGAGTGCACCCGACACAATACCGGCTTGCCGTCTGCCACATCACCCATGACCAGAGCCACATGCTCGTCCCCGTTGATGGTGTTGCGGAAACCGAACATCTGGAAATGTCCGTGGACTGTGGGCAGTTCTGCCCGTGCCACTTCTTCCACGAAGTTGTCATGATTCCGGCGGTAGTGCTGGAGTTCCCGAATGGTGATAAAGGACAGCCCGTGCTGTTTTGCAAAGTCTGCCAGCTTTTCGCCACGCATCATGGTGCCGTCATCGTCCATGATCTCACAGCAAAGTCCCACCTGTGTCAGTCCGGCGAGCCGGAGCAGGTCTACAGTTGCTTCGGTGTGCCCATTCCGTTCCAGAACGCCGCCGGGCTTGGCCTCCAGCGGGAACATGTGTCCCGGACGGCGGAAGTCGCCGGGGTGTGCTTCCGGATCGGCTGCCATGCGGGCTGTCAGACCACGCTCCACTGCGGAAATACCGGTGGTGGTGTCGATATGGTCAATGGAAACGGTGAACGCGGTTTCATGGTTGTCGGTGTTGTGAGAAACCATTTGCGTCAGTCCCAGCCGGACAATGTTGTCATGGTTCATGGGCATGCAGATCAGCCCCTTTGCGGCACTTGCCATGAGGTTGACGTTTTCCGTGGTGGCAAACTGTCCGGCACAGATGAGGTCGCCCTCGTTTTCCCGATCCGGATCGTCTGTCACCAGAATGCACTTGCCGTTCCGCAAGTCCTGCAAAGCTTCTTCAATGGTGTTATATGTAATTGCCATAGAAATGACCTCCTTATTTGGATAGTTCGTCCCGTACCTGCATCAGTGTATAACCCAACAGATTTTGTCCACGCCATTTTTCCGGAGAAAAACGGTCGCTGTCTGTCATGGACAGTCCGATGCCCCAGATTCTGTCATGTACCGCACATTCTGCCAGCAGATGCGGTGCAGTTGCCAGCAGTTCTTGCAGAAGCGACTGGTTTTGCCGGAATTTTTCCAGCAGCCCCTCGCAGACGATCTGCTGCCGGACTGCACTCCACCGGGAGTCCACATAGTTCCGGACGCTTCGCCCCAGAGCCTTGACAATGCCGGGGGAGTTGTTTTGCAAAATCTGCTGTGCAATTTCGGTATCCTGAAATTGCAGGGCTTTCTGGTACATCATGTACTGTTCCATGTGGGCAAAGGAAATGCCGTCTTTCTCGAACGGCGAGGGATACCAATTGCTGAGATAGCCGTTTTCTTCTTCTGGATTGTGAAAACAAATGATATGCCGCATATGCATCTCCTTTAAAAAAATCCGTTCTGTTGCAGCAGTTCCATAGTGACACCGCCGCTTTTCGGTTGCATCAGCTTTTCCACATACTTGCCGATGATGTCGGTTTCCAGATTGACGATCTCACCGGAGCGATGCTTCAGCAGGGTGGTTTCCTCACCGGTGTGGGGGATCAGGCTCACAGTGAAATCCGTGTGGGAAACTTTTGCCACTGTCAGGCTGATGCCGTCAATGGCAATGGAGCCTTTTTCCACCACATACCGGAGCAGTTCCGGTGCGGCACTGATCGTCACCAGCACTGCGTTGCCCTCCGGCTGCATGGAACGAATTGTTCCCGTGCCGTCAATGTGTCCGGCGACAATGTGCCCGCCGAATCTGCCGTCTGCCGCCATGGCACGTTCCAGATTCACTTTCGAGCCGGTTTTCAGCTGCCCCAGATTGCTCCGCCGCAGGGTTTCCGGCATCACATCTGCTGTGAAGTGGTCTTTGTCCATGCGAATCACCGTCAGGCAAACGCCGTTCACGGCAATGCTGTCGCCGATCTGCGTCCCCTCCAGCACCTTTGCGGCGGACAGTTCCAGTTCGCACCGGTTGGGGGACTGGTTCAGCCGCCGTACAGTCCCCATTTCTTCTACGATTCCGGTAAACATCTTAAAATTGCTCCTTTCTGGTATATTCCAGAAGCAGATCCTGTCCCAGACGGGTAATGGTGGGTTCGGACAGCAGGACAGCCTTGTCCGGTGTGGTAATGCCCATACCGCCAATGGGGGACAGACCGTCGCCGCCGAACAGCTTCGGTGCCACGTAAACCTGCAACAGATCACAGCAATTTTCCTGCAATGCTGCGGCGTGAATGGTCGCACCGCCCTCGATCAGCACGCTGTCCAGCCCACGCTGTCCCAGCTGTTCCAGACAGTTTCGCAGGGAGATGTGTCTGCCGTTCAGTTCCTCCTTGGAGAGTTGAAATTCGCCGAGCCGCATGAACAACTCGTCCAGTTCTTCCTTGGGCAGCAGCTTTGCCTCCAGTACGGTAACGCCTGCCGCTTCCAGAGCCGCCTTTTTGTCCTTGTCCGGAGCATAGCAAAAGACAATGACCGGCACTTCCTTGGCAGTCTGCACCAGCCGGCTCTCCATGGGGATTCGCAGGCGGGTATCCAGTACCACCCGTACCGGCTGGGAAGGATTCTCACAGCGGCAGGTGAGCATGGGATCGTCTGCCAGTACTGTGCCGATGCCGACACAGACCGCAGCCACCTGCTTTCGGGTCTGTTGAACATGGGCACGGGCAGCTTCGCCAGTTACCCATTTGGAAGCCCCGCCGGCACAGGCGATCTTGCCGTCGGCAGTCATGGCATATTTTAAAATGGTATAGGGCATTTTGGTGCCAATATACCGGAAGAAGATCGGGTTTAGTTTATCACAGGCTTCCCGCAGGAAATCCGGAATCACTTCAATGCCGTGTTCTTCCAGATACTGCATGCCCTTGCCGGATACTAGCGGATTGGGATCACGGGAACCGATGTACACCCGCCGAATGCCACTTTCCACCAGTGCTTCGGTGCAGGGCGGCTGCTTGCCGTGGTGACAGCAGGGCTCCAGTGTGACATACATGGTCGCACCGGCAGGATCCTCCGTGCAGTGCTTCAGGGCGTTTCGTTCTGCGTGCAGGTCACCATAGCGGGCATGCCAGCCCTCGCCGATGATGCTGTGATCTTTGACGATCACAGCACCTACCAGCGGATTGGGATTGGTAAAGCCAGTGCCACGCTTGGCAAGCTGTATGGCACGCTCCATGTAAAAAGAATGCTCTGTCATGAAAACACCTCCGAAAAATAACAACGCCCTGTTTTGCCAGAAGCAAAACAGGGCGAAATCAGACAGCCGCTTTTCTGCGGCAGCTGTATGGATTCATGGTTATGGGGGAAACACATCGTATTTGCTGCGTGGCTTCTCTCATCCGGACTTTACCGTCGGTTTCGGAATCTCACCGAATCAACCAGTTTCACACTGGCTCGCAGACTGCGGCATATCGCCGTTCACTGCCGGTTCTGAATTGCACAGTACCCTGAAGCTGCTATCAGTATAACATGATTTCTGCCGTTTGTCAAGAGACTTTTTCCGGTATGAAGATTCATAAGAATTTCACCAAAATAACTTTTTCTTATGCTATAATACTTTTGATTCTACGAATGATTTTAGGCAACACCGCACAAAGCTTGTGCGTAAGGTGCGGTGTTGCCTTTACATCTGCAATGATGCATGGATAAGAGCACTTTGGAATTTTACAGAAAGGAGCCTTTGGAATGACAGAGGAAAATATGCGGAAAACCATTGCCGGAAACATTGCAAAATATCGGAAGCAGCTGGGCATGACACAAATTGATCTGTCGGAGAAGATCAACTATTCTGACAAGAGCATTTCGAAATGGGAACGGGGCGACGGCATTCCGGACGTGCCGACACTGGTGCAGCTGGCGGAAGTTTTCGGCATTTCTGTGGACGAACTGATCTATCCGCCGAAGCCCCAGCCGGAATTGCCGGTAGAGCCGGAAAGTGACGCAAAGCCGGTAGATTCTACTTACGGTAGATTCCGCTGGAAGCACTTTTTCATCACTCTACTGTCCGTAGCCGGCGTTTGGCTGGTGGCATTTCTGCTGATCTGTCTGTTCCAGTACCTCGCACCGAGCGTGGCAGATCTCTGGGACGGCAGAGTGCTGTGCTACGCTCTTGCCGGTTCGTTTGTGGTGTTCCTGATTTTTGCCAGCCTGTGGTGGGAACGGGCATGGATCTTCATTGCCATAACCGGCATCATCTGGGCAGGGGCTCTCTCTGTCTTTGTGACGTTTCACACCATTTCCGGTGCGGCGGTGGTGTTTGCACTGGCTGGTGTGCTGGAACTGCCGGTAGTCCTCTGCTATTTCTGGCGGTGTGCGGCAAAGCACCAGTGGCTGATTCCCTATCCGTTTCCGCGGAAAAAGTAAAGGCAATACTGCTGTTTCTAACAAATATTGTATTTGAAATATAACGAAAAAAGGCGTGGTACAGGTGTACCATGCCTTTTTTGTGTGAATATACACCAGCATTCGGAAATTCTCAAAACGGTAGAGCCGGTTTCTGTGGGAATAGGTGGATTCTATTCCGAAAAAAGGGTATACTAAGTACTGCAACAACATGAAAGCGAGGAACCCCATATGAAAATCACACAGGACATCGGTATTCGCATCTGCGGCACCGGCAGCAGCGTGCCGGAACGGAAGATTTCCAACGATGACATGGCAACGATCGTAGAAACCAACGATGAGTGGATCCGCACCCGCACCGGCATTTCCGACCGGCATTTTGCGGACAAGGAAACGAATCTTTCTCTGGGCATGGAAGCCGCAGAAAAGGCACTGGAAATGGCTGGCATCTCTAAAGAAGAAATTGGCGTAGTCATCTGTGCCACCATTACGCCGGACAATATCGTTCCGTCGCAGGCGTGTATGCTGCAAAAGGAACTGGGACTGCCGGAAACGGTGTTTGCCTTTGACATCTGTGCAGCCTGCACCGGATTCCTCTACGCAGTACACACCGCCCGTTCTCTGCTGTGCAGCATGCCGGAAAAGAAATACGCTCTGGTGGTGGCAAGCGAAGTGTTGAGCCGCGTTACCAATTTTACTGACCGGAACACCTGCGTTCTGTTCGGGGACGGTGCCGGTGCAGCGGTAATCACGCTGGACGAAAACAGCTGCTATGCCTTTGACTGCGGAGCAGAGGGCAACACAGAAGTGCTGTACTGCCCGAAGTATTATCACGATACAAACCCCTTTGCTGAAAACCTGCCGGAACCGGCAGAGCAGTTCGTCAGCATGCAGGGCAGAGCCGTGTACAGTTTTGCCGTGCAGGCACTCTCCGGCAGTATCCAGCGTGTGGCGGAAAAAGTGGGCGGCTATCCGGACTGCTATGTCTGCCACCAGGCGAATGCCCGCATCTTGCAGGCAGCAGCCAAGCAGCTGAAAGAACCGATGGAAAAGTTCTTCCTGAACATCGGCGAATACGGCAACACCTCTGCGGCATCGATCGCCATTGCACTGGACGACTGTGTCCGCAGCGGCAGCGTAAAACGGGGACAGACCATGATGCTGTCCGGATTCGGCGGCGGTTTGAGTTACGGCACCGCATATTTCACATTCTGATCGAAGGAGGATTTCGCCATGTACCGCAAAGAATATACCGAAACCATTTTTCGCACCGGCAGCCATACCTCCCGCAAAAGCAGTGTCAAACAGCACGAAATGGCAGCACTGCGGGAAATGGAGCAAATGATTCTGGCTACCGAAACTGATCCTGCCGGAGCAGAGGCTCTGGAAAGAGCCACGGCACATCTGGAACAATTTTTGCAGCAGGTGCGGCAGAAACGCATTCTGGACGAAAAACAGCGTGCGATGGAAGCGTTCCGGCAGCAGTTTGAAAACGGCTACACATGGCGGAACGGTTTTCTGCGGAATGTGGCACGGTTCGGTGATCGGGAAGCCCTGATAGAACCGGAGAGCGGAACCGTCTGGACGTACACACAGCTGAATGCAGAGGCAAACCGGTTTTCGCACGCCCTGCTCCGTGCCGGACTGCAAAAAGGCGATGTTGTCATGGTACAGCTACACAACTGTCCGGAATTCGTGTTCGCCTATCTGGCTTGCCATAAGACCGGCATGGTATTCTGTCCGGTGAATTTCCGTCTGTCTGCCAAGGAAATTACAGACTGTATAGACAACAGCCGTCCCAAGGTGTTCCTGCTGGAGCCGGAAACACAGGCGGAAGTGGACATGGCACTGCAGCGGACGGCACACGCCCCGCAGATTTTGCTGACCACAGATGCTAGGGCAGCCCATGCTTACGCTGGCTTCACCGCAGACTGTCCCGCAACTGAACCGGAGCTGCCATGGGAACTGTCTGTCTATGATGAAACTCTGCGGCTGTTCACCTCCGGTACCACCGGCAAACAGAAAAGCGTATGCCTGACCAGCATCAACGAGGTGCTTTCCGCCCATGATGTGATGATCCATTTCCCGTTTTCGTTTACCGACCGTTCCATGAACACTACACCGTGGTTTCATCGCGGCGGGCTGCACTCCGGCGGCATTACACCGACGCTGTACGCCGGCGGTACTGTGATTATCCAGCGGAAATTCCAGCCGGAAAAGACACTGGACATGGTACAGCAGTACGGACTGACATTTCTCATCGGCGTTCCCAACGTGCTGGAACTGCTGGCAGAAGCACAGCAGAAACAGCCCCGTGACCTGAGCAGTCTGCGTGGCATCGTCACCATGGGCAGCCCGCTGGAACGGGCAGACTGTATCCGCTATCAGAAGATTCTGACCAAGCGGATTTTCAACGGCTATGGTACGACAGAAACGTTCTGGAACACGTTCCTCCGACCGGACGACCTGCCGGAAATGGCAGGCAGTGCAGGGCGTTCCTGCGTTGATGATGATGTGCGTGTGATAAAGGTATATGAGGATCGTGTGGCAGAGCCGGATGACCTTGCAGCGACAGACGGCAGCGAGGTGGGAGAAGTCATCATTCGCTCCAATGCCAAGTCGGCGGCGTTCTATTTCGGCAACCCTGCGGAAACCCGCCGGCGGTTCCATGACGGCTTTTTCTATACCAATGATCTGGGCACATGGGACGAGAACCATTATTTCCATATTGTAGGACGGAAAGACGATATGATCATTTCCGGCGGAGAAAACATTTATCCGGTGGAAGTGGAAGAAGTGCTGAACCTGCACCCCGCAGTCAAGGACTGCATTGTTACGGCGGCACCGGACAGCAGGCGTGGTGAGATCGTCACCGCCTATGTGATCGCCGCAGACCCGTCGCTGACAGCACAGGAACTGGAACGTTACTGCAAGGAAAGTCCGCTGCTGGCGAATTATAAACGCCCGCATTATTACCGGTTTGTCAGCGAACTGCCCCGCAATGTCACAGGAAAGAAGATGCATTATGTCATGAAACAGCTGGCAGAACTGGACTTGCAGGAGGGCAGACTGATTCGGGTATAAGAGCCGCTGTTATTCCCGCTTTTTGTTGCTGCATGCAGATACCGTATTCCGTGCAGGGAGTGCGGTATTTTTTATCGGAGAAAGCAGGGTGCAGCGGACTGCGTTTCTGAAAAAAATCCAACGGCAATACCGCACAAAGATTGTGCGACAGATGCGTCGTCAAATTTTTCGTCAGA
>OLSF01001540.1_pt1 | contig 20277 bp, 20 predicted proteins | sample 1672301 | NCBI WGS metagenome assembly OLSF01 (sample SAMEA3136669, study PRJEB25190) | human gut metagenome | biome: human gut; feature: human-associated habitat; material: faeces | place: Austria | collected 2013
ATAATCGACAAAACCGCCGATACCACACATAGGCGATTCCTCCTCTGATTGATGGTTTCCTTCTGTTATATGCGTTAAATGTGAAAAATATGAAGTAAAATCGCAATTTTTCTGAAAAAATATAAACAGCAGCAAAACAAGACAAGGGATGCGTGCAATGTGCGTTCATCCCTGCCGACATTTGGCAGAAACGCACAAAAAATGGAGTGCGGATTTTATCGATAAAAAGAATGTTAAATCCTTGACAAATGGTTTTCGGACGATATAATAGAGATAGACATGCTCCAAACAAGGGTATCGCTGGACGCGGCGCTGCGGCCACTGACCGTGTGCGCTGTGTTTTTGTGCGTATCCGCATTACTTATTTATTTGGGAGGTTTATGGCATGGATTTTAGGCTTACAAAAGAAGAAGCACTGTTCCAGAAGATGTGCCGCGAGTTCGCTCTGAACGAAGTAGAGCCGATCGCAGCTGAGATCGACGCGGAAGAGCGCTATCCGGAGGAAACCGTTCAGAAGCTGATGAAGTACGGTCTGATGGGCATTCAGTTCCCGAAGGAAGTCGGCGGCTCGGGCGGCAACTACGTCTGCTACACCATCGCGATCGAAGAGATGAGCCGCGTATGCGCGACTACCGGCGCGATCATTTCCGCACACGGCACTCTGGGCGCTTGGCCGATCTACGCGTTCGGTACTCCGGAGCAGAAGGAAAAGTGGCTGCGTCCGCTGATCACCGCCAAGGAAGGCGCTAAGCTCGGCGCATTCGGTCTGACCGAGCCGAACGCAGGCACCGACTCCGCTGCACAGCAGACCGTTGCTGTCAAGCAGGAGGACGGCTCCTACATCATGAACGGCTCCAAGGTATTCATCACCGGCGGCGGCCGCGCTGATACCTATGTCGTATTCGCTATGACCGACAAGAGCAAGGGCAACCACGGCATTTCCGCCTTCATCGTCGACAAGGACGATCCGGGCTTCTCCATCGGCAAGATCGAGCACAAGATGGGCATCCGCGGTTCTCAGACCTCTGAGCTGATCTTCGAGGACGTACATCTTCCGGCAGACCGCCTGCTCGGCAAGGAGAACGGCGGCTTCAAGATCGCTATGATGACCCTGGACGGCGGCCGTATCGGCATCGCAGCTCAGGCACTCGGCATCGCGCAGGGCGCACTGGACAAGGCTGTTCAGTACATGAAGGAGCGCGTACAGTTCGGCAAGACCCTCGACAAGTTCCAGGGCCTGCAGTGGATGGTAGCAGACATGGCTACCCAGATCGACGCAGCACGCCTGCTCGTTCGCCGCGCTGCATTCAACCACGACGTTGGCCTGCCGTTCACCAAGGAAGCTGCTATGGCCAAGCTGTACGCTTCCGAGGTCGCAATGGACGTCACCACCAAGTGCGTACAGATTTACGGCGGCTACGGTTACATCCGTGAGTACCCGATGGAGCGCATGATGCGCGACGCCAAGATCACCGAGATCTACGAGGGCACTTCTCAGGTTCAGAGAATGGTCATCGCCGGTCAGGTACTGCGCTAAGAAAAGGAGGAAAACTGAACTATGAAGGCAATTGTTTGTGTAAAGCAGGTTCCGGATACCTCCGGCAAGGTTGCTGTTAACCCCGATGGCACCCTGAATCGTGCATCCATGCAGACCATCACCAACCCGGACGACCTGAACGCTGTAGAGGCTGCTCTGAAGCTGAAGGACGCTACCGGCTGCAAGGTCGTTGTTATCACCATGGGTCCTCCCCCGGCAGAGGGCATGCTGCGTGAGCTGATCGCTATGGGCGCTGACGAAGGCGTTCTGGTTTCCGGCCGTGAGTTCGGCGGTTCCGATACCTTTGCAACCAGCCAGATCCTGGCTGCTGCCGTCAACAAGATCGGTGTTGGCCCCGAGGACGTTGTGTTCTGCGGCCGTCAGGCAATTGATGGTGATACTGCTCAGGTCGGTCCTCAGATTGCTGAGAAGCTGCACCTGCCTCAGGTCACCTATGTGGCTGACATCCAGAAGGATGGCAACACCCTGACCGTGAAGCGTATGCTGGAGGACGGCTACATGATGGTCAAGGTGCAGACTCCCTGCCTGCTGACCTGCATCAAGGAGCTGAACCAGCCCCGTTACATGAGCGTGAACGGCATCTTCACCTGCTACGACAAGCCGATGGAAGTGTTCGATTACAACGCTCTGAAGGACGATCCGCTGATCGAGGTCGATACCATCGGTCTGAAGGGTTCTCCGACGAACGTCTTTAAGTCCTTCACTCCTCCGCAGAAGGGCGCAGGCACCATGCTCAAGGGCGACGATACTGCCGCACAGCTGGCTGGTATCCTGGCCAAGAAGCACCTGATCTGATGAAAGGAGCATAGGATTACAATGGCTGATTTTAACGAATACAAGGGCGTATGGGTCTTCTGCGAGCAGCGCCAGGGCGCATTGATGCCCACTGATTTCGAGCTGGTGAGCGAGGCCCGCAAGCTGGCTGATGAGCTGGGCTGCGAGGTCACCGGTCTGCTGCTGGGCGACAACGTGGAAGGCATTGCCAAGGAGCTGGGCGGCTATGGTGCCGATAAGGTCATGGTCTGCGACAGCCCCCTGCTGAAGGATTACACCACCGATGCATACGCTAAGGTCGTGTGCGACATGGTCAACGAGTACAAGCCCGAAGTCCTGCTGATCGGTGCAACCAACATCGGCCGCGATCTGGGCCCCCGCTGCGCAGCTCGTCTGCACACCGGCCTGACCGCTGATGCTACCCATCTGGACATCGACACTGCAAAGTACATCGATTTCCTGAAGGAGAGCTCCACCATCGACCTGTCCAAGCAGAAGTTCGATATGGAAGACCGCAACCTGAAGATGACCCGTCCTGCATTCGGCGGCCATCTGATGGCTACCATCATCTGCCCCCGCTTCCGTCCGCAGATGTCCACCGTGCGTCCCGGCGTTATGAAGAAGGCTCCCTTCGATCAGGCCAAGGCAGATGCCTGCCAGATCGTGAAGCCCGCTTTCGAGCTGTCCGCTGCCGACATCAAGACCGAGGTCCTGAGCGTCGAGAAGGCTGCTGAGAAGCTGGTCGATCTGATCGGTGCCGATGTCATCGTCTCTGTTGGCCGCGGCATCAGCAAGGATGTCAACAAGGGCATCGAGCTGGCTGAGCAGCTGGCTGCTGCACTGGGCGGCGGCGTTGTGGGTGCTTCCCGTGCCGTTACCGATGCAGGCTGGATGACCGCTGACCATCAGGTCGGTCAGACCGGTAAGACGGTCCACCCCAAGATCTATGTTGCACTGGGCATTTCCGGTGCCATCCAGCACACCGCTGGTATGCAGGATTCCGAGTGCATCATCGCCGTCAACAAGAACGAGAGCGCACCCATCTTCGGTGTTGCTGACTACGGCATCGTGGGCGATCTGTTCAAGGTCGTTCCCGAGCTGATCAAGCAGATCGAGGCTGCCAAGGCTGCTGAATAAGCACCTGATTTTCCCTGAACCCTGATTGTGATAAGGCCGCCGCGCAGTGGAAACGCTGTGCGGCGGCTTTTTGCATCCCCGGAAAAGCGCTTCGTTCTATCCTGCCTGTTCCCGGAATAAAATGACACCAAGAGCGGACAGGAAAGGAGCGCGTACCATGGAGTTGAAGATCTTTCGGGATGCCCTGCCGGCGGCTGGGACAAACTGTACCCTCAAGGCAGAGCTGCCGCTGGAAACAGAGATCCTGATCTCTGATTATCTGCCACCGGTGTTCAAGCTGGTCAAGTGCTTTGTCAGGCCGGTGGTGCTGCAAAAGCGGCTGCAGCCCGGCAAACTGCAATTGGAGGGATATCTGCGCTGTGTGGTCTATTATCAGGGGGAAGAGGGGACGGGTCTGTGCCAGACCGAGCAGAAGCTCCCTTTTACCAAGCTGCTGGATCTGCCGGAGTTCGTCTTCACGGCATGGGCCGTGCAGGTGGAGGGCCAGACCGAATATCTGAACTGCCGCACCGTCAACCCGCGCCGCATCGAGGTGCGGGGGGCGTATGGGCTGGTGGTATCGGTGCATACGCAGGTCAAAACCGATGTCATCACGGCTTTGTCGGATGGCGGGGTGGAGCAGAAACTGGTCACCCTTTCCGGGGTACGGCGTGCCGCTGTGCTGGAAAAGCTGGTCACGGTCGAGGGCGAGATCCGCTTTCCCACGCCGCCCGCCGCCGTTTTGGACCTCAGCGGCAATGCCTCTGTCGGAGACCTCAAGCTCCTGAACGGGAAAGCCGTTGCCAAGGGCGTGCTGGTCGTTTCCTGTGCCTGGCGTGCCGAGGGCGACCCGGCACTGCAGAGCCAGAGCGTGAACCTGAACTTCAATCAGGTGCTGGATGTGGACGGCCTGAGCGAGGACTGCCGCTGCCTCTGCGTGGCCGAGCCGGTGGGCTTTACGCTCACGGAGGGAGAAGGGGATGCACCCAGCCGCCTGACCGTCACCCTGATGCTGCGTCTGCGGGCATGGAGGCCCTACCAGCTGCAGTGCGTGGCGGATGCCTTCTCCACGAAATTTGAGACAGAACAGACCCCGCAGACGGTACAGACGGAATCGCTGGCCTGCACCCTGGACGAGACCGTGACCCTGACCGGCTCCGGCCCTCTGCCGGACGCTGGGGCTAAAATTCTGGCCTGCTTTGCCTCCTTTGGCCCGGCCCTGCTGGCATACAGGGAAAACAACTGGGATCTGACCAGCCGGGTGACTGTGACTGCCTTTGGGGAGAACAGCCTTTCAGAGCTGGAAAGCTATGAAAAGGTGTTGGAGCTTGCCCTGCCGCTGGGGCGGGAGCTGCCCTCGGACGCGGAGCTGATCCCGGAGTGCTGGCTCCGTGCCGAGGACCTGCGCTGTGTCTGCGCAAACGGCACACTGGAGGTCAACCTTTCCGTCAAGGCAGAAGGAGCCATCCTACAGCGGAGCGGAAACACCTGTGTGGGCTCCATCACGCTGGGAGAGCCGTTGACCCCGGCAGACCCGGAGATCAGCCTGCGCATCTATTATGCACAGGCGGGGGAGGAGCTGTTTGCCATCGCCAGGCGGTTCCATGTCTCCCCGGCCCAGATGCTTGCCGCCAACGACCTTGCAGAGGGCACCACGGCCATTGATGCGCCTCAGAGGCTTCTGGTGCCGGGAGCAGGGGGCTGATCCATCTGATTTTGTACTTCACAGAAGAACAATTTAAGGTTAAAGTATGACTTATGAACTAAAAATGAACAAAAAACATCCCGGACCTCTCCCAATTTGAGAAAGGCTCTGCTATAATAATTTTTGTCGTGTAAAAAAGCCTTTTAGATAAAGGAGAAGTTATGATCAAAAATATCGAGTTGGAGAAGGGCGCATACCAGTTTGATGCCAAGATGCCCCTTCGCCAGGCCATCCCGCTGGGCCTGCAGCATGTATTTGCCATGTTCGTGGGCAACCTGACCCCGCTTCTTATCATCACCAGTGCCTGCGGCCTTGCAGGCGGTGAGTTTGCTGACCTGCAGGTCAGCCTGCTGCAGAACGCCATGTTCGTGGCCGGTGTGGTCACGCTGGTGCAGCTGTTCTCCATCGGCCCTGTGGGCGGTCAGGTTCCCATTATCATGGGTACCAGCTCCGGCTTCCTGGGCGTGTTCAACAGTGTGGCTGCTTCCATGGGCGGCGGTGTGCTGGCCTACGGTGCCATCATGGGCGCTTCCATTCTGGGCGGCCTGTTCGAGACTGTGCTGGGCTTCTTCCTCAAGCCCCTGCGCAAGTTCTTCCCCACGGTGGTCACCGGCACGGTGGTGCTGTCCATCGGTCTGTCCCTGATCTCCGTGGGTGTCAACTCCTTTGGCGGCGGCAACGCAGCCAAGGACTTTGGTTCCGCGGAAAACCTGCTGCTGGCCGTGTTCGTGCTGGTGGTGATCCTGTTCTTCAAGCATTGGACCACGGGCTTCCTGAGTTCTTCCTCCATCCTCATCGGCATTGTGGCGGGCTATCTGGCAGCCTTTATCATGGGCTTTGTCCTGCCCACCACCGGTGTCACTGCCGAGGGTGTGGAGTTCACCAAGGCATGGGTGCTGAACTGGAGCAAGGTGGCACAGGCCGACTGGTTTGCCATCCCCAAGCTGGTTCCCGTCAAGATCGTTTTTGATATGCGCGCCATCCTGCCCGTGCTGATCATGTTCATCGTCACCGCTGTGGAGACCGTGGGCGATATCTCCGGCGTGATGGAGGGCGGCATGAGCCGTGAGGCCACTGATAAGGAGCTGTCCGGCGGTGTTATCTGCGACGGCCTGGGCTCTTCCTTTGCCGCCTGCTTCGGCGTTCTGCCCAACACCTCCTTCAGCCAGAACGTGGGTCTGGTTTCCATGACCAAGGTCGTCAACCGCGGTGCACTGGCTACCGGTGCCATCTTCCTGATCCTCTGCGGCCTGATCCCCAAGCTGGGCGCACTGGTCTCCATCATGCCGCAGGCCGTTCTGGGCGGTGCTGCCGTGATGATGTTCTCTTCCATCGTGGTGTCCGGCATCCAGCTCATTACCAAGGAAAAGATGACCCCGCGCACCCTGACCATCGTTTCCGTTGCACTGGGCGTGGGTTACGGCATGGGTGCCAATGCCAGCATCCTGGCACACACCCCCCAGTTCTTCCAGCTGATCTGCGGCGAGAGCGGCATCGTGCCCGCAGCCTTTGTGGCCATTGTGCTGAATGTGCTGCTGCCCAAGGACGATAAGGCCGAATAAACCTCTCAGTTACCTTCGGTGACAGCTCCCCTGACAGGGGAGCCAAGAAGTGCCCTTGCCTCTCCTGTCAGGGGACGCACCATTGCGCTGCAATGGCGGAGAGCTCCTCCAGAGCTTCCGGCGTATCTGCATCCAGCAGTTCTTCCCGCCGCTGGGCGTAAACGATCTGTACCTGCTCAGGGTGAGCCTTGAGCACAACACTGCCGCCCTTGCCCTCGGGCAGGGTGCGCAGAGCGGGAAAATATCCGCATCCAAACAGAACGGGACTTCCGACAACGGTGTCCGGGCCATGTGTGGCCCGGGCTCCCAGCCGGAAGATCGCCCGCTCTGTTTCTTTTTGTGTCTGGGCAAAAGCAGTGATCAGCGCTTCCAGCGTCTCCCGCTGCAGCAGGGGCTGATCTCCGGGCAGGAAGATGCAGCCTGCAAGACCGGGGCATTGCTCCAGCAGAGCCTCCAGCCCCAGCCGAACAGTGTCGTTCCGGCCCGGCAGGCTGTGGAGCAGGCAGGGAACGGCCTGTGCGTCACACAGGGCCTTGACCTCGGCAGAGCGGGTCACGACCACCCGGGCGGCAAGGGCGGGGGTGGCGGTGACCTCCAGCGCCCGGCAGAGCAGGGGGCGGCCCCCGAAATCGGCCAGCAGCTTGTTGGAGCCGAACCGCCGGGCCAGCCCCGATGCCATGATGACGCACCCCACCGGAAGGCGGGCGTTTTTTCTGCACAACTCTGCCATAAAATCATTCCTCCTGAACCTGCCGGATCTGCGGCAGTCTTTCCAGTGGCATTATAAGGGATTTTGTGATAAAATAAAAGTAGCAATCGAAAAAAGAGAGGTACTGCGTATGATGACGATCCGGGAATACAAACGGGCCGAAAGCCTCGAGGAAGCCTGGCAGCTCAACCAGAAGCGAAACAATCGGGTCATCGGCGGCATGATCTGGCTCAAGATGGAGAACATCAATGTCGGCACCGCCATCGACCTGTCGGGCCTTGGGCTGGACAAAATTGAGGAAACGGCCGAGGGCTTTTCCATCGGGGCCATGGTGCCCCTGCGGCAGATCGAGCTCCACGAGGGGCTCAATGCCTACACGGAGGGCGCTGTGCGGGAATCTGTGCGCCACATTGTGGGTGTGCAGCTGCGCAACCTTGCCACCGTGGGCGGCAGCATTTACAGCCGTTTTGGCTTTTCCGATGTTCTGACCATGTTCCTGGCCCTGAACGCTTCGGTGGAGCTCTACAAGGGCGGCATCGTGCCGCTTTCGGAGTATGCCCAGCGCCCGTACGACAGGGATATCCTGGTGCGGGTCATCGTGCCGAAAGAGCAGGCAGCATTCTGCTATCAGTCGGTGCGCAACAGCCAGACGGATTTCCCGGTGCTGACCTGTGCCGCCGCAAAAACAGCCGGGGGCTTCCGGGTCGCCATTGGTGCCCGGCCCGGCAAGGCAGTGCTGTATACCCTGCAGCCCAATGCCGTCGAAACGCCGGAGCTGACCGCCGCCCGCTTTGCCGCTGAGGTGCGGGCAAACATCCGGACGGAGAGCAACATGCGCGGCAGTGCGGAATACCGCAATCATCTGGCCGGGGTGCTGGTCAAGCGCGCTGTGCTGAAATTGGAAGGGAACAGGTGAGACAAGATGCAGGTGAATATTATTCTGAACGGAACCAAAGTCACGGCAGAGGCCGCACCGGACACCCTGCTCATCGATTTTGTCCGCGCACACGGCTGTTACAGTGTCAAGCGCGGCTGTGAGACCTCCAACTGCGGCCTGTGCACCGTCTTTCTGGACGATGTGCCGGTGCTGTCCTGCTCTGTGCTGGCAGCCCGTGCCGACGGCCACAGGGTGACCACGCTGGAGGGCCTGCAGGAGGAGGCTGCTGAGTTCGGTGCTTTTATCGCCGATCAGGGTGCGGAGCAGTGCGGCTTCTGCAACCCGGGCTTTATTATGAACGCTCTCGCCCTCTTCCGGGAAAAGGAATACCCCACTGAGGAGGAGATCAAGGAATATCTCGCGGGCAACCTCTGCCGCTGCTCCGGCTACGAGGGTCAGCTGCGGGGCATCCAGAATTTCCTCGCCTGGAAGAAAGCAAAACAGGAGGGTGCCGAATGAAAAACGTCAACAAAGCATTCCGCAAAAAAGATGCCATGCAGCTTGTGACCGGCAAGCCCGTTTACATGGATGATCTGGCCCCGGCAGACTGCCTGATCGTCAAGCTGTACCGTTCGCCCCATGCCAACGCCATGGTGGAGCGCATCGACACGTCCGTGGCCAAAAAGGTGCCCGGCATCGAGGCCATCTTCACCTGGGAGGATGTGGATCAGAACGCCCGCCGCTACACGCAGGCCGGCCAGACCTACCCCGAAGCCAGCCCCTACGACCGCCTGGTCATTGACCGCCACGTCCGCTTTGTGGGGGACGTGGTGGCCATTGTTGTGGGCAAGGATGAGAAGTGTGTCGAGAAAGCCATGAAGCTCATCAAGGTGGAGTATCAGGTGCTGGAGCCGGTGCTGGATTTCCACACTGCGAAGGACAACCCCATCCTTGTCCACCCGGAGGACAACTGGGAGAGCCTGAGTCCTGTGGGTGCCGATAACAAGCGCAACCTCTGTGCCCACGATGCGTGCGGCGACGGCGACATCGATGCCGTGCTGGCAAAGTGCGATGTTGTCATCGACCGTGTTTACCACACCAAGGCCTGCCAGCAGGCCATGATGGAGACCTTCCGCACCTGCTGCTGGATGGATCTGTACGGGCGGCTGAACATCCTCAGCTCGACCCAGATCGTGTTCCATACCCGCCGCAATGTGGCAAACGCCCTGCACATCCCCAAATCCATGATCCGCGTCATCAAGCCCCGCATCGGCGGCGGCTTTGGTGCCAAGCAGACAGCGGTCTCGGCCATCTATCCGGCCTTTGTTACCTGGAAGACAAAGAAGCCCTGCAAGCTGATCTTCACCCGCGAAGAGAGCCAGACCGCATCTTCGCCCCGCCACGAGATGGAAATGCACGTCCGTCTGGGTGCCACCAAGGACGGCATTGTGAAGGGTATCGACCTCTACACCCTGTCCAACACCGGTGCCTACGGCGAGCACGGCCCCACAACGGTGGGCCTTTCCGGCCACAAGTCCATCCCGCTGTACGGCAAGGCCGAAGCCTTCCGTTTTGTCAGCGACGTGGTCTACACCAACCACATGTCTGCCGGTGCGTACCGCGGCTATGGTGCGACCCAGGGCCTGTTTGCGGTGGAATCTGCTGTCAACGAGCTGGCTGCCAGGCTCCACATGGACCCCTTCAAGATCCGTGAAATGAACATCGTCAAAGAGGACGATGTAATGCCCGCCTATTACGGCGCTGTGAACACCAGCTGCGCGCTGGATCGCTGCCTGAAAAAAGTCCACGAGATGATCGACTGGGACAACAAGTACCCTGTGCGCGACCTTGGCAATGGCAAGGTGCGCGCCGTGGGCATGGGCATGGCCATGCAGGGCTCCGGCATTTCCGGCATGGATGTGGGCAGTGCCACCCTCAAGGTAAACGATGACGGATTCTACTCCCTCATCATCGGCGCTGCCGATATGGGTACCGGCTGTGACACCACGCTGGCTCAGATCGCCGCCGAGGTGCTGGACTGTGACCTGGACAATATCACCGTCTTTGGCGCGGATACCGATACCTCGCCCTATGACTCCGGCTCCTACGCTTCCTCTACCACCTATGTCACCGGCAAGGCAGTGGAGAAGTGCGCCCTCCGGCTGCGCGGCCAGATCTGCAAGCTGGGCGCGGAGCTGCTCCAGACGACCGAAGATGCCGTGGATTTTGACGGCAAGTTCATTTCCCTGAACGCAGACCCGGAGAAGAGGGTCTCTCTCTCTGAGGTGGCATTCGCCTCCCAGTTCGGCCACATGGTGCCGCTGGAGATCACCGAGACCCACACCTCGCCCCTTTCGCCCCCGCCCTACATGGTCGGCGCGGCTGAAATTGAGCTGGACAAGGAGACCGGTGAAGTCAAGGTGGTGGATTATGCCGCCTGCGTGGACTGCGGCACCCCCATCAACCCCAACCTGACCCGTGTGCAGGCTGAGGGCGGCATCCTGCAGGGCATCGGCATGGCCCTGACCGAGAACATCACCTACGATGCCAAGGGTTGGCCGATGGAGAACTCCTTTATGCAGTATAAGATCCCCGCCCGTGTGGACATCGGCCACATCCGGGTGGAGTTTGAGAGCAGCTACGAGCCCAACGGCCCGTTTGGTGCAAAATCCATCGGTGAGGTGGTCATCAACACCCCGCTGCCCGCCATCGCGGATGCCATCTACAATGCCATCGGCACCCGCTTCTACGAGCTGCCCATCACCCCGGAGCAGGTCGCCATGGCGGTGGAAGAAAACCGCTGATGCTTCCGGAAAAACAATTTCCGTTTCTGGCTGAAAAGGGCCATGTAGTCTCGCTGGTGGGCGGCGGCGGAAAAACCACCCTGCTCTATGCCTTTGCCCGGCATTGTGCCGCCAAAGGCTGGCGGGTGCTGGTGAGCACCACCACCCACATCCGGCAGCCCGGGGAGAATTATGCCGCAGATGAAGCCGCTCTTGCGTCCCTCTGGGCGGCAGGGCGATATGCCGTGGCCGGTGTCCCGGCAGAGCAGGGCAAGCTGACCGCCCTGCCGCCGGAGCAGCTGACCTGCTGGATGGCACAGGCAGATATGGTTCTTCTGGAAGCGGACGGTGCAAAACGGATGCCCTGCAAAGTTCCGTCGGCCCATGAACCGGTGCTGCTGCCGGAAAGCGATATCGTGCTGGCCGTGGCAGGGTTGTCCGCGCTGGGCAGACCTCTGCTGGAGGTCTGCTTCCGGCTGGAGCAGGCCTGCGCCCTGCTGGGCGCTGCCCCCGAAACGCTTCTGACCCCGGAGCTGCTGGCAAGGCTGCTGGCCAGCGAGCAGGGGGGACGAAAACTGGTAGGGAACCGCCGTTTTTCTGTGGTGCTCAATCAGGCGGATGCCCCCGCCCGCATTGCTGCCGGAGAACAGACCCTCGCGCTCCTGCGCAAAAAATATGAGGTGCAGGGCGTGTTGACTTATTTTGATGAAAGGGAGCGTGCATGAAATGGCAGAACAAGGCCCCATTGTCTTCTGCACCGGCGGCGGATGCACCGCCAAGCTGGGTGCCGGGGTACTGAGCCGCATTCTGGAAAAGCTGCCCCGGGGCGAAAAAGACCCCGACCTTCTGGTTGGCTACGACAGCCGGGACGATGCTGCCGTCTACCGCATCACCGAGGACATTGCTCTGGTGCAGACGGTGGATTTCTTCCCGCCGATGGTCGATGACCCCTATACCTTCGGGCAGATCGCCGCGACCAATGCCCTGAGCGATGTCTACGCCATGGGCGGTGAGGTCAAAACGGCACTGAATCTTGTCTGCTTCCCCGAGAGCATGGATCTGAATGTGTTGGGGGAGATCCTGCGCGGCGGTGCCGAAAAGGTGGCCGAAGCCGGGGGTACGCTGGCGGGTGGGCACTCCATTGCCGATACCGGCGTGAAGTACGGCCTGTCGGTGACCGGTCTTGTAGACCCGCACCGCCTGACGGCCAACGATACCGGCCGCCCGGGCGACAAGCTTCTTCTGACCAAGGCGCTTGGCGTGGGGCTGATCTGCACCGCCAACCGGGTGGGCGAAGCCGCTCCGGAGCAGATGGAAGCCGCCGTCCGTTCCATGACCACCCTGAACAAAACGGCGGCAGAGATCGCACGCAGGTACGAGGTGCACGCCGCCACGGATGTGACCGGGTTCAGCTTCCTGGGCCATCTGCACGAGATGATGGGGGAGAAGCTCTCCTGCGTCATTGATGCCCATGCGGTGCCGGTGCTGCCCGGTGCGTGGGAGGCCGCAGATGCCTGCCTGTACACCGCCGCCGGTCAGCGCAACCGCAACCACACCGGGCCCTTTGTCCGGTTTGAGAAAGTGCCCTTCCCGATGGAAGAGATCCTGTTTGATCCCCAGACCTCCGGCGGCCTGCTGTTTGCCGTGGCCCCGCAGGATGCCGCTGCCCTGGAAGCAGAGCTGCAGGCGGCGGGTCTGCCCGCAAAAATCGTGGGCACCATTGGGGAAAAGCAGACACCGGAGATTACAGTAACATACGAATGAGGGAGGAACAACCGATGATCAAGATCGATGCCCGTGGAGATGCCTGTCCGCTGCCCGTGGTCAAGGCCAAAAAGGCCATTGCAGAGCTGCACGGCCCCGGCGAGGTGGAAGTGCTGGTGGACAATGAGATCGCTGTCCAGAACCTGACCAAGATGGCCCAGCAGAAGGGCTATCTGTCCAGCTCCGAAAAACTGGCCGAGCAGGAATACCGTGTCCGCTTTACCATCAAGGACACGCCTGCTGCGGAAACCGCTGTGCCGGGCAAGGTGAAACAGCAGGCAGAAGCGGAAACCTGCATCCCGGATGCCCGCACCGATACAGTGGTGGTCATCGCGTCCGACAAGATGGGGGAGGGGGCCGAGGAGCTGGGCAAGACCCTGCTCAAGGCTTTCGTGTTCTCCCTGACCCAGCAGGACAAGCTGCCCAAGACGATCCTCTTCTATAACGGCGGCGCATCCCTGACCTGTGAGGGTTCGCCCATGCTGGAAGACCTGAAGGCACTGGAGGCTGAGGGTGTGGAGATCCTGACCTGCGGCACCTGCCTGAACTACTACGACATAACGGAGAAGCTGGCCGTGGGCGGCGTGACCAATATGTATGTCATCGCTGAAAAGATGCTGAACGCCGGGAACGTGGTCAAGCCGTGATCTACCTTGATAACGCCGCAACCACCTTGTACAAGCCCCCGGAGGTGGGGCAGGCGATGCTGGATGCTTTGCAGACAGCGGGCAACCCGGGCCGTGGAGCCCATGCGCCCACCCTGCACGCCTCCCGCATCGTCTACGAGACCCGGGAAGCGCTGGCTCGGCTCTTCCACGCCGAAGGCCCGGCCTGCATCGCCTTTGCATCCAATGCGACCCAGGCACTGAACACGGCCATCAACGGCCTCTTTGGCCCGGGGGATCATGTCATCACCACGGTCTGTGAGCACAATTCCGTCCTGCGGCCCCTCTACCGCCTCCAAAGGCAGGGGGTTGAGGTGAGCTTTGTGGATGTGGACGCAAACGGTGTGCTCTGCTATGCGCAGTTTGAGCAGCTGCTCCGTCCCAACACCAGGGGAGTGGTTGTGACCGGTGCTTCCAATGTCACCGGAAACCGCACGGACCTGGCGTTCGTATCCGCTTTTGCAAAAAAGCACGGCCTGTTGTTTCTCGTGGATGCCGCCCAGACAGCGGGTGCCATGCCGGTGGATGTGCAGGCACTGGGGATCGATGTGCTCTGCTTTACCGGGCACAAGGCGCTGCTGGGCCCGCAGGGCACCGGCGGGCTGTATGTCCGGCCCGGGCTGCAGGTTGCCCCCTTTGTGGTGGGCGGCAGCGGAGTCCACAGCTTTGATGAACGCCACCCCGACGAAATGCCCACCGCTCTGGAAGCCGGAACGCTGAATGTGCCGGGAATCGCCGGGCTGGGGGCCGGGGTGCGCTGGCTCCTGACGCAGGGCGTGGAAGCGTTGGAAACAAAAGAAAATGCGCTTGCACGCCTGTTTTATGAAACTGTCCGGGAAATTCCCGGTGTGCGGCTCTATGGTGACTTCACTGCGCCGCGTGCGCCCATCGTCTCACTGAACCTGGCGGGCGAGGATTCCGCCCGGGTGGCGGATGCGCTCTGGGAAGAGTACGGCATCTGTGTGCGGGCCGGTGCGCACTGCGCTCCGTTGATGCACAAGGCGCTGGGCACCGTGGAGCAGGGCGTGGTGCGGTTCAGCTTCTCCCACACCAACACCCGGCAGGAGGCGCTTGCCGCTGCCTGTGCGGTGCGCAGCCTTGCGGAGGAATAAATAATGCGTGCAAAGAGACCCTATATCGTGTTATCCTTCCGCACCACAGTGGAAGCGATGGCATGGGAAAAACACTGCGAAGCGGAACACATCCCCGGGCGGCTCATTCCGCTGCCCCGGGAACTCTCTGCCGGGTGCGGCCTTGCGTGGCGGATGCCGCCCGAGGACTGGCAGCTGTGGCAGAGCCGCATCGATCCCGCTGCCTATGATGCAGCAGCGGTGGTAGAACAATAACAAATAAAGGAGAATTGGATGGGAAACCGTTCTTTTTTCAATGCACTCCATGACCGGGAGGGGGATTTTCTGCTGGCCACGGTGCTGGAAGGCCCGGCGCAGGGGGAACGTGTCCTACTGCGGAACACAGCACCGGTCTGGCCGGAGAAACTGCCTGCGTTCTGGGGGGAGCATTTGCCTGGCCTGGCGGCTGTGACCTCCAGTGGAATTCTGAAATCAGCCGGACAGCGCATCTTTGTGGAGCGCTTTGGGGCAGCCCCGCAGCTTGTGGTCTGCGGCGGCGGCCATGTGGGAGCGTCGGTGGTGCGGCTGGCAAAGCTGCTGGGCCTGCCGGTCACAGCGCTGGAGGACCGCCCCGAGTTTGCGGAGGAGCTGCGTCAGGCCGGGGCCGATGCTGTGCTCTGCCTGCCCTTTGCAGAGGGGCTTGCGCAGATCCCCGGCGGGCAGGAAACATACTTTGTGGTTGTGACCCGTGCCCATAGCTGTGATATTGCCTGCCTGCGTTCTATTCTGCAAAAGCCCGCTGCCTATGTGGGCATGATGGGCAGCCGGAAACGCGTGGCTCTGGTGCACACACAACTGGCCGAGCTGGGGCTGCCGCAAGAGCGCATTGATGCCCTGCACGCGCCCATTGGGCTTTCCATTGGCGCAAAAAACGCACAGGAGATCGCACTTTCTATTCTTGCGGAGATCGTCTCCGTTAAAAACAGCCGCCAGCAGACCGAGGGCTTTTCCCCGGCGCTGCTGGCCGCGCTGGAACAACAGACCGCTCCGGCGGTGCTGGCGACCATCGTAGGCCGCCATGGCTCTACACCACGGGAGGAAGGCTCCAAGATGTTGGTCCTGCCCGATGGCTCTGCCGTGGGCAGCGTGGGCGGCGGCATCATGGAGTACCGCACCCAGCAGCTGGCGCGGGAATTGCTGGAGCTGGGGGCTGCCCCGTGCAGGCTGGCCGCCTTTACCACAGAGGGGGCCAGCGATGCCGCGGCCATTGCGGCCTGCGGCGGCTCCATGGAAGTCTTTTTGCAGCGTCTGGAACCGGAGGGATGAGCCATGAAGCGTGATGACCTGATCGTTGTCCGGGGCGGGGGAGACCTTGCCACTGGCGTTGTGCATCGGCTCTGGTCGGCTGGCCTGCGGGTGCTGGTGCTGGAAACAGCCCATCCCGCCGCCATCCGTCGGCAGGTGTCTCTCTGTGAGGCTGTTTACGAAGGCGAGACCGCTGTGGAAGGAATGCGGGGCATCCGGGTGGAGACGCTGGCAGATGCCGATGCCATCTGGGCACAGAACGCAGTGCCGGTCCTGATAGACCCAACGGGTGCTTGCCTGCTGCAGGCAAGGCCAGCTGTTCTGGTGGATGCCATCATCGCAAAGAAAAATCTGGGCACCACCCGGGAGATGGCTCCGCTGACCATTGCTCTTGGCCCCGGCTTTGCGGCGGGGCAGGATGTGGACGTGGTGGTGGAGACCAAGCGCGGCCACAAGCTGGGCCGCATCATCCGGGAAGGGGCTGCAGCACCCAACTCCGGCGTGCCGGGCATCATCGGCGGCTATGGTGCCGAGCGTGTGCTCCATGCACAGGCCGCGGGTATCTTCCGCAACCTGCATTCTATCGCTGATTTTGTGGAGGCGGGCGAGGCTGTGGCCGAGATCGAAACGCCAGACGGCCAGCGTCTGCCGGTGGCCACACAGATCTCCGGCATCCTGCGGGGGCTGCTGCGGGATGGCTACCCGGTGACCAAAGGGTTCAAGGTGGCCGATGTGGATCCCCGCCGCGCAGAGCTGGAAAACTGCTTCCTCATCTCGGATAAGGCCCGCTGCATTGCGGGCAGTGTGCTGGAACTGATTGCCGCAGAGTGCTGGAACTAAAAGAAACGGGACTGTTTTTGCAACAGCCCCGTTTCTTTGTTACTCTGTCAGTTTGGTGATGAGCATCTGATAGATCTCGTTGCCCTTGAGGATGAATTGCTTCTTGACCAGATCGGCACTCAGCCGGTCAGGCGTGCCGATGTCCAGACAAAACAGCTCCTGATCCAGTGCCTTGATGGTGCAGCGGATGGAGCAGTGGCCATCCGGCTTTTCGGTGATGCGGGCGCTGTACTCGGCCTCTTTGCGGGCCCAGGTCTGGCTGCGCAGAACCGCCGCCACCGCGCGCTCCCGCACACTGCGGGGCAGGTCATAGGCAAGCTCCTGCGCGACCTTGCGTCCTTTTTCGGTGATGGAATAGCGGTCTTCCTTCAGCGTGACCAGCTGCTGGCGGGTGATATCATCCAGACAGGAGCCGATCTCAAAATAGTTGACCAGCTGCTCTTCCATCAGCGCGTTCTCGATCTCCGTCCGGGTGATCGGCCCGGCATTCTTTACCAGATAACACAACAGCAACCGGATCTCCGTGCTGTCGGTCAGTCCGCCGGGACGAACACCGGCGGTAAAAGCATCGTTGGCGGCCATCGTTCTGCACATCCCCCTGTTATTTCAAATTGCTGCCCGGCACTGCCTCAGGGCAGGCCGTAAAAAATCACTTTCTTATAGTATAAAGGGTTTCAGACAGGATTGCAAGCCGCAACCGCAAAATCTGTCTCAATGCGCTTGCGGCTTTCGGGGGTGGAATACAGCCAGTGGTCGATATGCCCCTCGGTGATGAAATAGCGCAGGTCGAACCGGTGGCTCTGGCCCAGGCTGTGGTTGACGATGACCAGCTTGATCTTCATTTTATCGGGCAGGATGTTTTTGATGTAGACGCTCACCGCCTGCCCGGGGTGCAGGTCGGGGCAGGTCTCGGCAAGGCCGGCCAGATTGGGGGCGATCTCCACAAAGGTGCCGTATTCCTCCACGCTCCGCACAATGCCCACCACGGTCTCGCCCACGGTGAACCCGGCGGCGTTCTCCTCCCAGGTGCCCAGCAGCTCACGGATGGTCAGCACGAATCGCCCCTGCACATCCCGGTTTTTGATGGCGCACAGGATCTGCTGGCCCACACTCACCCGGTCGGCAGGGGAGGAGATACGGCTGACCGACATGCAGTCGATGGGCAGCAGGGCGCTGATGCCGCACCCAACGTCACAAAAGGCACCAAACGGCTCGATGTGGGTCACAGTGCAGGGCAGGATGTCCCCGGGCTGTAAGGTGTCCAGATACTCTGCCTTGCACATCCGCTGTGCCTCAGCCCGGGAAAGCAGGTAGCAGGGCTGGCCGTTTTCCCCGGTCTCCATCCCTTCGATCACAAAGCAGGTGGGGCGGCCCACCCGCGTCAGCACTGCAATGTCCCGCACGGTGCCGCTCTCAGCCCCATCGGCACACTGGCCAAAGGGCATCACGGCCTTTACCCCGCCCAGGTCGAACCGGAGCTGGCGCTGGGTGTCAAAGGCAAGGGCAGTGCTCTGTAAAATTTCGCGGCTGGCGATGGCGGCGCGCAGTTCTGCGGGGCTGAGCCGGTCTGCGGAACGGTAATTGCCTTCAGTACGAAATGTCTGCATCATGGTTTGTTCCTCTTTCTGTGTTATTTTAGCGTTTTCCGCTGCACGTCGGCACACAAAGCAGGTGTCGGCATTAAAACTCTATGCGCGGACAATTGCATTTTATACGAGTTTGGTTTATACTATATCTGTATGTGCGGCATGGAAACCTGCTGCACAGGGTACTGCCCCGCAAAGGGGCGGCAGGAGGGAAAGAAATATGGATATCGCAGTGGGAGATACCATCCAGACCCGCAAAAAACACCCGTGCGGAGCTTCCAGCTTCGAGGTGCTCCGGGTCGGTATGGATTTCAAGATCCGCTGCACGGGCTGCGGCCGTGAGGTCATGCTGCCCCGCGCGAAAATTGAAAAAAACATCAAGAAAGTGCTCAAGCCCGGCGCTGCCGAGTAACCATTGGGTCATGTAAGGAGAACTGCACAGTATGTCAAGACTGCTTTCCCAAATGGAGGCTGTCAGCCACCGGTTTGAAGAACTTTCCATCCGCCTGAACCAGCCGGAAACAGCGGCAGATCCCGCACTGTTCCGCCGCTTGATGCAGGAGTATCACGAGGCGGAACCTGTGGTGCAGGCCTATCAGGCCCTGACCACGGCGCAGGATCATCTTGCTCAGGCCAAAGCCCTGCTCGAGGGCGAGACCCTTGATCCGGACTTTAAGGAAATGGTACAGCAGGAGATCGGCGAAAAAAGTCAGGAAGTGGCGCAGCTGGAAAATAATCTTAAAATTTTGCTGCTGCCCAAGGATGTCAACGATGATAAAAGTGTCATCATGGAGCTGCGCGGCGGTGCGGGCGGCGAAGAAGCCGCGCTGTTTGCCCACAGCCTGATGCGGATGTACACCATGTACGTCCAGAGCAGGGGCTGGGAGCTGGAGGTGCTGAACCTCAACGAGACGGAGCTGGGCGGTGTCAAGGAAGCCATCCTTGCCGTGAACGGCGCAGGGGCCTATAACCGGCTCAAGTATGAGAGCGGGGTGCACCGTGTCCAACGTGTGCCCGAGACCGAAACGCAGGGCCGCATCCACACCTCCACGGCAACCGTGGCGGTGATGCCGCAGGCCGAAGAGGTGGATCTTGTCATCGACCCCAAGGATCTGCGCATCGATACCTTCCGCTCCTCGGGTGCGGGCGGCCAGCACATCAACAAAACGTCCAGCGCCATCCGGGTCACGCACATCCCAACCGGAATGGTGGTGGAGTGCCAGAACGAGCGCAGCCAGTTCCAGAATAAGGATAAGGCACTGGAGGTCCTGCGCAGCCGCCTGCTGGCCCAGAAGCAGAAGGAACAGCAGGATGCCATCAATGCCAACCGCGCGGGGCAGGTGGGAACCGGTGACCGCAGCGAGAAGATCCGGACTTACAACTTCCCGCAGGATCGCTGCACTGACCACCGCATTGGCCTGACGGTCCACAATCTGGATAAGATCATGGACGGCAATCTGGACGAGATCATTGATGCACTGGCAACCCATGAACAGGCTGAAAAACTGCGTCAGCTCAACGCACAGGCTGAATGATACTGCAGTGAAAAATAACATGCTTGCGTTGATTTGATGATTGAAAAGTATTTTTACTTTACAGATAGAAAGAACGATGAATCGCATGAAAATGAAAACTGAAATTTTACCTGCTGAGGGCGAAGCAATCGCCAAAGCGGCTGATCTGCTGCGCAGAGGGGAGCTGGTGGCCCTGCCCACCGAGACGGTCTACGGCATTGCCGCCGATGCACGCAACGGCGCGGCAGTCGCAAAGATCTTTGTGGCCAAGGGCCGCCCGCAGGACAACCCCCTGATCGTCCATGTCACCGGCCCGGAGATGCTGCCCGGCCTTGTCAGCGAGGTGCCTGAGCGTGCCCAGCTGCTGATGGCCGCGTTCTGCCCCGGCCCTCTGACCATCATCATGCCCCGCGGCCCGGAGGTGGCAGCGGAGTGCTGTGCCGGTCTGG
>OLSF01001562.1_pt1 | contig 20101 bp, 16 predicted proteins | sample 1672301 | NCBI WGS metagenome assembly OLSF01 (sample SAMEA3136669, study PRJEB25190) | human gut metagenome | biome: human gut; feature: human-associated habitat; material: faeces | place: Austria | collected 2013
TTATACTTTATCAAGTTTTTCTTGCTTTTTGCTTTTTTGCAAAGTACAATTATCTCATCGAATAGTATCAAGGTACTTTTATCGTACTGTTTTCCAGTACTGCAGCTTCGAGAAGTCAAAGCTTTTAATTCGACTTTTTCTCTCCAGTACAATACCTTGTTGTTCTTCGTAATTATTAATTTATTTATGAGGGGGATTTATCATGAAATTTACTAAGAAAAAACTGGCTCTGGCCATAGGCGGTGCCCTTATAACCATGTCAGTTTTAGTCAGCGGCTGCAGTACAGGCAGCGACAAGAAAGCAGACACTATTAAAATAGGCGTTGTTTCTGAGCTGACAGGTAATAACGCTACTTACGGAACATCCATTACAAATGGAATCAAACTTGCCGTACAGCAGCTAAATGATACCGGTGGTCTGCTTGGCAAAAAAATTGAACTGGTCGTTGCCGATAATAAATCTGAACCTGCAGAAGCTGCTAATGCAATGAGTAAACTGGTCAATCAGGATAAAGCTCCCGTTGTTATGGGATTATTTGCCAGTTCCAGTGCCATAGCTGCCTCTAACGTAAGTGAAGCCGCTAAGGTTCCTTTTCTTGCAGTTGGAGCCACTAATCCAAAAGTAACCTTAGATGAAAAAACAGGTAAGGTAAAACCAAATACCTTCAGAGTTTGCTTCATCGATCCGTTTCAGGGTACTGTCGGTGCTAATTTTATTTTAAATGAACTGAAGCTCCAAAAAGCTGCTGTTTACATTGATAACAGCAGTGACTATGCCAAAGGTCTGGCTGAATTTTTCAAAAAAGCTTATACAGAAAAAGGCGGTACAGTTGTCATTGAAGAATCATATCTGCAAAAAGATTCGGACTTTAAAGCTGTTTTGACAAAAATAGCTGCGGCAAAGCCTGAAGTAATTTATGTACCTGGTTATTATGAAGAAGTAGGTAAAATATGCAAGCAAGCCCGTGAACTAGGTATTACTGTTCCTATTATCGGCGGTGACGGCTGGGATAGTCCTAAATTAGTCGAAATAGCAGGTGCATCATCTCTTAACAATACCTATTTCACAAACCATTACAGCCCGGATTCTACCAATGAAGCTTCCAAAGCTTTCGTAGATACTTATGCTAAAACTTATAAGCAAAAACCTGACGCGCCCGCAGTGCTTGGCTATGATGGAGCCATGCTTTTAGCCGACAGCATCAAACGCGCAGGTGTCTATGAATCAGCAAAAGTAGCAGAAGCATTAGCTGCTACCAAAGATTTTCAGGCAGTAACAGGCAAAACCTCTTTAGACGCTTCCCACGATGCAGTAAAAAGTGCTGTTATAGTTGGATTTAAAGATGGCAAACAGGTTTACCGCGCAACAGTTAATCCTTAAACATTGTTTTATAACCTCCTAAAAACAGACTCTTACGAGTCTGTTTTTTTATTTGTTCATACTTTCCTTTGCCATCCCTGCAGGCTTAGAGTATAATATATAAATCAATAAATCTACTTTCAAAAGGAGTATCTTATGCCGGAACGCAATCAAATAATTGACGACCTGCGCGGTATCTGTATGCTTGGAGTCATCGGTATCCACGTTGGTTCTTTTGTCCTAGAAGCACCTTATCCCAATAGTTTCTTATATATGCTGCTGGAAATACTTTCACGCTATAGTGTTCCCGCGTTCTTTTTTATCTCCGGTTATGGTTTATTCTGCCAATACCGACCAGAAACTACTATAGCTTATCTGCCTTTTTTAAAAAAACGGCTGCAAAGTGTCGGACTTCCCTATGTTATCTGGTCACTGTTTTATCTGCTTTACTTTTCTGCTGTTATGCCAGGATGTATAAACTGGCAGCCAGCAAATATCCTTTTTCTTCTCTTTTATGGTTTATCCTGCTACCACTTATATTTTATGGTCATACTGCTATGGTTTTATTTTACTTTCCCATTATGGCATAAATTATTTTCTTTTTTCCAAAACAGCAATCTTAAAATTGGTTTTATGCTGCTGTTCTTACTGCAGATCGTCTTCAACTACTGGACCTGTCATCCCAATCTTAAAAGTACTGACTTACCAGTATTTTTACAAAACCTTTTTAACTATCGTCTAAATTACCTGCCTCTGCATTATTTATTTATTTTTATGTCAGGCGGCCTGGCAGCAGTTTATTATAATACTTTTATAAAATTTATTATCAGACATTTCACAAAAGTAAGTGTCTTCTACATCTTTACGCTCTTGTTTATCGGGGGCAGTTATTACTATTATTATTTTTATCATAATTCCAGTCTGATCATTCTGGTAAACACTCTTCAGCAATTAAGTCTGCAGGGGTTCCTTTACACAATAGGTTCTCTGATTTTTTTCTGTGCAGTCTTTGCCAAAACAAGTCTTTCGAATCCTATCAGAAAGTTTATTCATCTCTTATCAGTAAACTCGCTTATTGTTTATCTCATCCATCCCTTTTGGATGGATATCATCAGCAGGCTTTGTCACGTTGGCGGAATTGTTATGACCAGCAAAAAAATTCTTTTGATCTACTGTCTTCTTGTCACTTTATCTGTACTCTCAAGTATTATCATAACTAAATTAGGAGGTAAACTTCCTTGGTTAGGTTTATTATTAACAGGAAAACGAACTACCTCTACAAAAAAAGCATCTTGAAAATTCAAGATGCTTTTTACTTTCATTTCATTCTAAGTTCACAAACAATTTACAAAAATCAGATTCTTTTGTATAATTGTTTTTACTATAATTATTATTTTATCATATGCTGTGTATGCAGAGTGAAAGGACTTTTATTACTATGGAACGTGAAAATTTCTCATCCCGACTTGGCTTTATCCTTATTTCTGCAGGCTGTGCTATCGGCCTTGGTAACGTATGGCGTTTTCCATTTATTACAGGCATGTACGGAGGCGCCTCTTTCGTACTTATCTATCTATTTTTCCTGCTCATTCTAGGATTGCCTATCATGGTAGCAGAATTTTCAGTAGGCCGTGCCAGCTGCCGTAGCGCTGCACTTTCATTTGATGTTTTAGAACCCAAAGGAACTAAATGGCACCTTTATAAATACGGAGCTATTGCCGGCAACTATATCCTGATGATGTTCTACACAACAGTTGCTGGTTGGATGCTGTATTATTTTTATAAAATGGCTGTTGGTGACTTCGCAGGGCTTGATGCTAAGGGTGTAGGCGCTCTTTTTGGTGGCCTGCTTGGTGATCCGCTGACTATGACTTTCAATATGGTCCTGACAGTCCTGGTTTGTTTTGGTGTTTGTCTTTTAGGTTTACAGGCCGGTGTAGAAAAAATCACAAAAACAATGATGTTATGCCTGCTCATCCTCATGTTAGCCTTAGCTGCAAACTCAATGTTCTTACCAGGAGCGGAAGCTGGTCTTAAATATTACCTCTATCCTGATTTCAATAAAGTCTTTGAAAAAGGTGTTTCCGAAGTTATTTTCGCCGCTATGGGACAGGCTTTCTTTACACTCAGCCTTGGTATAGGTGCTCTGGCTATCTTCGGAAGCTATATTGCCAAAGAACGTTCTCTAACAGGCGAGGCAGTATTTATCACTATTTTGGATACAGCCGTAGCACTTATTTCAGGCTTGATCATTTTTCCAGCCTGCTTTAGTTTTGGTGTTAATCCGGACAGTGGACCTAACCTCCTTTTTGTAACTTTACCTAACGTTTTTAACGCAATGCCATGGGGTCAATTTTGGGGAGCATTATTCTTCCTCTTCATGATATTTGCCTCTTATTCTACTGTTATTGCAGTCTTTGAAAATATAACTGCCTGCATCCGCGATCTTACTGGCTGGAGCCGCAGTAAAACTATTTATATCAATATAGTGCTGATAACAATGCTTTCTATGCCCTGTATACTTGGTTTCAATGTCTGGAGCCATATCCAGCCTTTAGGTCCTGGAAGCTGTATCCTTGATTTAGAAGATTTCTTTATCAGCAACAATCTACTGCCATTAGGCAGCCTCGTTTATCTGCTATTTTGCACACAGCGTTATGGCTGGGGCTGGAACAATTTTATCAAAGAAGCTGATACCGGCAACGGTCTTAAATTTCCTAAATGGATGCGGTTTTATGTCACTTATATTTTGCCTCTGATCGTTCTTGGAATTTTTATCAACGGTTATTTCGCTCTATTTAAATAGCCGCTTCAAAAAACGAAATCTATTTCTGAGTACTATCAAGCATTTTTATGAAAAAAGATCTCATTTTTGTATCAGTACAATACTATTCACAGATAAATGAAAAATCCCCTGTGCAAAGCACAGGGGATTTTATTTACTCATCAAATGCCAATTTTCTTATTTTTCAAGAACATCCACATCGGACCAGCCAGAAAAATCGAAGTATAAGCACCACTGGCAAAACCTACCAGCATAGCGAAAGAAAAATTATGTATAGTCTCTCCGCCAAAAAGGAAGATTGACACTATAGCAAACAATGATGTTGCCACAGTATAAATTGTCCTCGTCATACACTGCCAAATGCTGTTATCGACCATCTCGCCCAGGCTTTCACTGCGTCGATGTATTTTCAGATTTTCACGAATACGGTCAAAAATAACGATCGTACCGTTAACAGAATAACCGACTACCGTCAGCAGTGCTGCAACAAACGAAGAATCCATTTCCATTTGGAACAATGAGAAATAACTCAATACTACCAAAACATCAATAATAAGTGCTATAATTGCCGCTATTGCAAATTTAAACTCAAACCTAAAGGTAATATAAGCAATCATCAATACCCAGGAAAGAACTATTGCCATAGCCGCCTGCTGTACCAGTTCTGAACCGATTGTAGCGCCAACCTGCTCAACACGCTGTATCTGATAATTGCCGAGCTTGCTTTGCAGATCATTCATCGTAGCTCTTAATTCAGTATCCTCCACAACACCAGTACGAATCAATACACTGTTGGCTTCAGTTTTGCCATCACTGTTTTCCAGTTGGATGATACTATTGCCCATATCATGTTCTTTCAGGACATCCCGAACCTGTGCCACATTGACCGGATTTTCAAAAGTCAAATCAACAATACTGCCGCCTGTAAAATCAATTCCAAGATTGAAACCACGGGTAACAATAGAACCAAAGCCGATCAACAGAAAAATAATGGTGATGGAAAAGAAAATTTTATAATTCTTTACGATCGAAAACATTATTTATTCACCTCCTTCGGAGCAGAAACGCCAAAGAAAGCGGGATTTTTAGTGAAATTGCTTGAAATCAAAAAGCGCAGCAAAAATTTAGTCACAGTAATAGCCGAGAACATACTCAAAATAACACCAATAGCCAATGTTACTGCAAAGCCTTTAATCGGTCCAGTACCAAGATAGAAAAGAATAACGGCAGCCATTAAAGTCGTTACATTAGAGTCAAAAATAGTTACAAACGCACGATTAAATCCTGCATCCATTGCTGAACGTAAAGTTTTACCATTGCGAATTTCTTCTTTAAATCGTTCAAAAATCAAGACATTAGCATCTACTGCCATGCCAATAGACAGGATGATACCAGCTATACCAGGCAGGGTCAGCGTCGCATTCAGATACCGCATCACTAAAAGCAGCATCATTACATAAAGCAGTAATGCAATACAAGCTACAATACCTGACAAACGGTAAAACAGAATCATAAATACAAAAACACCGATAACACCGATTCCAAAAGCTTTAATACTTTTTTCTTTAGAATCCTGACCTAATGTAGGTCCAACAGTCCGATTTTCCATAACCTCAATTTTCACAGGCAAAGAACCGCTACGCAGTAAAATAGCCAAATGCTCAGCCTCTTCCATAGTACGTGATCCTGAGATTTGAGCTCTGCCGCCAGTTATAGCTTCCTGTACTACAGGATTTGTAAGCACTTCACCATCTAACACAATAGCGATCGGTTTACCTATGTTACGTGCGGTAAGATCAGCAAACTTTTTGCCGCCTTCATCACTGAACTCCAAACCGACAACAGACTGGTTGCCCTGAGAAATTTGCGCTTTAGCATCCTTTAAGTCTTTACCTGTCAGAACAGTTTTCCCGCTGACATCTTTAAATTCCAAAAGTGCGGTACGTCCGAGCATCGCAATCGCTTTATCAGGATCTTTAACTCCAGGAAGCTCAACAATAATACGATCCTTACCCTGACGCTGTATAACCGGTTCAGTCAATCCAAGTTCATTAACACGGCGTTCAATAATTTTCACTGAACGATTAACTGCATCATCATCAACCTTTAACTCAGGTGTATCAACAGCCTGAAGCACAACATGTGTACCACCCTGCAGATCAAGTCCCTGTTTAATGGAATTTGACAAAGGCGAAATATAAACACAGAAACCCCCGATTATCGCCAACGAGATAATCAAGAATTTGCCTAATTCATTCCATCTCAAAATTAGCTGCCCCCTTTAGTAAGTTCATCAAAACTTTTATAAACAAGCTACTCACAAAGAGTAACGTTTGTTTCAGTAACCAGATACTGCACCGGTTTATCATAATAATCTACTGGTATTTTACTGCATAACAGGGCATTATAAGTCACACCCATCAGCACAGCTTTATCAACCTGTGCCAAGAAGCGGTCATAATAACCTGCACCCATGCCTATTCGGTTCCCATTTTTAGCAAACCCAACTCCAGGCACCAATACCAAAGCTATTTCATGTGGATTTATCACAACATCTGTACCACTAACACTGCGGATTCCGTAACGGTCAAGTGATAACTGGCCAAAACCTTCAAACCGCACCGCACAAATCTCTGTTTCTGAAATTATCTGCGGAACACAAACCGTTTTACCAGCGAGTCTCGCCTGCTCTAAAACAATGTCTATATTCGGTTCGTTTCCGAATGCCAGATAACCAAAAATGACGTCAGCCTGACGATATTGTGGCGAAAGCATAATATTTGCACAGATTTCTTTGCTCCAGCGGTCAACCTGATCCCTAGAAAGCTGATTGCGCAAAGATTTTAACTCCTTGCGCAATTGTTGTTTCTTCATTATTTTTCTGCCATTTCCTGCTTAACGGGATCTTGAAAAGCACTGATAGCGGAACGTGCAAAATCAACTTCCACGTCTTCAGCCAGCTTCAAGGTAACCTTTTTTTCACTGATAGCGGTAATCACACCAAACATACCGCCAATAGTCACTACTTTATCGCCTTTTTTCAAAGAATCAAGCATTCTCTGACGTTTTTGTTGTTCTTGTTTCTGAGGACGATACAGCATAAAATAAAAGATACCGCCCATTAAGATAAACGGCCAGATCGCATTGATCATCGCCATAGTATCTCCACCTTGCATGGGAACACCTCCTTCATAATTCTCCCCTATCTGGGATTATATTCGCCATAAAAACGAAAAATCCTGTTTTAGCCTCGATAATTTTCTAAAAATCTTTCGCGCAGCTCAGGGAAAGTATCACTGGCAATAGCAGAACGAATCTGCTTTGTAAAATCAAGCAGAAAATGTAGATTGTGAATCGTAAGCAGCCTCAGAGCAAACAACTCTTCTGCCTTAAACAGATGCCTGATATAGGCCCGTGAAAAATTACGGCAAGTATAACAGCCGCAGCGTTCATCAATAGGACGAAAATCCTCAGCATATGCTGCATTCCGTACAACCAGCCGTCCTTCTGGAATCATTGCTGTACCGTTACGCGCTACCCTTGTTGGAAATACACAGTCAAACATATCGACACCCAGGTTTACTGCCTCTACTATACAGTCTGGGGTTCCAACTCCCATTAGATAACGGGCTTTATTCTTTGGCATATGCTCAGTTGTTTGGTTTAAAATGTCATACATCAGCGGCTTAGGTTCACCAACACTCAGTCCACCGATTCCATAACCAGCAAAATCCATTTCCGTCAGCTGATCAGCACTCATTTTTCGAAGTTCCGGATACATTCCACCCTGAACAATGCCAAACATAGATTGGTCTTCACGGGTATGTATATCTAAACAGCGTTTGGCCCAACGCGTAGTTCTCAGAGTTGATTCTTTTGCATAATCAAAATCAGCCGGATAAGGAATGCATTCATCAAAAGCCATTGCTATATCGGCGCCTAATGCTTCCTGTACTTCTGTGGCTATCTCTGGCGACAGAAATTTTTTTGAACCGTCAATATGCGACCTGAATGTCACACCTTCTTCTTTGATTTTTCTCATGGCTCCCAAACTGAAAACCTGAAATCCACCGCTGTCTGTCAGCATCCCCCGGTCATAACGCATAAAATTATGCAAACCTCCGGCTTTCTTGACCAATTCGTGGCCAGGCCGTAAAAACAAATGATAAGTGTTAGACAAAATAACCTGACTGCCCATAGCATATAATTCTTCTGGCGCTAATGTTTTTACGGTCGCCTGTGTTCCAACAGGCATAAACATCGGCGTATCAAAAGTTCCGTGCGGAGTATGTAATTTACCTAATCGCGCGCCGCTCCGACTGCACTCTTTTATTAATTCATATGTAACTGCGTGCATAAATTCTCCTAAAAATTATTTATTCAAATCAGTAATAAACATAGCGTCACCAAAAGAAAAGAAACGATAATGTTCGCGTACAGCTTCAGCATAAGTCGACAGCATAATCTCACGTGTTGACAGGGCTGATACCAACATCAAAAGCGTGCTCTGCGGCAAATGAAAATTAGTTATCAATGAATTTACCAGTCGAAAGCGATATCCAGGATAAATAAAGATATTTGTCCAGTTCCCGCCAGCTTTAATCACACCACTTTCACCCGCAGCTTCTAAAGTACGTACCGCAGTAGTTCCTACAGCAACGATACGCCGACCTTCAGCTTTAGCCTTATTAATAGCTTCAGCCGCTTCAGGTGAAACAGAGTAAAACTCTCTGTGCATCACATGATCTTTGATGTCATCAACACTGACAGGGCGAAAAGTGCCAAGACCAACATGCAGTGTTACAAAAACCTCTTCGCAGCCAATATCCCTAATCTTTTGCAAAAGTTCTTTGGTAAAATGCAATCCGGCAGTTGGTGCTGCAGCACTGCCATTCTCTCTTGAATAGACTGTTTGATAACGTTCCTTATCTTCCAGTGGTGCCGTAATATACGGAGGCAGCGGCGTTTCACCCAAACGATCCAAAATCTCTTCGAATACGCCATTATAATAAAAACGCGCTATTCTTCCGCCAAAATCCGTATCAGCAATAATATCACAGGACAAATCATCACTAAATTTTATTTTTGCCCCAACGCGCAGTTTGCGACCAGGTTTAACCAAAACTTCCCAATCCGTACTGTTTAAACGAGTCAGCAAAAATACCTCAACTCTTGCACCAGTATCCTTCACGCCATGCAGACGTGCCGGAATAACACGTGTATCATTAAAAACCAGTAAATCATCATGCCGCAAATATTCACATAAATCATAAAAATATCTGTGTTCTATTGTTCCCGTATTTTTATCTACAACAAGCAATCTTGAGTGATCGCGCGGTTCCAACGGATACTGCGCAATCAATTCCTGCGGCAATTCATAAGTAAAATCTTTTACCTGCATCTTAATCTCCGGTTTCAGTAAATTTTTTCAACCCTGGTATCTGTATAATAATGAGTTAAAATTTCTTTATAATAGTCCCTGCTGCGTGGCGGCGCACTATTTGCCATCCCACGTGCTCCCCACTGGGAAAGCCCCAGTCCGGACCCCTGCCCACGGCCTTTAAAAGTTACCATCTCACCTTTTTCACCGCTGACAAAATGCAGATCCTTTAAAATATCTTTAAAACTAATACTACGTTCGCTGACTTTTATCGGGACTTCCTTCCTGCCGATTTCTATTCCATAAGGATTTTCAATAGGAATCTCAATAGAATTTGGTACAGGACGGTTGACTTCCACTTCAAAAAAAGTACTGTTGAGCCCTAATATTTCCTGCACCTGCTGTCCTGTAAAAAGAAATGTCCCGCCGCTGCCGCTGAACAGCATTTCCTGCACCCGTCCGCTGGCAGTGCGATCATTTCCAAACATTTTGCTACTGCCTTCCAGCGGTGATAAACGTATGCTTTCAAGTTTGCCGACAGCATATCCACGCGTCGATAAACGTCGTTCGATCTCACTTGCAGGCAAAGCTTTTTCCCAGTTATACATAGGTGCATCCCAGTCGTAATCCTTCACACTGCGCAGATAAGGTACATATCTGCCCCACACATCGCGGCTGTTTTCCGTCTGCCCGCCACCACTTTGGTGATAAACAGCTTCAATTGGCTGCCCGTTATAAGTGACTACCATTCCCGCTGTGACATCGACCAGTTTATTAATAGCCTGCTTTTCTGTTGTCAGTCCATAATAATCCTGCCCTTCTTCACTGGCTTTCAGATCATAACCTAAACGACTGCGGTTTCCAAGCCTGTTATAAGCCAGCGACCTTGCTGCTACAGCCTGGGCCTTAATTGCCTCATCAGGGAAAATCACAGGTATTTCTTCGCCCACAACACTATATAAATACTGCTCTAACGGCAGTACATTGACCACATCTAAAGTCTTTCCGTCAGCGGAAATACGTACCTCAAAGCTGCCACGGTAAGCTTTTTTATTTACTTCAATGGGCTTGCCATTTTCTTTTACCACAAAACGTAACGTTTTGGCGCCAAACTTCTGCGCACCCAAATTGACAGTACCACCCTCAGCATTTACAAAATACCTATCCGGTTTCAAAACCATTTCCTCTCCGGTATCCGGTACTCTTACCATCAGTTCATCCTCACAGCTAAGCTCAGCTGCAAACTGACCATGTACGACAGCAACAGCAATATCAGGCGATGAAGCCATTACTATGCCACAATTGATACAGAATACCCATGCGACAAGCAGCAGCAGTTTTTTCATGAGGACGCCCCCTTCTCTAAAACTAGTCTAACTTTACCTTAGGCTTCTTCTCATAACGGTCCCTTTCACTGAATACGCAGCCACAGTATGGCTGACGATATAACTCCAGCTCTAGGCTTATATCAACACCACGCTGATAACCTTTGCGAAAATCCTCATAGTAAAACGGGATATCAAATTCCTTCCCAGCTTCTTCAGCCATTTGTATGATCAGTTCATGCTTCTGATACGGACTGACTAATAAAGTCGTTGAGAAAGCATCATAACCATTTTCTTTGGCATACTGAGCTGCATAACGCATACGCACTCTGTAGCAGTAAGCGCAGCGTATTACAGGTTCATCCAGCATCCCTTGCACACAAGTTTCCAGAGGGTAGCTTTTATCTACAATCAGCTTATAACGTTTTTTCTCGCATAACTCTCGTAAAGCATTTAATCGCCGTTTAAATTCCTTATATGGATGGATATTTGGATTAAAATACAAAATATCAAAAGCCTTGCCGTCAACCAACAGCTTCTCTGCAGGATAGCATGCACAAGGTCCGCAGCAGGCGTGCAATAGCAGTTTCATCACATCATCCCTTTTCCGGGAAAGGCACTCCCAAATAACGATACGTTTCACGTGTGGCAATCCGCCCCCGCGGTGTACGCTGAAGCAGCCCCAATTGCATAAGATATGGCTCAATTACATCCTCAATAGTATCTGTTTCCTCACTTACTGCAGCCGCAATGGTTTCAATACCAACAGGTCCACCGCAAAATGTTTTAACAATCGTTTGAAGAATGCGTCGATCATTGCGGTCAAGGCCATAACGATCAACCTCTAAGCGTGCTAAAGCTTCATCTGCCATTTGTCCAGTAATAACCGCAGCACCTGACACCTGTGCAAAATCGCGCACGCGCTTTAACAAACGATTCGCTACACGCGGAGTTCCGCGACTGCGGCGTGCAATTTCCTCTGCTCCGTCAGCAGCGATCTCAACACCTAAAATCTCAGCAGCACGTGTAATAATAAACTTTAATTCATCAGGCTTATAAAATTCCAACCGGCACTGTACACCAAACCGATCACGTAAAGGAGCCGCAATGGCTCCTAAACGCGTCGTAGCACCAATAAGCGTAAATTTTGGCAAATCTAACCGCACGCTGCGCGCACTCGGGCCTTTACCGATGATGATATCCAAAGCATAATCTTCCATTGCTGAGTACAAGATTTCTTCCACTGTTTTGGATAAGCGGTGAATCTCGTCAATAAAAAGCACGTCATTATCACCTAAATTAGTCAAAATCGCTGCCAGATCACCCTGTCGTTCAATAGCAGGGCCTGACGTAACACGAATATTAACATTCAATTCATTGGCAATAATATTTGCTAATGTGGTTTTCCCCAGACCAGGCGGCCCAAATAAAAGCACATGATCTAGCGCTTCTTTCCTGTCGGCAGCAGCCTTGATGAATACTTCCATATTCTGTTTTACCTGATTCTGCCCGATATATTCGGCCAGGCGGCGAGGACGCAGGCTGTATTGCCATACATCGGCGTCCTGCTCCTGTCCGGTAATAATTCTTTCTTCCGGCTGCATTATTTCCTCCCGGCAAACAATTTGAGAGCCTGCTTAATAATTACCTCACTGCTAAGTTCTGCATAATTCGGAATCTGTTTTAAAGCAGGCATGATTTCCGAATTAGAGTATCCTAAAGCACACAATGCTTCAATAGCTTCATCCACAGCAGCACTACCGCCGCCAAATGCAGTATCGGCAAAACCGCTGTCGCTGTCACCGCCTACTTTATCTTTTAATTCTAAAAGTAACCGTTCAGCGGTCTTTTTACCAATCCCTGGCAACTTTGTTAAAACCTTAAGGTCACGGCTTTGCACTGCCAGATAAAAATCATCCGGCTTAACGGCAGACAAAATGCCTAATGCAACCTTAGGACCAACACCGCTGACCCCAAGAAGAAGTAAAAATAAATTATAGTATTCCTGATTCAGAAAGCCAAACAGTAAAATAGCATCCTCGCGCACAGCCATATAAGTGTGCACTCTAGCTTCCATTCCTACAGCAAGTTGTCCCAAATGAGCCGCAGGCATAAAGACCCTGTAGCCAACACCGCTGTTAGTTTCCAACAAACAATATTCATTTGCCAGATAGGCCACCTTTCCTTTAATTGATCCAATCATTTACTTCAACTCCTGCCATCGTCTTGTCGCTGCCGTATGCAATCCGCAAATCGCCACTGCCAAAGCATCAGCGACATCATCTGGTTTAGGTTTTGTACGAATATTCAAGAGCTTCTGTACCATAAAAGTCACCTGCTCTTTGTTAGCGCCGCCATAACCTACAACAGCCTGCTTGATCTGCATCGGTGTAAATTCCGTGATCTGGATACCGCGGTTAGCTGCTGTCAAAAGTGCCACACCGCGAGCCTGACCAACGCTTATTGCTGTCGTTACATTGCGGTTAAAAAACAATTGTTCCACACTCATCACATCCGGACGATATTCATCCAATAAGACGCTCAGTTCATCGTAGATTTTTTTCAACCTGAGTTCAGGCAGCATATCCTTATCCGTAAACACAGCTCCATAATGGATAGGAGTCAGTTTATTCCCTACCATTTCCACCAGGCCAAAGCCGCAGATAGCAGTACCAGGGTCAATTCCAATTGCCAGCATCTCTTCGTGCTCCCTCCTGATTATGATAGAAAGCAGGCAGGCCTTGGTGAGCCTGCCTGTCGCACAATTTATTCTTCGTCTTCTTCCGGCAGGTCTGCGTTTGTATAAACATCCTGCACATCGTCTAAGTCCTCCAATGCCTCAAGCATTTTCCTGACTTTAACAACGTCTTCATCAGACAGTTCTGCCATTGTGTCAGGGAGCATTGCGATCTCAGACATCATGACTTCGATATTATTATCAGCAAGAGCTTTTTCAACAGCATCAAAATCCTCAGGCTCGGTAACTATCTCAAAACCTTCTTCCTCAGCTTTAACATCTTCAGCACCTGCCTCTAACGCTATCAACATCAAATCATCTTCCGTATAGCCGGCTTCACTGTCGATACTAAAAACGCCTTTGCGTTTGAACATCCAATTTACACAACCAGTCTCGCCCATGTTCCCACCGTATTTAGAAAATACGTGACGAACATCGGCAGCAGTACGGTTACGGTTATCAGTCAAAGTGCTTACCATTACAGCAACACCAGCAGGACCATAACCTTCGTAAGTAATTTCCTCATAATTAGAAGCATCTGCAGCACCCTGCCCTTTTTGGATAGCGCGCTGAATGTTATCTTTAGGAACATTATTGGCCTTAGCTTTTGATAAAGCCAATTTCAATTTCATATTGCCGGTAGGGTCAGGGCCACCCATTCTTACCGCAATCGTAATCTCGCGGCCGATTTTGGTAGTAATCTGACCGCGTGCTGCGTCAGCTTTACCCTTTTTGTGTTTGATGTTTGCCCATTTCGAATGTCCGGACATTGTCATATTCCCCCTAAATCTTTAAACCTTACAAATCGCAAGATATTTTTACCATAATATTATACTATAGAGCCATTATTTATTCAAACTATTTTCGATACCACTATTTAACATTAAGATATATAAAACGCAGCCGAAGTCATCCCCGGCTGCGTTTTCAATTGATCACTATGCTTACAGCACAATATTTTTCGCATTAGCTAAAGTATCTCTTGCTTCAGCTATCAATCTTTCCATCACTTCAGCACAAGGCAGAATGTCGTTTAAAACGTTCAGACTTTGCCCTACTAAAACAGCTCCGTGGACAATATCGCCTTCCACCGCACCTAAACGGTTAGTTCCCGTAGCAAAATCGTTTAATTCCTGCTGCGGCGCACCGCTGCATTCTTTTTCCAAATATTCTTTGGTAAACTCATTTTTCAGGCAACGAACAGCATTATTGCGCGAAAAACCAGTTACAGCAGAATCAGTATCAGTAGCCTTAATAATGGCTTCTTTAGCTTTAGGATGGGTAGGACATTCGTCCGTCAGAATAAAACGTGATCCCATCTGTACACCGTCAGCCCCCATCATAAGCGCTGCCGCAATTCCACGTCCATCTGAAATACCACCTGCTACCAAAACCGGTACTTTTTTGATTAGCGGCAATACGTTTGTCATTAAAGCCATAGTAGTTTGCTGACCTATATGCCCGCCACCCTCCATACCTTCGATGACCATGGCATCAACACCTGCTTCTTCAACACGCTTTGCCAATTTGACACTTGGAACTACAGGAATAACTTTAATTTCTGCAGCATGAAATTTTTCTATATGAGGAACAGGATTGCCAGCGCCCAAAGTTACAAAGGCAACTTTTTCTTCACAAACCACATCAATAATCTCTGCAATATTAGGAGCCATCAGCATGATATTGACGCCGAAAGGTTTAGCGGTCAAATCTTTGGCTTTTCGGATTTCATCGCGGGTCCACTCTACAGTGCGGCCACCTGTAGCAATAATACCAGCGCCGCCGGCATTGGAAACAGCAGCTGCCAGATTTGCATCTGAAGTCCAGGCCATGCCACCCTGAATGATAGGATACTTGATTCCTAAAAGCTCAGTGATCTTTGTTTTCATATATCACACCTCTTAACTTAAATTTTATTATGTAAACCTGTTGCTTTTATATTATATAATAATCTTCTGTTCCTTGGCTACCTAAAAAGTCCCTTATCCTGTAAAAAAACGGTGAAATCATGGCTTACACAATTATCTGTTAAATTGACATTTTTCGTAAAATACCGTAAAATTTTTTTAATATCCTTATACTTGGATAGACAGACAGATAAAAGAGACATTTAAGGGAAAGAGGTTATTAAAATTATGCGTAGTGAAGAAGTAAAGCTTGGTTCAACCAGAGCAGCTCACCGCTCTTTATTTTATGCGATGGGTTACACCGAAGAAGACTTAAAAAAACCACTTATCGGCGTAGTTAACGCCCAAAACGAAATAATCCCCGGACATATGCACCTCGACCAGATTGCCAAAGCTGTTAAACATGGTATTTTAGCTGCTGGCGGAACTCCGATCGAATTCCCTGCAATCGGTATCTGCGATGGCATTGCCATGGGCCATAACGGTATGAAATATCCTCTCGCCAGCCGCGAACTTGTAGCCGACAGTATTGAAGCTGTAGCTAACGGTCACGCGTTCGACGGTCTTGTACTCATTCCTAACTGTGATAAAATCGTGCCAGGTATGCTTATGGCAGCCGCACGTCTTAATATTCCCGCAATCGTTGTCAGCGGCGGGCCTATGCTTCCAGGACGTCTTAACGGAACCGACATCAGTGTTTCCACTGTTTTTGAAGCCGCCGGTCGTTTTGAAGCAGGAAAAATCGACAAAACAGAACTCAGCATCATCGAACATGCCGCATGCCCAGGCTGCGGCAGCTGTTCTGGTCTGTTCACTGCTAACACTATGAACTGCCTTACTGAAGTACTTGGTATGGGCTTACCCGGTAACGGTACTATACCAGCAGCTTACCAGGGTGCCCGTATCGCTCTTGCCAAACGTGCAGGTGCTAAAATCATGGACCTTGTTGCTCAAAACCTGTGTCCGCGTGATATTATGACAATGGACGCTTTCGAAAATGCCATAACTGTTGATATGGCAATCGGAGGTTCTTCCAATACTGCCTTACATTTACCCGCGATTGCCCACGAAGCAGACTTAGAATTACCATTAGAATTATTTGATGAAATAAGCAAAAAAACTCCTTATCTGACTAAACTTAGCCCTGGTGGCAGCCATCATATCATTGACCTTAATGAAGCTGGCGGAATCAATGCCGTGATGCATGAACTCAGTAAACTCGACTTGATTCATAAGGGAGCAAAATCAGTAACAGGTCAGACTATGGGCGAAAATTTTGCTGATGCTGTTATCACCCGTCCTGATGTTATTCACAGCGTTGAGAATCCTTATCGCAAAACAGGCGGCATTGCTGTACTCAAAGGCAATATCGCCCCCGACTGCAGCGTAGTCAAAGAAAGTGCCGTTGCCGAAGAAATGCTTGTACATTCTGGCCCTGCTAAAGTCTACGATTCAGAAGATGAAGCTATTGCGGCAATCTGCGGTAAACAAATAGAAAAAGGAGATGTCGTAGTCATTCGTTATGAGGGACCCAAAGGCGGACCAGGTATGCGCGAAATGCTCAATCCCACATCAGTACTGGCCGGTATGGGACTTGATAAAGATGTGGCACTCCTTACGGATGGGCGTTTTTCCGGTGCAACCCGCGGGGCCTGCATCGGTCATATTTCCCCTGAAGCACGTGAAGGCGGTAATATTGCACTTATACAAAACGGTGATATCATCGAAATCGATATTCCCAACCGCACACTTAATGTTAAAGTTTCTAACGAAGAACTGTCCAGACGTCGTGAAGCGTGGATATGCCCGCCTCCTAAAGTAACCAGCGGTTACTTAGCTCGCTATGCAGCCTTGGTTTCTTCAGCAGCAACAGGCGCTGTACTTAAAGTCCCTGATCAAAAATAAAATTTATATAGTAAAAATATCAATAAACCCCTGTCGTTTTAAAACGACAGGGGTTTATTGATATTTTTTTAGTTATTCCTAAACCGACATTTCTTCTTAAAATTATACAGTGCTTTCTTATTACATATGCTCAGTTATTTAATAACTATCTGGCAATTCAAACATTTCATATATCATTAACTCTATTACTTCCACCATCGTAAAATCTCCCTATTCTACAATAATAACAGAAAGAAGATGATAGTTATGGACACTTTAACCTTTAATAGCAACACTTATAGCGGTACCTACACTACTGGTAATAACGGAGTTCCATGCACATTTACGGTGGTGGTTGGAACACTGGCGCCTACTGTAGGCGACAATTTGACGTTAGCTAGAATAAATAATCGAAATGTTTATATTCAAGATAGCGCAAACAACAACCAGTACATTGTAACCCTTGCCTAAATTCCTCTGTATTATAAAATAAAAAGAATACCATATGGTATTCTTTTTATTTTACTTTTGATTCTCATCCGAATTATTTTTATCACTATAAATTCTAAAGGCACTACGAAATACCAGAAAGAAACATAATAAAAGCGTTACTATATCCCCGCTGTCAGAGATATTGAAATTTAAACGCCGTAACACGAAAATATAAAGAAAAATTACAAAAATTATAGTATAATCCTGCTGCTTCATTATCTTCACCCCAATATATTATACCCCGCTGATTTTATTATACCATCTCCTGATATTAGTGCTGTATTTTATTATTTACAAAATAAAATACAGCACAAAAAAATAATGCAAAACACTGCCAGTCATCACAAATAAATGCCATACTGAATGCATAAATTTATGTTTTTTATCAGCATAGAAAAAAATTCCTATTGTATAAGCTAATCCACCACTTACTAACAACATTAGACCATCTGCAGGCAACATTTTCCACAAATACGGCAAAGCAATAATAACAGACCATCCCATAAGCACATACATCAGCAACGACAGTTTTTCCCACCTGCTGAGACTTATCGCATTGAGAGTGATCCCTACAACTGTCAGCAGTAAATTTATCCCCAATAACTTCCAACCTAACTCAGGCGGTAATAAAACAATACAAATAGGTACATAACTACCTAAAATCAAAAGAAAAATCGAACAATGATCAAGCACCTGAAAAATCTTTTTCGCGGTACTGTTTGTTATAGCATGATATATTGTAGACATCAGATAAAGAAAAATCAGGCAAAAACCATATATCGCCGCACTGACAATACCGCTGACACTGCTGTTATAGGATGCATAAACGATCAAAACAACAGTACCAAGAACAGCCAACAGTGCGCCGATGCCATGTGAAACGGCATTAGCTATTTCCTCACCTAAAGACTGCCTGTTTAAACTGCTCATATAATCAACCTCCAGTCTTACGTAGTAAATTATAGCACTATCCGTTAAAAAAAGTGTGACAATAAAGTTAACCTCTTACTTTATTTTCAAAATATTTTCTAAAAGTAACTATTATCAACATTTTCCAAAATATAATCGAAACAATTAGTAAAAAGCATTTTAGATTCGATATAAGGAGTAATAACGCTTCTAAACAAGCCATTCCCTCTAAAAACAATTATTTTAAACTTTTTTTCAAGTTTTTTAGCATTGCTTAATTCATATTTCTTTAATATGATTAATTCAGAAAGTAAAATTAAACTTCAAGAAAATCATTGGAATTCTTATGAAGCTATTTTTTTACAAGAAAGGACTGATTTTTATGACTACAAGAAAAATAAAAAAATTAACTACAGGACAACGTACAATTGATGGCGCAGGCGTACATCTGGTCCGTGTACTTGGCCACGATACAGTAATGGACTATGACCCGTTTTTAATGCTGGATTCTTTTGACTCACATAATCCTACCGACTACATTAAGGGTTTTCCAATCCATCCTCATAGAGGTATTGAAACTATTTCTTATCTTGTTCAAGGCGAAATGACACACCAGGATAGTTTAGGCAATAAAGGAACAATCCGCAGCGGCGAAAGCCAATGGATGACTGCCGGCAGTGGTATCATGCACCAGGAAATGCCCCAGGCCAGCAAACATATGCTTGGCGTACAGCTTTGGCTGAACCTGCCCCAAAAAGAAAAAATGACTGATCCAACCTATTTTGACATTACCGGAAATATGATAGGCAGTAAAAAAACAGATAATGCTATAATACATGTGCTTGCAGGTGAATATGACTCTATAAAAGGTGTTGAACCACCTCATATCAAGGCAACTATCTATGATGTAGAACTACAGGCAGGCAAGTCAATCACACTGCCAACTAAAACTGAGGATAATGTTTTTATCTTTTTGATTGAAGGCAATGCTATAATAGACGGCACCAATATTCCAGAAAAAACTGCAGTGCTCTTTAGTGAGGGCGATGAAATATCTGTCAGTGCTGAATCAGATAAACAATTACGTTTTATGTTCTGTTCTGCTAAGCCTTTAAAAGAACCTGTATCTTGGGGTGGACCAATTGTGATGAATACGCGCGAAGAGCTAAATGAGGCTTTTAAAGAACTTGACAAAGGAACTTTTATCAAACATAATGCAGCCCATCTTGATTAATCAGTAATACTATCCAAGAGCTGTTAAATATTAAAAAATACACAAAAAAGCCGCAACCAAAGGTTGCGGCTTACTTTTTATTTGGTGG
>OLSF01001570.1_pt1 | contig 20044 bp, 15 predicted proteins | sample 1672301 | NCBI WGS metagenome assembly OLSF01 (sample SAMEA3136669, study PRJEB25190) | human gut metagenome | biome: human gut; feature: human-associated habitat; material: faeces | place: Austria | collected 2013
CGAAAAATTTGACGACGCATCTGTCGCACAATCTTTGTGCGGTATTGCCTAAAAGCGGTATCGTAAGCTTTGCAAAAAAATACTGGACATTTGCCGCATTTCGTTGTATAATAAAAAGAGTGTGTTGCCCTAGGGAACATGCTTTGAGAAAATCACATGTCATGCGGGAAATCCCCATGACATCTGCAAAGGAGAAATCGGTATGCGTGTAATTGCCGGCAGTGCAAGAGGAAGAAGACTGAAAACATTGGAAGGCATGGACGTGCGTCCGACTACCGACAAAGTGAAGGAAGCCATTTTTTCGGCAATTCAGTTTGATTTGCCTGATGCGGCAGTGCTGGACTTGTTTGCAGGCAGCGGGCAAATGGGAATCGAGGCGTTGAGCCGCGGCGCGGCATCAGTGGTATTTGTAGATCGTTCCGCACGTTCCCTACAGGTGACACGGGAAAATCTGGAATCGGTACAGTTTGCAGAACAGGCACAGCTGCACCAGACAGAGGCACAGTCGTTTTTGCAGTCCACTGCCATGCAGTTTGACATTGCCATTCTGGACCCGCCGTATCGAAAGGGCATGCATGAAAAGCTGCTGCCGCTGTTGGCAGAACATATGGCGGATAATGGCATTGTCATCTGCGAACACGAAACCGGTTTGGAAATGCCCCAGTCTGTAGGCGTTCTGGAACAGAAAAAGCAGAAAAAGTACGGTGCTATTACAGTCACCACCTACATTTGCAGAAGGGACTGAAACACATATGGAACGAATTGCGGTTTGTCCGGGAAGCTTTGATCCCGTTACAGTGGGACATCTGGATATTATCACCCGTGCATCGAAGCTGTTCGATCAGGTGATCGTGCTGGTGTCCAAGAACATCATGAAGAATAACGCCTGCTTTTCGCCGCAGGAACGCAGGGACATGATTCTGTGTGTCACACGGGATCTGCCCAATGTGACGGTAGATATTTCTGACGGACTGCTGGCGGATTACGTCAAAGACGCAGGAGCAACGGCGATCGTCAAAGGCTTGCGTGCGGTGAGTGACTTCGAATACGAGTTCCAGATGGCACTGGCGAACCGGAAACTGTACGCCGGAGCCGAAACCGTCTTTCTGACTACAACTTCAGAAAATATGTACCTGAGTTCCAGCGTGGTGAAACAGATTGCTGCATTTGGCGGTGACATCAGCCACTTTGTGCCGCCGGAAATACTGGATATGATTGTAAAACGATTGGTAAAGGAGAAGCTGTCATGAATATAGAAGAAATTTTAGATGATATGGACGACCTGCTGGATCGTTCCCGCCCGATTCCGTTTGCCGCACATAAGGCTGTGATCGATGCAGACCGCATGCGGGAATTGCTGAATTCTGCACATCTGAATATTCCGGCAGAGATCAAGCGTGCAAAGCTGATCGATTCTGACTGCGACCGCATTATCAATGAAGCCAGAGAAAAGGCGGAAGCAATCATACAGGACGCTGAAACCCGTGCAAGCCGCATGATCTCGGAACAGGCGATTTTGCAGGAAGCCAAAAAGCGTGCACTGGATATGCTGACAAAGGCACAGAACGGCTCCAATGACATTAAAGATGCTGCGGAAAAATACGTCAATCGTTTGCTTGATGAAGCACAGGATTATTTCCGGAACAACTTACAGGAAGTACAGCAAACGAAAGACAAGATTAACAGCGTAAAAAAGTAAGAAAATAAAGAAAAATCCGAAAATTTATATTTTTTCTTATAAATAGACATATCTTTTTGCTATACTTAAATTATGAAAATCATGAAGCAAATTTATGCAGAGATGCACCGGAAAAAGTTTGTTTCATAAGGTTTCTTGAAAAGAAAGCCAAAGGAAGGACGGGATAGATTCATGGATAAAATTGATGCCATGTTAATCACATTGTTACAGGAAAATGCCAGAGCACCATTGAAGCTGCTTGCTTCGAAGGTATTTTTGTCGGCTCCGGCGGTTTCTTCCAGAATCGATAAGTTGGAAAAGCAGGGAATCATTCTGGGATATAATACCGTAATTGACAGGCAGAAGCTGGGTTATCATATTACCGCTTTCATCAATCTGGAGTTGTCGGCAGACCAGAAGTCGGAGTTTTATCCGTTCATTAACAGCTGCCCCAACGTGCTGGAGTGCAACTGCATTACCGGTGTGTACTCCATGCTGATCAAGGTGGCATTTCCGTCCACGCAGGAACTGGATACGTTTATCGGAAAGATTCAGCGTTTCGGAAACACCTCCACCCAGATTGTGTTCTCCACGCCGGTGCCGCATCGGGAAATTATCGTGGAACCGAATTCGTGAGGGCATTTGTAAAAATACGTTTTGTACAGCCGCAGTGTGCGTATCACATTGCGGCTTTTTTGCATTTCTTTGCGGAAAAATTGACTTTTTGCGATTTAGCTGGTATAATAGGAGTGACTCTATTTTTCACGAGCGTGAACCACTTTTTCAATTACGGGAGGTGTATGGAATTTGCTGCATATTCTTATTGGCGGTGCCGGCTGCGGAAAGTCCACATGTCTGATTCAGCATTTGCAGAAGCAGTTAAAGGCAGGCGAACAGATTCTGACTTTGGTGCCGGAGCAGTTTTCCTACGAATTTGACCAGAAACTCTACCGGATCCTCGGACCAATTGCATTTAACCAGCTGGAAACCCACAGCTTCAAATCTCTGGCACGTGCGGTATTCCAGCGGTTCGGCTGCGTGCCGGACGGCAAGACCAACGCGGACGAACTGACAAAAATGGCACTGCTGTATCAGGCGGTGTTGCAGGTTTCGGAACGGGAGAAAAAATTGCAGCTGTTGGGAAAACAGTGCCGGCAGGCTTCGTTTGTCAGCGAATTGGCAATGATGTTTACCCAGTTTCGCCGTAGCGGAATCCCGCCGGAACAGCTGTACAATTCCAGTGCGGAACTGAACGGCAGATTGCAGGAAAAGATGCTGGACGTGTTTGAGATCTATCAGCGGTATGACCAGCTTCTGGAACAGCACCAGCTGAAAGATACAGAAACGGACTTATCCGAAGCGGCGGCGATTGCCAATGGTCATGATGCATTTCTGGGTGATGTGATCTTTCTGGACGAATTCGAGAGCTTCACAGAAGATGAGTACCAGATGCTGTCTGTGCTGCTTTCGTCCGGCAGGGATTTGTATATCGCACTCCGCATGGAGCATACCCGAAAGGAACCGTTCTCGCTGTTTGCCGCCGTGCAGGAAACATTTTGCAAGATTCAGGATATGGCAAAAAAGCTGCGGATTCCGGTGGAAACGGAAGTGTGCGATACCCCGTACCGATTTCAGGCAGCTGAACTCAGCTGGCTGAACCAACACGTTTTCCGGAATACCCAGCCGTTTTCCGGAGAAGCACCGCACCTGCATATTTTGGAAGCACAGTCGCCCACAGAGGAAGTGGACTACGTCTGTGCAACCATTCGGCGGCTGCTGGCGAAAGATCACACGCTCCGCTGTCGGGATATTGCCGTGCTGTCCAACCAGATGACTGATTACCGGAGCATTCTGGAAACGGCAATGGAACGCTATAAACTGCCTTACTACATGGACGAAAAAGAGTCAATGCTGTACACGCCCCTGCTGGTGTATCTGCATACGCTGCTGGGCATTTTGCGGCAAACCCGTCCGGACACAGAATTGCTGATGCGTCTGGGAAAGACCGGTCTGACTTCCTGCTCCGTCGAAGAAATTTCCGAACTGGAAAACTACTGCTATATGTGGCAAATTGACGGAAAAACGTGGAATACGCCTTTTGCTGCGGGGAATTTTGCATCAGCAGAAGCGGTTCGTCTGAAATTATTGACCCCATTGCAGGAACTGCGGGAAAAACTGAAAGGGCAGCATACCGGTGCAGAATTTTGCAGCATGCTGTACCAGTTCCTGACAGAACAGCAGGTGGAGGAGCAGTTAAACCGTCAGCTGAAAATAATTGCAGATGAGCAGAAACGCATGCAGACTTCCGAGGAGTGGGCACTGGTCTGGAATAGCTTTATCGATATTCTGGAACACCTGTCCACGCTGTACCGGACACTGGAAATGGAATTCTCGGAGTTCAGCACAGTGTTTGCGGCGTTGACCGGCAACATTCAGCGTGCTACGCCGCCGCGGACACTGGACGCGGTGCTGATCTCACAGGGCAGCACCGCACGTCTGAATGCTCCGAAAATCGTTTTCCTGCTGGGTGTCTGTGAGGGAACATTTCCTGCATTTCCCGGCGGCAGCATGGTTTTTTCGGAACGGGACTGCGAATTCCTGCCGGAAGACGTGCGGCTGTCTGTGGCAAAGCCGGCGGAAAGCCAGATGGCAGATGCACGTCTTGCCGCGTATAAGCTGCTGTCCTCTGCCTCCCATGCACTGTATCTGACCTACCCTGTGGTAGACGTGACTCATCAGAAGTGTTACCCGTCTGCGGTGATCGCACAGATACAGCGGACGTTTCCGGAGGCGGAAACCCTGCATCAGAATTGTGCATCGCTGGAACCTTCGTATTACAGCGTGACGATGCATGCGGCGTATTATCAGTATGTGCAGAATTATGCGGCACATAACACCGACACAGCCAGCATAGAACAACTGCTGCTGGATGATGCGTCATTTGCCGAGAAACTGAAACGTCTGGGGAAACTTGCCGAGCAGCGTTCAGAAGATGCCCCGCTTTTTTCGATTTCCAGTCCGGAACTGATGCAGCAATATCTGGGCAATACCATGCAGCTTTCCGCATCTTCGCTGGAACGCTATCAGGAGTGTCCGTTCCGGTATTACTGCAATGACATCCTCCGGCTGTACCAGCGGCAGAAGGTGCAAATGAACGCTGCCAACTACGGCAGCATGGTGCACTATTGTCTGGAACAGCTGCTCCGAAAATACGACAAGAAAAGCTTTCTGGCACTCACTGCGGAACAGCTGCAACAGGAGATACAGACATCTGCGGCAGTGTACTGGCAGGAGAACATGGGCGGTGATTTTTCCAAGAGCGAAAGAGAACAGGCGGCATATCACCACGCTGTAGAAGAAGTTCTGCCGGTGTGCCAGCATTTGCAGGAAGAATTCCGGCAGTCTGCATTTGTGCCGTACTGCACAGAACTGCAAATTTCTCCCGAAAATCCGAACTTTCCGCCAATTTGTCTGCACACCGAGGCGGGACAGACGGTAAAGCTGATCGGTAAGATTGACCGTGTGGACATCTGTCAGGACGGCGACCAGCAGTGGGTGCGTGTCGTAGACTATAAGACCAATGGAAAGATTTTTGAACTGGGAAATCTGCTCTATGGACTGGACATGCAGATGCTGATCTATCTGTTTTCCATTTTGTCAGAAGGCACTGCACTGGCAGGATCAAAGCCGGCAGGCGTGCTGTATCTGCCTGCCGGAAAGGTGAAGTGCAACCTGAAGCGGGAAGATGCCGTATCACCTGCTGCAAAACGCAACCAGTCCTATCAGATGAACGGCGTTCTGCTGCAAGATGCACACCTGCTGCGGCTTATGGAGAAAAACGGCGACGGCGTGTATCTGAACGGAAAGCTGAATGCCACTGGCGGTCTGGAACTCAACAAAGGCATATTCCTGACGACAGGGCAGATGAAAGGTCTGCGGCAGTACGTACTGGATCAGCTGATATACATGGCAGAACGGGTGTACCGCGGGGAGATCGATGCTTTGCCGCTGGATATGGGCAGCAAGACGGTATGCGAATACTGCGACTTCTCCAATATCTGCGGTACAAGCAGCCTTTGCCGGAAATGTCTGCGGCTGGGAAGTGCGACCGTTCAGAAAAGTGAAATGATGAGGATTCTGGAAGAACTGGCAGAGGAGGAAAAACACTGATGGATTGGACAGAACAGCAAAAAGAAGCAATCACCCGACGGGACAGCGGTCTGATCGTTTCCGCGGCAGCGGGCAGCGGAAAAACATCGGTGCTGGTGGAACGTCTGCTGCGGATTCTGATGGACGAATCACCGGAGAACAAAGTTCCCGCAGATCATATGATCGTGGTAACATTCACCAATGATGCGGCAGCAGAAATGCGTTCCCGTCTGTATCAGGCACTGGATCAGAAATTGCAGGAACAGCCGGAAAATACGTGGCTGTACCAGCAGCAGATCCGCCTGCAAAACGCCCATATCTGCACGATCAGTTCTTTCTGCTTTGAACTGATTCGGGAAAATCTGGGCGATCAGGGGATCACCGCAGGCTTTCGCATCTTGAGTGAAACCGAAAGCAAAATGATGACTTCCAAAGCGGCGGACGTGGTACTGAACCAGTGGCACACAGACCGTGCAGAAGATATGCAGCTGTTGTGGAACAGCTTCTGTGAAAAAGACGACACCGATCTGGAAAGGCTGCTGCTGGAACTGCACAAGTTTCTGGGCACAGTGCCGTTCCGTGAAAACTGGGTACAGCAGGTGCAGCAGGAACTGCAAAAGCCGCTGGAGGATTCCGCCTATTATCAGATGCTGTCGGCAGGCATGGAACAAAATCTGCAAATGATTCTGCGGCTGGCAAATGAAGCGGCAGATACTGCTTCGGAACTCTACGAATCTGTTACGGATAACAAGGCGTTGGCGTGGATCGAAGCAGACGTGCACATGCTGGAGCAGACGCTCCGCATGGTGCAGCAGCAGGAATCAGATGCAGAAAAATTGCTGGAACCTTACGCAAAGCTGAAACAGGAACGGACAGGGAAAAGATTTTCCAGCAGCAAAAAGGGCTTGCTGAACGAAGAAGCCCTTGCACGTGCCAAATCACTCCGCGAAATGTATAAAGGCATGATAGAAGATGTGGCGTTGCAGATAGAAACCATTTACCCCTATACGGCGGAAGATCTGGCACAGACGGCACAGCTGATGCCGCTGCTGCTGGAACTGGAAGAACAGATTTCCGCGGAAATCTGGAAAGAGAAAGTGCGGCAGAATGCCTTGTCCTTTGACGATGCGGAACGCATGGCACTGGAACTTCTCGCAGTGCCGCAAAAAGACGGCAGAATTTTTCCGTCCCCGCTGGCAGAGGAGTTGCAGGCATACTATCAGCTGATCATGATCGATGAATATCAGGATTCCAACAACAAGCAGGACGATATTTTCAAGCTGCTCTCCCGCAATTGCATTGAACCCCAGACCGGAGCTCTACGTTACGGGGAAAACGTTTTTCTGGTAGGTGATGTCAAGCAGTCGATTTATCGGTTCCGCCTGGCAAATCCGCAGAACTTCAGTGATGCCATTGCCTCTGCCGGAAAGCCGGACAGCGTGTGCAATCCCATTGTGCTGAACCAGAATTTCCGAAGCGTTCCTGCGATTCTGAACTTTGTCAACTTCGTCTGCGGCAACCTGATGACGAGATCCTGCGGCGATGTGACCTATAACGAAGCGGAGGCGTTGTATGCCGGCTCTGCCATTTCCGAGATCCTGCCGAAAGAGCAGCAGAAAGTCTGCGTGGCAGTTCTGGAACCGGATAAAGAATACGATGCAGAAATGACTTATGTCGTTCGGAAAATCCGGCAGATGATTGTAGAAAATGCACCGGTGGTGCAGAAGGACGGCACAACTCGCCCCTGTCAGTATCGGGATTTCTGCGTGCTTCTGCGAAATAATGATACCTGTGCGGCATATGCCCACGCTCTGGAAGAAGCCGGCATTCCGGTGCAGAGTCCGGAGGAAAAGGGCTATCTGAAAGCACGGGAGATCAGCATTCTGATCGACATGCTTCGTGTGCTGGACAATCCCACACTGGATACGCCGCTGGCGGCAGTGATGCTTTCTCCGATGTTCTGGTTTACGCCGGAAGAACTGATGCAGATTCGTATGCTTGCCAAAAAGTCCAAGCTGTTTCACGCGGTGCAGATCGCTATTGGCGTGGCAGAAGAGTCCGCATCGGAAAAGCTGGATTCAGTATTGGTGGAGAAGTGCCGGCATCTGTATGACACCGTACAAAAGCTGCGGCAGGACTCCGGCATGATGACGCTGGAATCTCTGATTCGGCGAATCTATGACACCACGGATTTCCTGTCTGTAATGCAGCTGGCAAAAGACGGGGAACGAAAGCGGGCAAATCTGCGTCTGCTGCTGCAATACGCCAAGCAGTATGAGGAGAACACCGACGCATTTCACGGCAGCGTTTCCGGCTTCCTGCGGTATATCGACTGGCTGCTGGAAAATAACGATGACTTTCAGCAGTCGTCCGTTTCCGCCGGTGCGGAAAACGCTGTGGCAGTAAAGACCATGCACGGCTCCAAAGGACTGGAATATCCCTTTGTATTCCTCGGCAATCTGGAAAAGGCTATGAAGTACAGGGACGGCGAAAAGAGTGCCCTGTTTTCCGAGAGAGGGCTTGCCGGATTCTGCGTGAAAGACCCGACGACCTATGTCCGTGCCAAAACTGTGCCGTTTGCAGTTTTGTGCCAGGAAGGTGAAAACGCCTACAAAAGTGAAGAACTGCGTCTGCTGTATGTGGCAATGACACGTGCAAAACAGCAGCTGTTCCTGCCGCTGGAATGGAAAAAATCCTATCTGGGGAAAAGCGGCTGTCTGACCAAGTGCAGTGCAATGATCTTGCCGGAGGGGAAACTGCCTGTCTATCTGGTACAGTCAGTGAGCAGCATGGCACAGTGGATCTGGATGTGTCTGTTCCTGCGGCATGATGCGGAATTGGCAGATGCATGTAATTTCCCGCCGCAGTACTGGAAAACGCCGGCGTGGAGCGAAAACCTGCAAATTGCCTATGAATTCGAACTGCCGGAGGAAACTGAAACGGAAGAATTGCAGGTAGAGGTGACGGCTTCGCCGGACGAGGAAACACTGGAAGAATTGCGTCGGATCACGGCGTTCCAGTATGTATCGCCGGACTGCGAACGGGAGTCCCTGCTTAGCGTTTCGGCAATTCAGGAGGCAAGACAAAATCGTGCTCCTGTCTGGAAACGTCCGGATTTCCGGCAGAAAGAGGGCAGGCTTACCGGTGCGGAACGGGGTACAGCGATCCATACCTTTTTCCAGTACGCCGATTTCCGGAAAGCGGAAGCCGATGTTCCTGCGGAAATCCGGCGGCTGCAAACATACGGCTTTTTGACACCGGAGCAGGCGGCTGTCGTAAAGCCGGAGATTCCGGAAGCATTCTTCCGCGACCAGCTGTATCAGCGGCTAAGCCGTTCCCGCATGGTACTGCGGGAAAAGAAATTTCTGGTGCAGTGTCGGGACTTGCAGGCATATCCGGAAGCTGCGGCGATCCTGCACCGCTATGAAAACTCCGACAGTATCCTGAAAGGTATCATAGACCTGGCATTTCAGGAGGAGGACGGCTTCGTGCTGGTGGACTATAAGACCGATACCGTTTCTTCGCCGGAGGAACTGGCGGACAGCTATCGGGAACAGCTGCTGCTGTACCGCGGTGCATTACAGTGTATCACGGGAATGCCGGTGCGGCAGTGCTATCTGTACAGCACACATCTTCAGAAAAGTATTGAGGTAAAATCATGATGATCAATTTAACAGATATGAAAACCGTCCGTTCGATTCTGGGACGGCACGGGTTTCACTTTTCCAAGAAGCTGGGGCAGAACTTTCTGATCGACCCCTCTGTCTGCCCGCAAATCGCCGAGGAGGGCAACGCTGCGGCAGGCTATGGTGTGCTGGAGATCGGTCCGGGTATCGGCACCCTGACACAGCAGCTGGCACTGCGTGCCGAAAAGGTGACTTCCGTGGAACTGGACCAGCGGCTGCTGCCGATTCTGGAAGAAACTGTCGGGGAATTCGAAAACCTGCACATTCTGCACGGCGATATTTTGCAGTTCGACGTGCCGCAGCTGCTGGAACAGGAATTCGCCGGTCTGCACGTGGCAGTCTGTGCCAATCTGCCGTATTACATCACTACGCCGATTCTGATGCACCTGCTGGAAAGCGGAGCGAATATCGATTCCATTACGGTAATGGTGCAGAAAGAAGTGGCGGAAAAATTGCAGGCTCCGGTGGGCACCCGCAACTCCGGTGCGATCACCGCCGCAGTGAACTATTATGGAACAGTAGAGATGCTGTTTACCGTGCCGCGGGACAGCTTCCTGCCGCCGCCGAATGTGGATTCTGCTGTCATTCGCATCGATGTGCAGAAACGCTATGCCGACCAGACACGCGATCCCCGGCACTTTTTCTCCATGCTGAAACACGGTTTTTCCCAGCGGCGGAAAACGCTGGTGAACGCACTGTCCGCAACGATGCACTATGAAAAACCGGTTCTGCTGGAAGCCCTGCATGCCATGGAACTGCCGGAAACGGTACGTATGGAGAACCTGACCATGGAGCAGCTGGTGGAGCTGAGCAATCGGTTGTCCGGAGCAACTGCGGAAAAAGTGTAAATTTTTCGGAAATTGCAGAAAAGCACTGGACAAGAGCCGGAAAATGTGGTATACTAGTAAAAACCAAACGAGTGCGTTGGATATGCACTCGGAAAGAGCGATTCCTTTAAGTTGATCCCGTGAGATTGACAAGGCGTTTCATAAACCGGATAAGATCCCTTCTGCATGTACGGTATGTTGATGCAGAAGTTGTTGTACGCACTTGCCTCTCTGAAACGGGTAAGTGCTTTTTTTGTGAATGATCTCTTAGGAGGTGTGTATGGAACAAAAAGCGATCATCATGGACGAAAGTGCCATTCGCCGTGCAGTGACACGGATTACGTATGAGATTCTGGAACGGAATCGTGGAGCCGAAAATCTATGTATTGTGGGCATTTTGTCCCGCGGCGTTGTGCTTGCAGAACGGATTGCCCGTAAAATATACGAGTTGGAACGTGCAGAGGTGGAATTCGGTGCATTGGACATTACCCCATTCCGCGATGACCGCATTGCCGATGCCACACATTCCGCAAAGAGTACCATTCATTTTTCGGTACAGGACAAGCGTGTTGTCATTGTAGATGATGTGCTGTACACTGGTCGTAGCTGCCGTGCTGCCATTGATGCGATTCTGGCGATCGGCAGACCGCAGTGCATGCAGCTGGCAGTACTGGTGGATCGCGGACATCGGGAACTGCCCATTCGTCCGGATTATATCGGAAAGAACGTTCCGACTGCACAGAGCGAAACCGTTCGGGTTTCCGTGCGGGAAATTGACGGAACCGACTGTGTTGTGATTTATCAGAACACTGATGCAGAAATGAGGAAAGAATGAAGCAAACCATTTTGATTCGTGATGTACAATTGGTGCAGGGCGGCATTTCGCCCCGTTGTGACATGCTGATTCAGGACGGCGTGATCGCAAAGCTGGGAAAAGATCTGAACGAATCTGCCCACTTTGTCATTGACGGCTCCCGCCTGACAGCACTGCCGGGGCTGTTTGATATGCATGTGCATCTGCGTGACCCCGGGCAGACACATAAAGAGGACATCTTCACCGGTTCCGCAGCGGCACTGGCTGGCGGCATCACCGGCGTGGCATGCATGCCGAATACCTCGCCGGCAATCGACAGCGTAGACACTGTCCGCTATATCTGTGAAAAAGCAGCTTATACCGGCGTGGAGATTCACCCCGTGGGCTGCATTACCAAGGGGCTGAAAGGCGAGGAAATGTGCGACTATGCGGCGTTGAAAGATGCCGGCATCTGTGCCATTTCCGACGACGGCAGACCGGTAGAGTGTGCAGAAACCATGCGGCAGGCTTTGATTCAGGGCGATGCACTGGGGCTGCCGGTTATTTCTCATTGTGAAGATCTGTCCATTATCAACGGCGGCATTGTGAACCGCGGCGTGGCTTCGGAAACGCTGGGTGTCAGAGGCATGGATCGGGCTTCGGAAGACTATATCACCGCACGGGAGATCATTCTGGCGGCTTCTGCCAATGTGCCGATTCATATCGCTCACGTCAGCACTTACGGCAGCGTGGAGATCATTCGTCACGCCAAAGCACAGGGTGTCAAGGTGACCTGTGAAACCTGTCCGCACTATTTCCTGATGACAGAGGAAGCGGTGCTCTGCGGTGATGCAGATTACCGTATGAATCCGCCTCTCCGGACGGAAAAAGACCGCAAGGCAGTGCTGGAGGGACTTCTGGACGGTACCATTGACTGTATCGTTACTGACCATGCTCCTCATGCTCCGTCGGAAAAGGCGGATTTCCGTTACGCTCCAAACGGCGTGATCGGCATGGAAACCTCGCTGGCAGCTTCGCTGAAACTGGTGCATGCCGGTCTGATGACCTTGCCGCAGCTGGTACAGAAAATGGCAGAGAATCCCCGCAAGATTCTGGGCTTGCCGCAGCATCAGCTGGCAGTAGGTGAGCCGGCAGATCTGACGCTGGTAGATCTGGATTATCACTGGACAGTAGATCCGGAAAAAATGCACTCCAAAGCGAAAAATGTGATCTGGAAGGGCAAAACACTGGTGGGCAAACCGGTGTGTACCATCACAGACGGCATCATTCGCTATCAGGATACAGAGTATTTAGAAGAAAGGAACCGATGCAATGGCTTTTGATAGACTTATCAAACGAATTGACGAACTGCACAATCCGTCCGTAGCCGGACTGGATCCACGTCTGGAATACGTGCCGCAGTTCATACAAGATGCCAGCTTTGTGAAGCTGGGACATACACTGGAGGCAGCTGCTGATGCAATTCTCCAGTTCAACAAGGCGTTGATCGATGCCCTGTATGATGTGGTTCCGGCGATCAAGCCGCAGGCTGCATACTATGAAATGTACGGCTGGGCAGGTGTCCGCACATTGGCGGAAACCATTCGCTATGCACAGAGCAAGGGCATGTTCGTCATGACAGACGGCAAACGCAATGACATTGGTGCGACCATGACTGCATATGCCACCGCACATCTGGGAAAAGTAGATGTGGACGGCGTGGAACTGGAACCCTTTGGAGCAGATGCACTGACAGTCAACGGCTATCTGGGAACAGACGGCATTCAGCCGCTGCTGGACGTTTGCAAAAAATATGACAAGGGTATTTTCGTGCTGGCAAAGACCTCGAATCCGTCCAGCGGAGAACTGCAGGACAGACTGATCGACGGCAAGCCGGTCTATGAGATCATGGGCGAAATGTGCGAAAACTGGGGCAGCAGGCAGATCGGTGCCTATGGCTATTCCGCAGTGGGTGCTGTGGTAGGTGCGACCTATCCGGAACAGCTGGCGGAACTCCGGAAAAAGCTGCCGCATACGCTGTTCCTGGTGCCGGGATACGGTGCACAGGGCGGCGGTGCACAGGGCGTTGCCGGTGCATTTGATGAAAACGGCAGAGGTGCGATTGTCAACTCCTCCCGTGCCATTATGTGTGCATGGAAGAAGGAAGAAAACTGTCCGGAAACGGCTTTTGCAGAAGCTGCCAGAAGAGAAGCAATCCGTATGCGTGATGATATTACCGCATATTTATAATTTTTCAGGGCAACGCCGGTGCATTGCAAGGTGCATCGCAGGCTCTTAGATCGGAAAGGACTGGTGTCATGTCATTATTGGAACGAGGCGATAACGCCTATCTGCTTCTGGCAGACGGAACGATTTTTGAAGGTTTGCATTTTGGTGTCAAGGGAACGGCAATCGGTGAGGTAGTCTTTACCACCGGTATGACTGCTTATCAGGAAACACTGACCGACCCCAGCTATTATGGGCAGCTGGTCACACAGACATTTCCGCTGATCGGCAACTATGGTGTCAATGCAGCAGACAGCGAATCTGCACGTTCTTATATCCACGGTTATATTGTGCGGGAATGGTGCAACACCCCGTCGAACTTCCGCATGGAAGGGGATATTGACGGATTCCTGAAAGAACAGAACATTGTGGGCATCTACAACATCGATACCCGTAAGCTGACCCGTATCATTCGGGAAGTCGGCGTTATGAACGGCGTGATTACAACAGAAGATGTTTACGCCAAGAAAGAAGAACTGCTGGAACAGATTCGGAACTACACCATTCAGAATGCAATTCTCAGCGTTACCGGCGACGAGCCGAGAACTTATCGTGAGGGAACACCGAAGTATAAGGTTGCTCTGTACGATTTCGGTTACAAACGCAATATCCGGAACGAACTGGTAAAACGCGGCTGTGAAGTCGTAGTTCTGCCGGCAGCCACCAGTGCAGAAGAATTAAAGGCGATGCACGTAGACGGCATCATGCTTTCCAATGGACCGGGGGATCCGTCCGAAAATCAGGCGATCATCGACAATGTGGGCGAGATCGCAAAGCTGGGCATTCCGATCTTCGGCATTTGTCTGGGACACCAGCTGCTGGCACTGTCGCAGGGATGTCGGACAGAAAAGCTGAAGTACGGTCACCGCGGTGCCAACCAGCCGGTTATCGACCTGAACAGTCACCGGACTTATGTCACCAGCCAGAACCACGGTTATGCAGTTGTAGGAGAAAGTCTGGATCCGGAAGTGGGAACCGTTTCTCATATCAACGCCAATGATAAAACCTGTGAGGGAATTCGTTATCACAAGATCAATGCCTTTACGGTGCAGTTCCATCCGGAAGCACACGGCGGACCGCTGGATACCGCATATTTGTTTGACGAATTCGTTGCTGTGATGGAAAAGGAGAAGAAGTAAGTTATGCCATTGAGAAGTGATATTAAAAAGGTTCTCGTGATCGGTTCCGGTCCGATCATCATCGGACAGGCTGCGGAGTTCGACTATGCAGGAACACAGGCTTGCCGTGCACTGAAACAGGAAGGTCTGGAAGTTGTCCTCATCAACTCCAATCCGGCAACGATCATGACAGATAAGGCGATGGCGGATAAGGTCTATATCGAACCGCTGACGCTGGACGTGGTAAAGCGGATCATTCGGATCGAAAAGCCGGACAGCCTGCTGTCCACCATGGGTGGTCAGACTGGTCTGACCTTGTCGATGCAGCTGGCGGAAGAAGGCTTTCTGGAAGCCAACGGTGTCAAGCTGTTGGGTGCCGACCCGCTGACCATTCATAAGGCAGAAGACCGTCAGGCATTCAAGGATACTATGGAAAAGATCAACCAGCCCTGTATCCCGTCAAAGGTCGTAGAAACCATTGAAGATGCCGTAGATTTTGCCAAGACCATCGGCTATCCGGTTATCGTGCGTCCGGCATTCACACTGGGCGGCACAGGCGGCGGTATCGCAGACAATGAAGAAATGCTCCGCGACATCACCAAGAACGGCCTGCGTCTTTCTCCGATCACACAGGTTCTGATCGAAAAGTGCATCAGCGGCTGGAAAGAAATCGAGTTTGAGGTGATCCGTGACCGCAAGGGCAACGTCATCACCGTCTGCTCCATGGAAAACTTCGATCCGGTCGGCGTACACACCGGCGATAGTATCGTTATCGCCCCGACTGTAACCCTGACAGATCGGGAATACCAGATGCTGCGTACCGCTGCGATCAACATTATTTCCGAACTGAAGGTAGAGGGCGGTTGTAACTGTCAGTTTGCACTGCACCCCACCAGCATGGAATATGCAGTCATTGAAGTAAATCCCCGTGTATCCCGTTCTTCTGCACTGGCTTCCAAGGCGACCGGTTACCCGATCGCAAAGGTTGCCGCAAGAATCGCGATCGGCTACACACTGGACGAAATTGTCAATCAGGTTACCGGCAAGACCTACGCCTGCTTCGAGCCGGCTCTGGACTACGTCGTTGTCAAGTATCCGAAGTGGGCATTTGATAAGTTTGTCTATGCAAAGCGAACACTGGGCACCCAGATGAAAGCGACCGGTGAAGTCATGGCAATCGGTACCAGCTTCGAAGAAGCCATTATGAAGGCTGTTCGTTCGACGGAACTGGGCGTAGATTCCATGAACATGAAGAAGTATGAAAAGATGCCTCTGGAAGAAATTATGGAGCGGCTGCAGGTCGTAGACGATGAGCGTGCATTCCAGCTGTATGAGGCAATGAAGCGTGGCAAGACGGTAGAAGAACTGCATGAACTGACCATGGTAGACTGCTGGTTCCTGAACAAGCTGATGAACCTGATCGAACTGGAACGGGAAATGGCTGCCAAGCCGCTGACCGAAGATCTGTACCTGCTGGCAAAGCAGTACGGCTATCTGGACGCGACCATTGAACGTATTTCCGGCAAGAAGTGCCCGATGCACCGCCATGCTGTATATAAAATGGTAGATACCTGTGCAGGCGAATTTAAGGCAGAAACGCCGTATTTCTACTCCACCTATGATGACGAGAACGAAGCGGAAGAATTCATTGAACGTCAGCACAGCGACAAGAAAAAGATTATCGTATTCGGTTCCGGTCCGATCCGTATCGGTCAGGGTATCGAGTTCGACTACTGTTCTGTACACTGCGTATGGACTTTGAAAGAAATGGGCTGTGAAGCGATCATCTGCAACAACAATCCGGAAACCGTTTCCACCGACTTCGACACCGGCGACCGTCTGTATTTCGACCCGCTGACAAAGGAAGACGTTGCCAATATCATCAACACCGAAAAGCCTTACGGCGTTGTGGTACAGTTCGGCGGACAGACTGCCATTAAGCTGACACGGTATCTGGCAGATATGGGTGTTAATATTCTGGGTACTTCCGCAGACGATATTGACGCAGCCGAAGACAGAGAGCGTTTTGACGAACTGCTGGGCAGATGCGGCATTCCGCGTCCGGCTGGTGAAACCGTCATGACAACTGAGGAAGCCCTCAAGGCTGCCAACGATCTGGGCTATCCGGTTCTGATGCGTCCGTCTTACGTACTGGGCGGTCAGAATATGATCATCGCACATTCGGACAAGGATATTGAAGAATATATGGCGATCATCACCAGCCATATGATTGAAAATCCGGTGCTGATCGATAAATATATGATGGGTACAGAAGTCGAAGTTGATGCGATCTGCGACGGCAAGGACTTCCTGATTCCGGGTATCATGGAGCACGTAGAGCGTGCCGGTGTCCACTCCGGTGACTCGATCTCCATTTATCCGGCACAGAACCTCAGCGAAAAAATTACTGATACCATCGTGCGTTATACCGGACTGCTGGCAAAGGAACTCCACGCAGTTGGTCTGATCAACATTCAGTACGTGGTATACAATAACGAAGTCTATGTAATCGAAGTAAACCCGCGTTCGTCCCGTACCGTGCCGTATATCAGTAAGGTAACTGGTATCCCCATGGTAGACATCGCAACCAAGATCATGCTGGGTGAAACTCTCCAGAGTCTGGGCTACAAGTCCGGTCTGTATCCGAAGGGCAAGTACGTTGCCGTCAAGGTACCGGTATTCAGCTTCGAAAAGCTACAGGACGTAGACACCATGCTCGGACCGGAAATGAAGTCCACTGGTGAGTGTCTGGGTATTGCCACCAATCTGGAGGACGCACTGCTCAAGGGCCTGATCGCCGCAGGCTATGACCTGAAGAAGGAAGGCGGCGTGCTGATTTCTGTCCGCGACAGCGACAAGCAGGAAATCATTGAGATTGCAGACAAGCTGGCACGTATGGGCTTCGAACTGTACGGTACAAGCGGTACCGCAGCCGTGCTGAACCATAACATGATCGCCACCAATCTGGTAAAGAAAATCTCTGACGGAGAACCGAATACCATTACATTGCTGGAAAGCGGCAAGATCCACTATATGATCTCCACTTCGGCAAAGGGTCGTCTGCCGGCAAGAGATAGCGTAAAGATGCGTCGGAAGTCTGTAGAACGTTCGATCTGCTGTCTGACTGCGATCGATACAGCCAAGGCTCTGGCAAACGTGCTGGAATCCGGCCGCAGCATTGATGATGTAGAAATGGTCGATATTACAAAGATCTGACTTTAAAAATCACGCAAACCGTGGCGGACGGGGAGATTTCCCGCCCGCCCTTTTTGCTGTTGAAAGGAGAAATTGTCATGGCATATGAACAGATGCTGGTGCCGGTTCTGGAAAAGCAGGCACTTGCTAAAAATATTTATCGCATGGTGCTGCAATGCCGTTCCATTGCACAGCAGGCAGCGTGCGGACAGTTCGTGCACCTGCTGCCTGTAGGCTGCACGCTGCGTCGCCCGATCTCGATCTGTGAGATTAACAAAGCTGCCGGAACCCTGACCATTGTGTTTGAGGTAAAAGGCACTGGTACCGATGCTCTCGCCAATGTGCGGGTAGGGGAAAACGTGGACATTCTCGGACCGCTGGGACATGGCTTCACCATTCTGCCGGAGGCAAAACATGTGGTAGTCGTTGGCGGCGGTATCGGCAATCCGCCTATGCTGTCGCTGGCACAGGTGTATGGCGAACGTGCCACAGCAATATGTGGTTTCCGTTCGGCAAACATTGTCACATTGCAGGACGAATTCCACGCATCTTGTGCGGAAACCATTCTCTGTACCGATGACGGCACTGCCGGCAGACAGGATTTGGTTACAGAGCCGCTGAAAGAACAGCTTGCAAAGGGTGACGTGGACATGGTATATGCCTGCGGCCCACGCCCCATGCTGAAATTCGTGGCTGCCGCCGCAAAGGAATACGGCGTTCGCTGTGAGGTTTCCATGGAAGAACGCATGGGCTGCGGCATTGGTGCCTGTCTGGTATGTGCATGCCAGCTGGAACGGGAAGGCAAATCCGTGATGGGACACGTCTGCAAAGACGGTCCGGTATTTCCGGCAGAGGAGGTTGTTTGGTAATGGCAAATTTAGCAGTAAATGTAGCCGGCGTATCCTTTAAAAATCCGATCATTCCGGCATCAGGCGTGTTTGGCTACGGCAGAGAGTACGAGAAACTGTTCCCGCTTTCGGAACTGGGCGGCATTGCCACCAAGGGTACAACTGGACAGCCCCGTCCGGGCAATCCGGCTCCCCGTATCGCCGAAACTCCCAGCGGTATGCTGAACTCGGTAGGGTTGCAGAATCCGGGAATCGACGCGTTTCTGGAACGGGAACTGCCGAATCTCCTGACAAAGGATACTGTGATTCTGGCAAATATTGCCGGTTCTACCGTAGAGGAATGCGTTTCCATTGCGGAAAAGCTGGACGAAACCGATGTGCATATGATCGAACTGAACATCTCCTGCCCTAACGTGAAAAAGGGCGGGGCAGCGTTTGGCGTGCACTGTGAGAGTTCGGAAATGATTACCGCAGCAGTGCGAAAGGCAACCAAGAAGCCGCTGATCGTAAAGCTTTCTCCCAATGTCACCAGCATTACCGATATTGCCAAGGCAGTGGAATCCGCCGGTGCCGACAGCGTTTCCCTCATCAATACCCTTTTGGGCATGCGGATCAATATCGAAAATCGCCGCCCGATTCTGCGGAACAATGTCGGCGGCATGTCTGGCCCTGCGGTTTTTCCCATTGCTGTGCGTATGGTTTGGCAGGTCGCACAGGCAGTTTCCATTCCGGTAATCGGTATGGGCGGCGTGTCCAGCGGTACAGATGCCATTGAAATGATGATGGCAGGTGCCAGTGCCGTGCAGGTAGGAGCTGCTATTTTCACCGATCCCTATGCTCCGGTTCGCATCATTTCGGAGATGAACGACTGGCTGGACGCACATCATATTGCTTCGGTGCAGGAAATTATCGGTACCGTGCAGCCGTGGTAAGTGAGGCGTTTTATGATTATTATGGGCGTAGATTTCGGCGATGCCCGTACAGGGCTTGCCGTTTGCGATAAGGGCGAAATGCTGGCTTCTCCGGCTGGGGTGATTTCGGAAAAGGACTTTACCCGGTGTCAGGAAAAAGTCGCTGCCGCTGCTAAGGAACACCGTGCAGAACTGCTGGTGGTAGGCTATCCCAAGAATATGAATGGTACCGTGGGAGAACGTGCGGAACTGTGTCAGAAGTTCGGGGACGGTCTGAAAGAACTGACCGGTCTGCCGGTGGTGATGTGGGACGAACGCTGTACCACAGTTTCAGCACATTCCTACCTGAATGTCACCAATACCAGAGGCAAAAAGCGGAAAGCCGTGGTAGATGCTGTTGCGGCAACGATTATTCTGGAAAGCTATCTGGCATACCGGAAGAATCAGGCGGATGCCGAATAAAAAATACAAAATCCCCGAAACCGGATTTGTTCCGGTTGAAATGCTCCCCTTTTGTTAGACAATGTGGTATAATAGAGATATACCAATTTGA
>OLSF01001573.1_pt1 | contig 20020 bp, 16 predicted proteins | sample 1672301 | NCBI WGS metagenome assembly OLSF01 (sample SAMEA3136669, study PRJEB25190) | human gut metagenome | biome: human gut; feature: human-associated habitat; material: faeces | place: Austria | collected 2013
AAAGACAAGAAACAGAAAATTCTATCTTCGTGCGACAGATAATTATTATGAATTTGATGGGGTGCCTAGGTGTGAGCAAGAAGAATGCTGAAACAGAAAAATTGTTCCTTACTCTTAACGAAACCTGCAAAATGCTGCGGCTCAGCCGACCAACTTTGGTCAAGCTTATCAAGCAGGGAAAGATAAAAGCTTTCAAGCCGAGTATCCGTGTTTGGAGGATACCTGTGGAGGAGGTTTTTATGTTTGAGAAAAGCAAGTGGTTATAAATAAAAAGTATATGATGCTTGCCTGAAAAAGAAAATAGTGGTATAATGTTAGTAGAATAAAATTTGATAACTGGTTTTAGATTTTATAACTTATTCAACGTTAACATATACATCAAACACCTTATGAGGTAAGAATTTATGACAAATATTTCAGAAATAAAACATACAGATGATAACAATATAATATATCATTATACCACTATTGAAGCACTACAGGGAATGCTTTTCGGTAATAAAGAATTATGGCTTGGTGATTCATCTTTCATGAATGATACCAAGGAATTAACAGAGTTTATTGATAGACTAAAAAACGAGATCGACAGCACTGTACATAATATATATAAGGAAAATTGTAATAGCTTTTTTCAAAAAGTATACGAGTGTGCAAAGAAAAATTACCCATATATTATGTCTTTTTCAAAGAGACGAGATGACGCTGCACAGTGGGAACGCTATGCGAATAATGCTGAAGGAATATGTATAGGATTTTACAAAAATAAACTTGACAGCTTAAAAAGGAAAATCAAAGAACCATTTTTCTTACAAGAAGTATTTTATGATTTCAATGTGAAAATGCACGAACATTTCAATTATGTGAAAAATTACATTTGTGATAACGATTCAAGTCCATTTAAAAGTGGAGAAAGTCTGATAGAGAATATAGTTGCAACAGCTTGTTCGTTTAAAAATGTCAGCTTTAGTGCTGAAGACGAAATACGAGCAATAATTTTATATGTTGATTCTCCTTCAGAATTTGTAAGAGTGGAATTTGAAATCCGTAATGGAGTTATAAAGAAATATGCCAAAATCAAATGGTATGATGTATGTAAAAAACTAGAACTTAATATTCAAGATCTTATTTCTGAAATAATAATAGGGCCTCGCTCACAACAGAAAATTGATATACTGAAAGAATATCTTTCACTTAATGATTATGACGATTTAGCATTGAAAGTCAAAAATTCTGAATGTCCATTAAGATGATTACAACGCCAAATAGCCTGTAAATAAATAGGAAAGAAGAGTCAAGATAAAAATAATCTTGGCTCTTCTTTTTTCACCTCTTCCTCAAAAACTCAATAACACTAAACTTGTATATCCTCCACCTGCTGCCTATCTTGAAACCCTCTATCTCCCCTGTTTTAAGATAACGGAGCATAGAGTTTTTGCCAATCTTTAAAAGCTGCTGACATTCTTTAGCGGTAAGGATGTCGGGTATATCGTCAAACATAATTTATCATTCCTTTCAAAAAATATCGGTTTATCTTAATGTTCAGCGGTTTAGTACGGCACTTTTCGGAAACTTGATCTTTACAAATATACATCATCTTTATGAAGTAACGCAAATGCGGAAAGGAGGGCGTTACGATGAACAAGGCTAAAGTCATACTCGTGCTTGTGGGCAGCGTGCTGGCGGAGATAGCGCAGGAGATCATCACCTACATCGCAGAAAAGGACGAGTGAACACCATAGGCAGGCTTTCGGGTCTGCCTTTAATTTTTGTATTTTGTAAAGGAGTTTTAAAATGAGCGAACTTACCCATTGCAGCATTTGCGGCTGCGCTTTAGAGGACGAGGCGGAATGCTATGAAGTCGAAAACGAGATACTTTGCCAGGAGTGCTACGATAACGAAACTGTGGTATGCGACCATTGCGGCGAACGCTGTATCGAACAGAATACCGTGAGCGATGAGAATACTATCCTCTGCACAGATTGCTACGATAGCCATTACTACCGCTGTTCAAACTGCGAAACTATCGTGCATTCCGACGATACGTACTGGCGCGGCGATAATGCCTATTGCCGTGAATGTTATGACGATTGCTATGACAGCGGCGACTACATCAACGATTATTACTACAAGCCAAAACCCGTGTTCTACAAACTGCCGAAAGAAGACAACGTGCGTTTTTACGGCGTTGAACTGGAGATAGACGGTGCAGGAAGATACGATGATAACGCGGAAAAGATATATGATACAGCTAATAGTCAGAATGAAGTGCTTTACATAAAGTCTGACGGCTCACTGGACGAGGGAATGGAACTTGTCAGCCACCCTTGTTCAATAGATTTTCATCGAAAGAAATTCCCGTGGGACGAGATAGTAAAAAAAGCCATTGCCCTTGGCTACCGTTCGCATAATACGTCTACCTGCGGACTTCACGTCCATATTGGCCGAAAACAGCTTGGATATTCCTACGAGGAACAGGAAGAAGTCATAAGCCGAATAATGTTCTTTTTCGAGAGCCATTGGAACGAGCTTTTCAAGTTCTCACGGCGTACTGCATACAGCGTTGACCGCTGGGCAGCAAGACACGGCTACAATGACAAGCCGAAAGAGATACTTGAAAAGGCAAAGAAAAGCACTAAGGGCAGATATGCCTGTGTGAACATAACAAATGCTGATACTGTGGAGATAAGGCTGTTCAGGGGCACTCTAAAATTCAACAGCTTTATGGCGACGCTTGAACTTGTAGACAACATATGCCAAAACGCAGTATGCCTTAATGATGATGATATGAACAAGCAATCCTGGGCGGATTTTGTTCTTAGCATAAAGCCTGAATATACAGAGCTTATCAGGTATCTGAAAGAGAAAAGGCTCTATGTTAACGAGCCTGTCAGCGAGGAGGATTAACTATGTGTGCGATATTTGGATTTGTAAATTACAGACGTTCGCTCAGCAGGAGCGAGATGAAAGAACTTATCAACAGGTTATCCGTAGAGTCTGAGGTAAGGGGCAAGGACGCAACGGGCATAGCGTATGTGAAACACGGCGAACTTAAAGTTTTCAAGAGAGCAAAGCCTGCTCACAAGGTAAGGCTTTATGTGCCTGAGGACACAGTTATCTTCACAGGTCATACGAGAATGACTACGCAAGGCGACGCTAGGTACATTTACAATAACCACCCGTTCACAGGCAAAACTGCGGACGGGTCTTTTGCTTTATGTCACAACGGCGTGCTTTACAACGACAGTCAGCTTGCAAAATCTGAACGTTTGCCGAAAAGCAAGATAGAAACTGACAGCTACGTTGCCGCACAGCTTATTGAGAAATACGGCAAACTTGACTTCAAGACCATAGCAAAGATGTCAGAGGCGGTAGAAGGCTCTTTCGTATTCACGATACTTAGCGACAAGAACAAGCTTTTCATTGCAAAGGGCGACAATCCGCTATGCCTTATCCATTACAAGCAGTTAGGGCTGTATGTGTACACGTCTACTGAGGACATTATGAAGAACGTGCTGAAAGGCAGTTTCCTTGAAAAGCTGCCGTTTGAAGTGATAAAAATCACAGAGGGCGAGATCATAAGCATTGACAAGCGTGGGCGTTTTGAGAAAAGCAGTTTTATTCCAAACGAGTTCTGCTATGGCTGGAACTATTATGGATACAGAAAGCTCGCTTATGATGATGACGAACTTTTCGATATATGTGGTATGTTCGGGGTATCGCAGGAGGATCTTATGCTGCTTTACGATATGGGTTACACGAACGAAGAGATAGAGGGTATGCTTTGCGACAGGAGTATGTTGAGGGAGTGTATCGAGGAGGCTAGGGTGCTGGTGGGAGAATATTATTAGGAGGTATTTTATGGCATACACATTCAGCGGAAGCAGATACGTCACAAGCGGCGTGGCAGAAAACTTCCCTATTGAATTGCAAGTGGCGTTATTTTCAGCCGTAGAGCAAATGCGAGAAAAGGTCAGCGGAAAGCTTGATTATCTGCAAGTTTTCGAGATAGTTACAGAAGTCAAGGGGCAGAAAAAATTCCTGCACATTTATCATATGCAGGAATGCCCCGAGGCTAAGCTTGAATATTTCATACCGACCGACGTGGAGATAAACAGCAGGGCGTATATGATCGACGATGTGGATCATATTACGCTGCTGTTGGCGGAGGAGTATTGAGTTGAAAAGGAATCACAGCTTTAGAGGGGGGCTGTGATTTTTTTCTGAACACACCTCTCCTTCGCCTATTTACCTTACAATTATACTTCAAAAGGTCGGTCTTGTCTATGCAGCAGAAGTATAAATTTACCTCTTCCCTTTTCACCTCCTATTCCCATTAGCCAGATCGTTCACAATATCCGCAATGTTCTCCAGCTGCCTTTTGTTGAGCTTTTTTAGGTCAGAGATCAGCTTACTCAGCTCTTTTGGCTGCTCGGCGTCGGCGTCGAAAAACTCCTGCGGCGTAATGTCCAGATACTCGCAGATATAAAAGAAAGAGGTCATAGAGGGCAGGGCTTTTCCTGTTTCGATATTGTTTATATACCCTGCGTTCTGTCCAATAGATAAGCTCATATCCCTTGCGGAAACACCTTTCTGTGTGCGAAGTTTTGAGATCCTCAAAGCAAAATTATTGTCATACATGAATTTGTTCTCGTACATTATTTGCACCCCCATATATAATATTTTATCCTATATCATTATGCATTATGTCGGAATTTTTCCTATAAAGGGGTTGAAATATGTGAAATAATATGATATAATGATGTAAAGTATTTGAAATAATGCGATATTTGTATAAGAAGCGGATTGTGCCATGTTTTTTGTTAAAATAAAAAAATATCTTACGAAAACGTTATACTAAGCAGCCAGCTTAACAAAAGTGAAAAAGAATGTGTTATAATTAACATACAAAAACGTATTATTATGTCAGTTATAGTTGATAATTGACAAATCAACAAGGAAAAGGAGTTTTTGACATGAACGAAAACATCAACAAGAAATTTGACGTAAAAAACTTTGACTATGATAAGTGCTATGAAGAAGTAAAGGAAAATGCTTCAAAAAATATCAATATCATAGTGTGCGGAGCTACCGGCGTTGGCAAAAGCAGCCTTATAAACGACTTCTTCGAGTTTGATAAGGATAGTGCCGCTCCTGTCGGAAGCAGCGGAAAACCGCAGACAAGGGGCATACACGAGTATCATTCAAAGAGCATTACCTTGTTCGACACTGAGGGCTACGAGGTAGAAAGCTCGTCTACGCCGGAAAACAGCGCTTTTTACAAAAATATAATAGATCTTATCGACGAACGCAAAAATACATATTCTGCGGATTTGGGTATGCACATCCACGAGGTTTGGTACTGCATAAATAACCGCTTTATGGATATTGATGAAAAGCTGATAAAGGACATACAGGCAAGAAATATCCCCGTGTGCGTTATTATTACAAAGGTGGATAACCTTGACGAAAAAGAGGTCGCTCAGATAAAGGACGCTGTCGGCGAAGCCGGAAAACGCAATAGGATAAACGGCATTGAGGTGTTTACCTATTCTACTAACAGCGATCTTGGCGACGAGTATGTGCAGAAATCTGAGATAAACAGCTGGGCACATCATAATCTTGACGATTACCTCAGAGAAAGCTTTATCCCGTCGCTCAAAAAAGCGCAGGGTCAAATGGCAGAAATGATGATAAAACACAAGATACCGAAATACGCCGCTTTGGCTGCAGGTACAGTTGCGGCTACATCGTTTGTACCCGTGCCATTTTCCGATTCGGTACCGCTTATGGGCATACAGGTAAAAATGGCGATGGATATTTTAAGCTGCTACGGAATAGATAATGATATGAAGGGCGTTGTGAGAAATTTAGTCGGAGCGGGCTTCGTTTCTTATGTAGGAAAAACGCTGGCTTCTCAGCTGCTTTCGGTGATCCCATTTGTCGGCGGCGCGGCGAAAGCCACGGTAAATGTTTCAGTGGCAACTACTGTTACGGCTACCCTAGGCGTTACGATAACGAAGATCTGCGAGGAATACACTAAAGCCTGCATAGAGAGCGGCGGCTCGAAAGACCTTATGGTCACCAAAATTTCCGACTTCTTTACTGTTGAAAATCTGAAAAAGGTAATGAAAGAGATCAGCAAGGGCAAGGAACAGAAGGTCATAAAGGAAATAGTAAATGCTTTAGTTGATAAGTTCAAAGATACGAAAAAAGGAGCAAGAAGATAATGGAAGGCGACAAGATAAAAACTAATATACTGATAGCCGGCAAATCGGGCGTTGGCAAAAGCAGTCTGCTGAATTACATATTTGGAGAAGAAGTTTCACCGACGGGTGCGGGAAAGCCCGTGACGGCTAAGGGTCTGCACGAATATTCTTTCGAGCTGAAAGATAACGACCGAATATCTTTTTCGATATGCGACAGCTGGGGTCTTGAACCCGATAAGGCGGACGAATGGCACAAGCAGATAATCGACAAAGTAGCAGAATACGACAAGCACTCTATCAATGAATGGTTCAGCACCATAATCTACTGCCTTAGCGCCGACTCTGACAGAGTGGAAGATTTTGAGATAAGCATAATAAACGACCTTATAGCTGAGAAAAACAACGTAAACGTTGTGATAACTCACTGCAAGTCTGAGAACGACGACAGAGCGGAGCGTATGAAAAAGCGCATAGTTGAAGACGGCGGCGTTTCGGCTGACTCGGTGATATTCGTGAACAACTATGAGAAAAAGCTTATCTCGGGCGAGGTAAAGAAGTTTGGACGCGAAGAGGTAGTAAACTGCATTATCCGCAACTTGTGGAACAATTACAAGGTAAAAGTGCCGTATAAAATAAAAGAGCACGCTAACGAAATGTTTCGCAGCGAACAAGATAAGCTTCATGATATGGTGGCAAGTACAAGATTTGTTCTGCGAAAGCATCATAAGCTCGATAAGTTTGAAGAGGAAATAAACAATGAATTCGGAATGTTTGTTTTTAAGTCTGTAATGAAACTAAATAACGAGTTTAACGATGCGTATAATTATTATCAGCAGCTGTCACAAGAGTATTACGCGATCGTTTTTGGTATGGACGCGTTAAAGCTGCTGAACGACCCAATAATGTTTTTTGACGCAACAAAGGCTTTCAAAGAAGAAGTAAGTCAGCAGGTGGAAAGGATCGCCGAATCAACGGGAAAAATACTGAAATTCATGAACCAGGATGTTACCAAAGAGCTTATGAAAAAGCTTTTTGCAGAGATAAAGATAAACGTAAAGACGGCAAAAGCTATCAAAAATGACCTTCATGAAACGGTGGACAAGTACATTGTAAGAACGAAAGGCGTAGTTTTTGAAGAGATCGAGAAAGTTGAGGAAAAGCTGCTCGCTATCGAGATCAAGATATAGGGGGTGCAACCAAATGACCTTAAAAAAGCTAACAGCAATAGTCCTCACGGGTGCGCTGTTGCTACTCACCGCTTGTTCTGACAGCGATTCAGGCAGCGGCAAAAAAAGCAAGAAGAAAGACTACTACACCATTGGCGAAACTTGGACAGTTGATGGACAGTGGTCGCTTACCATCACGGGAGTCACGGAAACGACTGAGCGCAATGAGTATGCGGACGAAAAACCTGCAGCGGTCTACATCGTGGACTACGAATATACAAACATCGGTTACGAGGACGAGGACGGCATAGCAAAGGGCATTTTCTTTGACATGGAGGACACCATAACAGACAGCAATGGCGTTATGGGTTACAGTTACCCAGGCGACGTTGCGAGAAACCCAAATGAAGCGCCTATCGGAAGCACCTGCAAGGCTCAGGCTTGCATTGGTGTGGACAATGCGGGTGATTTCAGGATCACTGAGAGCCATTATGATTCAGACGGTGACGAACATTCGGCGACTTTTCTTATCGAAGTCGGCGGAAGTTCGGCAGACGAAAAATCTGACAGCGCCGCTAAGCCGACGGAAACTACCACCACAACGACCGCCGAGGCGACCACGACTAAGCCCGTGACCACGCTTGCGCCGTATGACATTTACGACGACACGGTGTATGCGAACGACCTTATCTACGAAACGGCGGACGATATTTTTGCCGAACTGGGCGACGATTTCAGCATGGATTTTATATCAGTGGGGCAGGAAAACATCATCGCCGTGGAGAACGACGTCGTGTATCCGAACACAAAGATAGGCTTTTACACCACGGACATACAGAACATCGGCACGCTTGATTTTCCATATGCGATACACGTCACGCCGGGCGGATACATCACCGAGGGCGTGCAGGTTGGAATGACGTACAACGAGCTGAAAGCCATTTGCCCGAGCCTGGAGGGCGCAACGCTTGACGGCGGAACGTTCGGCCCGACGGCGTGGATAAACATAGACGGCAACGCGTGGGGCATAGAGTTCGACGTATCGCAGGCAGACCGCGAGCGGCTAGGCATGGCGGTAGGCGTAGCTGTTGATCTTTCGGAGCTTAATCCTAAGAGTACACTAGGGTATTATATTAGTTCGCTGAGCTGATATTTTTGAATTTTGTTATGGCAGCTTTTCGGCTTTTTAAGGAGTCGGAAGGCTGCTTTTTTATCTTGATTTTAGTTACTTTTCTTCATTTGTTGTTACAAAATGATAAAAAACGCAGCTAAGTGATTGACTATTTGTGGGAAATGTGGTATGATGTAAATATATAACTTCTTATAATTTTATCTTATTTGAAGTGGAGGTGTGACAATGACCATACTTGCAAAAAAAGAAATGTCAGAAGAGGATATAAAGCTTCAATTCATTACTCCTGCTATTCTTGATAAGTGGGATAAAAACAGAATTACAATGGAAACAAGGATCACCGACGGTAAGATCTGTCTGAACGGTAACTTTGTCCATCGTGATAAGAAAAGCGCCAAGTTTGCCGATTATGTTCTGTATTGGAGCAGCAGTTTCCCCATAGCGATAGTTGAGGCTAAGGACAATAACCATAGCGTATCATTCGGCTTACAACAGGCTATAGCTTATGCTCAGATGATGGATGTACCTTTCGTTTACAGCTCCAATGGTGATGCTTTCTATGAACACGATATGCTGACAGGTATGGAGTGTGAAATTGCACTTGATGATTTCCCTACACCTAATGAGCTTATGGAACGATACAAGGCAAATGCGAACGGCGGGCAAGGGCTGTCAGAGAATGAGCTTGCAGTCATCAGCCAGCCTTACTATTCAAGCCAGAATACCTACGAGCCAAGATATTATCAGCGAGTGGCAGTAAACCGTACTGTTGATGCTATTGCTCGTGGTGTAATGAGACTCCTGCTCGTCATGGCAACAGGCACGGGCAAGACCTATACTGCGTTCCAGATCGTGTACCGTCTGCTTAAAAGCGGTATGAAGCGTAAGATACTGTATCTTGCCGACAGGAATATTCTTGTGGATCAGTCTATACAGCAGGATTTCTCTCCGCTTGAAAAGGTCATCCACAAGATCAATGTTGCTAAGGATAACAAAACCACTATCACCTCACATCAGGTCTATTTCTCGCTGTATCAGCAGTTGATCGGTGATGATGATAAGGAGCATTTCTCCGAGCTGTTTGACAAGGATTTCTTTGACCTTATTATCGTAGATGAGTGTCACAGAGGCAGCGCCAAAGAGGATAGCAAGTGGCGCAGGATACTGGATTACTTCTCCTCGGCTACACAGATCGGTATGACCGCTACTCCGAAGGAGACAACATATACTTCTAACATTTCGTATTTTGGCGAACCGATCTACACATACTCCCTCAAAAACGGCATTGAGGACGGATTTCTCGCCCCGTTTAAGGTCATCAGCATCACAACAGACATTAGTGACGGCTGGAGACCGCTGAAAGGACAGCGAGATTATTACGGCAACGAAATTGAGGACAGGATATACAACAATACCGACTATGACTACAATATCATCATTCAGGACAGAATCAACCAGGTTGCCCTTGAAATTACGAACTACCTTATCAGCACAGACCGTATGCAGAAAACGATAGTATTCTGTGCGACTGAGGATGCTGCGGAGCGTATGAGAGTGGCTCTTGTCAACTTCAATAAGGATATGGTTGCTCAGAATCCTGATTATGTGGTGCGTATCACAGGCTCGGACGAGTACGGCAAGAGCAAGCTTGATTACTTCATCTCTGTCGGCTCTCCTTATCCTGTTATCGCTACGACTTCCAAGCTCCTGTCTACGGGTGCTGACTGCAAAATGACAAAGCTGATAGTGCTTGATGAGAATATCGGCTCTATGACCGAGTTCAAGCAGATCATCGGCAGAGGTACCAGACTGCGTGAAAAAGAGGGCAAGACGCACTTTGTAGTTATGGATTTCAGAGGTGTGACAAGGCTGTTCTATGATGAAGGCTGGGATGGGCCGGTCGAAATTGATTCAAATTATCATTCTCCAGAACCTAAGATCGATACTGACGGCCCTGTTGATTCTCCATTACCACATCCTGAGCCACAGCCTAAACCGTATGTCGGTGTAGATGGCTGTACTGTACGAATTATAAACAAAGTGGTATCGGTTTATGATGCGGATGGTAAGCTTCTTCGTCACGAGAATATCATAGATTATACAAAGACAAACATTTTAGGAGAATTTGCCGATCTAGAACATTTTATCAGAAGCTGGAATAGTGAAGAAAAGAAACGCACTATTTCAGAGCTGTTTAAAGAACACGGGATAGATATTCAGGCCTTAAAAGAATCACAGGGTATGGGCGATATAGACGATTTTGATTTTATAATACACATAGCGTTTGATAAGAAACCATTGACCCGAAAAGAACGTGCAAACGATGTAAAGAAACGTGATTTTATCAGCAAATATAATGGTCTTGCGAAAGAAGTTCTGGAAGCCCTGCTTGATATGTACTCAAACGAGGGCATTTATCAGATAGAGGACACACAGGTATTAAAGCTTGATCCTTTTATCCGTATGGGCAAGCCTGCGGCAATCGTTAAGTTGTTTGGTGGTAAGGAAGGATATAAAAAGGCTGTAAAAGAGCTTGAAGAAGAAATTTACAAGGTGGTTTAAAATATGAGCAGTTTAAGTAATTTCGTAAAGAGATTACGGGATATTATGAGAAACGATGCAGGTATCAACGGTGATGCACAGCGTATCGAGCAGATCGCTTGGCTGCTGTTTCTCAAGGTTTACGACACAAAGGAAGAAGATTGGGAATTTGATGATGATGCCTATGAGTCTATTATCCCCGAAGATTGCCGTTGGCGTAATTGGGCGGTAGATGACGGCAAGGGTACAGCTTTGACAGGTGATGATCTGCTTGATTTCGTCAATAATACGCTGTTTCCCACGCTGAAAGGCATACAAGTTTCCAAGACTACGCCTATCAATAAGGCTATCGTCAAGACAACATTTGAGGACACCAACAACTACATGAAGGACGGTGTTCTGCTTCGCCAGGTAGTCAACGTCATTGATGAGCTTGACCTTACCAATTATGAGGAAAGCCACGCATTTGGCGATATTTATGAGTCTATCCTGAAAGAGTTGCAGAGTGCAGGCTCTGCCGGTGAGTTTTACACGCCCCGTGCTGTGACTGACTTCATGGCACAGATGATAAAGCCTGTAATCGGTGAAAAGATGGCTGATTTTGCCTGCGGTACGGGCGGATTTATCATTAGCTGGCTGAAATCCCTTGAATCGCAGAAAAAGACTGTTGAGGACAGAGCGGCGTTTGATACCTCGGTTTACGGTATTGAAAAGAAGCAGTTCCCGTATATGCTTTGTGTCACAAACCTTCTGCTCCATGATATTGACACACCGAGAGTATATCATGATAATTCGCTGTTAAAGGATGTTCTTGACTATACGGAGGACGATCAGTTTGATGTGGTTCTGATGAATCCACCATACGGCGGCAGCGAGAAAACGGAAGTCAAGAATCATTTTCCGTCTGATCTCGCAAGCAGTGAGACTGCTGACCTGTTCATGTCGGTCATTATGTACCGCCTGAAGCAGAACGGCAGAGCTGCGGTCATTCTCCCTGACGGTTTCCTGTTTGGTACGGATAACGCTAAAGTCGCTATCAAAAAGAAGCTGATGAGCGAGTTCAATCTGCACACTGTCATTCGTATGCCGCACAGCGTTTTTGCTCCGTATACCTCTATTACTACAAATATCCTGTTCTTTGACAGGACAGGCTCAACGAAGGAAACATGGTTCTATCGTCTGGATATGCCCGACGGGTACAAGAATTTCTCCAAGACAAAGCCGATGAAGCTCGAACACTTTGCTTCTGCTGTTGAGTGGTGGAGCGACCGACAGGAGATCACCATTGACGGCTTTGACAAGGCGAAAAAGTACACGGCTGAGGAACTTGCGGAGAGAAATTATAACATTGACCTCTGCGGTTTCCCTCATGAGGAAGAAGAAATACTCCCTCCGAGAGAGCTGATCCAGCAGTATCAGGAGAAGCGTGCAAGCCTGAATGCGGATATTGACCGTATTCTGGAGCAGATCACGGGCATTCTCGGTATCAGCAATATGGAGGACTTGACATGACAGCACAGCAGCTTAAAAACTCCATACTTCAAATGGCGGTGCAAGGCAAGCTCGTTCCGCAAGATCCCAACGATGAGCCTGCAAGCATACTGCTCCAGCGTATCAAAGCCGAAAAACAGGAGCTTATCAAGGCAGGCAAAATCAAAAAGGATAAGAAATCCTCGGAGATATTCAGAGGTGCTACCCATAATTTGCCTTATGCCTACTGCGAGCAGATCGGCAAGGAAATTCGTGATATTTCAGACGAGATACCATTTGAGATCCCTGAGTCGTGGGAGTGGTGCAGACTTTCGGATTTAGCCATCAAAGAGATTAAGCGAGGAAAATCGCCTGTTTATGCAGATAGTGGCTCTGTCCTTGTATTCGCTCAGAAATGTAATGTAAAAACAGGCAGAATCAATATCACGCTTGCAAAGTATCTTTCAGATAGTGTTATCAGCAAATATCCGCAAGAGGAATATATGCAGGACAGAGATATTATCGTCAATTCTACTGGTACAGGTACACTTGGTAGAATTGGTCTATATTCTGATAGGGACAATCCAAACAATTTACCCTTAGTTCCTGATTCTCACGTCACCATAGTAAGGGTATGCAAAAGTATATCGCAGTATATTTATTATATCCTTAAATGGTACCAGCCGTATCTTGAAGAAAGCGGCGAAGGCTCAACAAAGCAAAAGGAACTGAAAGCTGATAGGATCAAAGAGTTATTTATTCCTATCCCACCGCTTGCCGAACAACACCGCATAGTAGCCAAGATAGAAGAACTCCTCCCATACATCGAAAGATACGGCAAGGCAGAAGAACACCTCACAACCCTCAACACCACCTTCCCCGAAGCCCTGAAAAAGTCTATCCTGCAAGAAGCGGTGCAGGGCAAGCTCGTTCCGCAGAACCCCGATGATGAGCCTGCAAGTGTGCTGTTAGAGCGTATCAGAGCAGAAAAACAGGAACTTATAAAACAGGGAAAAATCAAGCAAAACAAGAATGAATCTGTCATCATAACAAGGGATAAAATTCCTTATGAGATCATCGACGGAAAAGAGCGGTGTTTAGCCGATGAAGTGCCGTTTGAGATTCCGGATAGTTGGTGCTGGTGTAGGCTGGGAACGATATTTCAGCATAACACAGGCAAGACTCTTAATTCCTCAAATCATCAAGGAACAATGATGCAGTATATTACAACCTCTAATCTATATTGGGACAAGTTTGAATTGGATAAGCTCAGGGAAATGCTATTTACAGACAGCGAGGTAGAAAAATGCACTGTCACTAAGGGTGACTTGCTTGTTTGTGAAGGCGGAGATATAGGCAGAGCGGCAATCTGGAATTATGACTATCCTATGCGTATTCAGAATCACATACACAGATTACGCTCTTATGCTCCCGTCGAGGTTTACTTCTTCTATTATGTGTTTTATCTGTATAAAAGAGCTGGATTGATTGGCGGTAAGGGTATAGGCATACAAGGACTTTCATCAAATGCAATAGACAAGTTACTAATACCACTCCCACCTTTAGCTGAGCAAAAGAAAATAGTCGCAAAGATAGAAGAACTTATGCAATACTGCGACAAGCTATAAAAAACGGGCATACTCTCGTTTCTGAGGGTATGCCCGTTGTGTTTATGGATCACCAGTCAATAATACTGTCCACGATCTCACGCTGTTCTGTGGCAGTCTTACGCAAATAAATACGAGTAGTCTCGATGCTTTCGTGCCCCATTAGGTCAGCAAGAAATGCAATATCGTTACAACGTTCAAGAAAGCTCTTGGCAAAGCGATGACGGAACGAGTGCGGATATACCACCTTTGTGTCAATGCCGTACTTCTCTGCAAACTTCTTCAATTCGCCCGAAATGCCCCTTGTGGTGATACGCTGTCCTCGCTGATTGAGGAAGATGAAACCGCTGTCATTCTTCTTTTCTGCAAGCCACGCAATGGCTTCTCCCTGCAAGGACTTCGGAATGTAGATGCGGCGGAGCTTACCGCCCTTAGAGTACAAGTCGAGATAGCCGAGTCTGACGTGTTCCACCTTGATCTGGATCAACTCACTCACTCTCGCTCCCGTTGCAGCAAGAAAGCGGATCACAAAGTACCAGAACAATTCGCCGTCCTCTTTCAGACGCTTCTTGAAGTACAAGTAATCCGCTTCACTGATAACATTTTCAAGGAACGGCTTCTGCTGAACCTTTACAAAGGACAGCTTCCACTTCTCCTTGCCCACGCTTTCAAGGTAGCAGTTCATTCCACGCAGTCGGAGATTTACCGTCTGCGGTTTGAAGTGATCCACAAGCCATACCTTGTATGCCGTAAGGTTCTTCTTGGTCACGCTGCCGTACTGCTCGATGAACTGTCTTAGGGCGAACAGATAGGCAGACTTTGAGTTTTCGGACAGATTTGTCTTGTCCAAATATGCCTTAAATGTGTCAATCATATCGAAAGACCTCCTTCCGATATAATTATAACTGAATATACGATTTAAAAAAATAGGTATTATATTCGCCCTGCAACCATACCGCCATTCTCAGTTTTCTCAAACTTCATGATGAGCGGATCATCAATCTCGTATGTCTGAGTCTCCCAGTTCCATGCACAGACATACACAGCAGGAAAGGGCGAACGCAGAATCGCTTTGAAAAAAGCACCGTAACAGCCGTTTTGTGGTCCGCTGTGAAGCAAATCCATCATCACACGAAATTCATCTTCCAGGACGAAGATGAACAGGTCGGTATTGCCGCTTTTATGCTTTTCGCCCTTCTCTCGCACTTCACGCAGAATGTTTTCAGTTGAACATTCGATGATTGGAGAATCGCAATCAAACTCAGAAAGCTTTTCTGCAAAGTCCCATTTTGTAGGATCATATCCCATATGCGATTTCACGAGCTTCAAATCGCATCTGTATTGCGCCATTCCTTCCTCTGTATTGGGATAACGGTATTCATGGATTCTATCATAAACATTTCGTGCTTTCTCCATGATTTCAAGCTGTTCTGCGGTGCTTTTTCGATGAAACCGATTGATATGCGTTATGATTGCATTGTTATGTAGTGTGTGGGTTACTTCAAGAAAACGCTCTTCGTCCAGATACTTGAAATCAGGCATAGACGGACGGGAGTTGTCATCGTGATAATTGTCATCAAAAGCCACTCCTTTGCGCTCAAGGATCATTTTTGCTTTCTGTTCGCCCTGCTTCATACGCTCACCTCTGAGTTAACCTTTCAATCATGGGCATGATCTCTTCGATTTTTGCGACTATGCGCTTTTGTTCTGCAAGAGGTGGAATTGGTACAAGCATATTAGCAAGTGTTTTTCCATTACAATTTGGTTGTGCTGTTGCTACTGTACCATTTCTTAATTGAATCCAATACAGGTCACTTTCCATAAAGAATTTCAAATATTCAGATGACAGATTATTACTATACCTTGTTCTTATTAAGTAGCCTGCATATATAGCATCTTTTGGCACTTCTTTTACAAGATATGACTTGCCAACAGTTCCTCCTGTTCTTGCAAATAGTATATCATTTTGCTTCAATAAGTATGTTTCAATGCTTTCTTCATCAATATCACAAAAAGGAACGGTATCCCATAAAACTTTATTATCTTGTATATCACTAATACGAACCATTTTTATACGTCCATTTTCTTTTGCAGGAGCATTATATCCATACTGTATTGATTCAGATATAGTTCCCCATCTGCCCCAACACCAACTCTCCGGCAGCTCAAACGGCACTTCATCGGCTATACACCGTTCTTTTCCGTCTATGATCTCATAAGGAATTTTATCCCTTGTTATGATGACAGATTCATTCTTGTTTTGCTTGATTTTTCCCTGTTTTATAAGTTCCTGTTTTTCTGCTCTGATACGCTCTAACAGCACACTTGCAGGCTCATCATCGGGGTTCTGCGGAACGAGCTTGCCCTGCACCGCTTCTTGCAGGATAGACTTTTTCAGGGCTTCGGGGAAGGTGGTGTTGAGGGTTGTGAGGTGTTCTTCTGCCTTGCCGTATCTTTCGATGTATGGGAGGAGTTCTTCTATCTTGGCTACGATGCGGTGTTGTTCGTTAATAGGTGGCAAAGGAAACAATGCACAGGCAACTTTATCGCTATTTAAGTTTTTCACAACAGCACCACTAACAACTTCACAAAATTGATAATATGCAAAACTTGATGCTAGCAGATAGTAAAGAAAATCCTTATCATATGCTGTTTGATAGCCACTTAAAACAAGCCAACCGTCGTGTACGCAACCATCGACGTTTAAAATATAGGGTCTACCAAAGCTCATAGAATTTGTAAGCAAGAAATCTCCTCTATGAACAAAACGACTTTTACTCATTCCCTCTGGAATAATCTTTTCTTTTGTTTCGTTTATATATTTCCCGCCTTTGTCGGAGTCTCCTATTTTTATCCAGTTTATTCCGTTTGGATCATCCGTAAGGAATTGCTTGATCGGTCTGGGTGAACCACCACGAGCGATTTCGCAAATGCTCCCTAATCTTACCCATTCCCACGAATCAGGAATCTCAAAAGGTATCTCGTCCGAAATATCCCGAATTTCCTTGCCGATCTGCTCACAGAAGGCATAAGGCAAATTATCAGAAATATATTTTGTGATTTCTTCACTGCACCATTGCCATACACACAGAAAAATGCTATAATAAGAATAACAAATATTTCAAAGATTGTATTGAAGTTGGACTAAGTTATAAATCTTCTATGCCCTAAAGCGTAGATGAAGTTTTTGGATTGGCGAATCGCAAAATGTAGGAGAATTTGATTTAACTATAAATGTAGAAAGTGGTGAAATGCTATGTGTATAAAAGTCACAGGAAAAATACCTTTTGAAAACCAAGTTTATCATTATTGCAGCCTTGAAACATTTCGTCTTATTGTGGAGAACAAAGTTTTATTTATGTCAGACTATCATTATATGAATGATAGTTCAGAAGAAAAATATTTTTTAGATGTTTTTGAGGAAGAAATGAAAAACTTATATGACGGTTTATCAGATGAAGAAAAAGCAAATATTGAAAGCGATGATTATATGAAAAAATATATGACGAGGCTTTCTGAATTATATGCTAATGTGTGCTTTATTTGTTGTTTTTCAAATATACGAGATGATTTAAACCAGTGGCGCGCTTATGGTGATGATGGTAAAGGTATATGTATAGGATTTGATAAATCATTTTTTGAAGGGTTGGCAAAAGGGAGATTCTTTGCTGAAAATGTAACTTATAAGACAAAGGAAGAATTACACTCTATTATTTCAGAAAAATTGATTTCAATAAAAAATGAGCATAGTTTGATAAAAGACTCAGGTGAATTTACTCATGAAGTAAAAAGGAAAATAGGACTTAAAAGAGCTACTGTAAAAAATCCTGCTTTTTTAGCGGAAAATGAATTTCGAATTGGTTTATATGATTCATTAAGTGATGATGCTATAAAGCATTATGTATTTGATGATATACATATGGGAGCAACGGGTTTGAAACAATATATGGAAGATATACATGATTTAGATGATAATATAAAAATCTCTCCTGTTGATTATAGAACAAATAAAAATCGATTGATCCCTTACAGGAAACTTGAATTAGGCTCAGAACTATTTAAGGTTATAAAATCGGTGACTATAGGACCATTGTGTCAAGCCTCGCCTGCGGAACTTGCTAAATTTCTTGTATGCAAATGTGATAATTGTTTTTGTGGAATTGATACAATATACAAATCTACATTAACCTACGTTTAACAGCCATTTATAAAGATTTTTGTACTCCCGTATCAAATTATAAGCCATCACCTCATTTTATACGGCTTTTATTAGACTTTTATAAGACAAATTACAATTTTATAAGAAATTAATCTTGACAAACTCTAATAAAATCAGTATAATTATATTATGGAGGCGATAAAATGCTTGATAATGAACTTGTAGATATGGTGAAACAAATACAACTTGTTCGCAGCGAGAGCAACAAGATAGAGATAAAAGCGGCAAATAAGGGCTGCCCCAAGGTGCGTGATTCGCTGTCCTCTTTTTCAAATCAGTCGGGCGGAGGCGTTATTATTTTCGGCGTAGATGAAAATGACGGGTACAATGTCTGCGGAGTTTATGATGCCGCTGACCTTATGAAAAAGGTCGAGGCGCAGTGTCAGGAAATGACGCCTGTGATAAGACCGCTGTTTTCCGTTGCATCTATCGACGGCAAAACTGTCGTATCTGCCGAGATACAGGAAATTGATAATACTGACAAACCCTGCTTTTACAGCGGTGTGGGCAGGCTGAAAGGCTCATATGTCAGGTCGGGCGACGCTGACAGACTTATGACGGAATATGAGGTTTACAGCTATGAGGCTTTCAAAAAAAGCATTCACGACGAGCTGAGAACTTGCGAAAGAGCCTTTACAAAGGACATTCAGACCAACGCATTCAAGCTTTATTTTGACTTGCTGAAAAGCAAAAAGCCTAATCTTGCCGAGCTTTCAAATGAAGAAATATGCCGTCTGCAAGGTTTTACTGATGAGGGCAAACCGACTTTGGCAGGGATAATGCTTTTCTCAAACTACCCGCAGGCGTTTTTTCCGCAGCTTTGCATAACGGCTGTGTCTGTGCCCGGAACTGAGATAAGCAGTACGGCAAGCGTCGGCGAACGTTTTATAGACAATCAGCGAATAGACGGAACACTTGTGCAGATGCTGAATGATGCTTTGGTGTTCGTGCGCAAAAATATGAAAACTGCGACTATCATAGACCCGAACACGGGCAAGCGAACGGACAAGACGGAATATCCTGTAATTGCTATAAGAGAGCTTATCCTGAACGCTCTTATCCACAGAGATTACAGTATCCACACGGACACAACGCCTATAACCATAAAGATGTTCAGCGACCGTTTTGAGATAGAAAATCCCGGCGGACTTTACGGCAGAATGACGCTTGACAGATTGGGAAAAGTGTCTGCCGACACAAGAAACCCTAAGATAGCAGGTGCTATGGAGATACTCGGTGAAACGGAGAACAGATACAGCGGCATACCTACGATAATAAATGCTATGGAACAAAGCGGTCTGCCTGCGCCGAAATTCGAGAGTGACAGAGGCGTATTCAAGGTGACGTTGTACAACAGCGCCGCCGAAAGCGTGCCGATAGATGACATTGAAACTGAGATACTTGAATTCTGTAAAACGCCGAGAAGCAGGAATGAGATAGCGGAGTTTTTCAATGGCAGAATGACGATCGCTTACGTTATGGAAAGGTACGTCAAGCCAATGATAGCAAGCGGCAGGCTTATTATGACGATACCTGAGAAGCCGAAGAGTAAGTATCAAAAGTTTTTGGCGAGGTGAGGATAAAGGTAGAGTGGACAATTACGAATGAAAATGCAAATCGGAATTTGTGGAGGAGAATATGAAATGAAAATCTATGATATTTCTCAAGAGGTTTTCGGC
>OLSF01001589.1_pt1 | contig 19869 bp, 19 predicted proteins | sample 1672301 | NCBI WGS metagenome assembly OLSF01 (sample SAMEA3136669, study PRJEB25190) | human gut metagenome | biome: human gut; feature: human-associated habitat; material: faeces | place: Austria | collected 2013
CGGCGTTAGTGCCGGGCGGAGCGAAACCGCACCGGGCATCGCAGCGGATCAGCAACAAACAAAAGTAATTTCAAAGAATGTTCCTTAGCTGTACTTCCTTTGGTCAGCTGCAGGAGGGCGGCTTGGTGGGTGATTGTGCGGCTGTCAGCCGCGTTTCATCCCGCCAAGCGGCACGGTGAGCAAAACACCGAACGTCCGAGAAACGCTGACGGTGAAAGAATGTTCCCATCAAACACTGCCGGAGCAGGGCGGACGCATGGGGGTGCCGTCCTGTAAGGCGTCGCCCTGATGCGGCTGCGCTGCGGGGAGCAATCAGACGATAAGCCGCTCGCAAAAGTAATCCGCCCGGCCCGGCACTTGGTCATTACCTTCACCTGCTATCACATACCCGGCAGGATCTGCACTGATTAGCCAGGTACCGCTTGGCAAGTTGCTAGCAGAATCCGGCTGCAGGTTTCTTCCAGGAACAATTATTTGCTAGCAACCTACTGCAGCTCGAGTACAAGATCCGGAAAACCCTGATAGCAAATCTTTCATTGGCCAAGATCTTCCGGAGCGGATTCTGCTAGCAATCATTTCCCGCGTTCTTTCTCCTTGCCTGCCTTCTCCAGCCTGTCGAGTGCCGAAAGGAATCCCCGCACGGCTTCGCCTTGCTCCTGATACTTCCGTTTCAGTTCCCCGTGTTCGCGGGCTTCCTGCTTGTAATGCGCACAGAATCGGGGGTACTCCTTGACGACGTATTTAATCGCTTCGCTCCCGCTCTTCTTCCCGATGATGTCTTTGAGTATCTCCAGTTGGGCGGCTTCTTCGGCTGTCAGTCGCAAGGTGATCGTACTTACTTTTTCGCTCATGATCGTTCACCCCCTTTCTCGCCGTCGGGGGCGGCTGGTTGAAGGGCGTCCGCCTGTTCCCGGTTCATTACTTCCGCCCTTCCGAATGCTTCCGCATACGTTTGGCAGCGTATTCCATATCGCTCAATGGTGACGCCTGCGGCAGTCACTTCGTGCGCCACGCACAATGTATTTGATTGCTTCGCTGGCGCTTCGTTTCCCGGTAAGGCTTTTCAGCGCTTCGAGCTGTTCGGCTTCCTCGGCGGTCAGCCGCAGGGTGATGGTGCTTACTTTTTCGTTCATCGTTGTTGCTTTTTGTGAGGCTATGAAGCCGATTTGTTTCTGATACCGGAATGTTCGTGACTGCTGTCCGCTATTGCCCCCATGGCATCCCTTAGCCGCTTCAACAGGAACAACCGGGGCATCCGCAGGCGTTTGTTTCCATGCATTTCGCCCAGAATCTGCCATACGGGATTTCCTATTTCGCCATGTCCGGACAGTTTGAGCACCTCCTCAAGTTCCCGGGGGGAAAGATTGTAAGGGCTTAGGGCCTCTATCAGCCCTTTGGGATTGCGTGGCTTTTGTTCGTGCCCCGCCGCCTCCACTTGTGGCGGGCGTTGCCCGGCAGCTGTGGGAGCAATATTGCCGCCTGTTGTAATGGCGGTTTCAGGCTTATTTCTGCCTAAAGGGGTGGAAGAAAGCAAAGCTCTCGCTTCCTCCTCCGTGAGTTCTCCGGCGGTCGGGGTAGTCGGTAGGGGGATAGAGGAGGACTTTTCTTTGTTTTCTTTTTCTTTGCTTTTCTTTTCTTTGTCGATTTTTTCCGGAAGGTTTCCGGAAGTTTCCGGAAAGTTCTGGAAGGTTTCCGGAAGTTTCTGGAAAGTAGGTTCTACCGTTGTCGGTGACATTGACACGTCCGGTACATTTTGCCCGGTCGGTTCCACTGCTGTCGCCGCTGTCGCTGCTTCAAACAGTGGCATGCTGACGGGTTCCTTCATGGGTTGCTCCGGTTCTACGAGAAGAATATCCAGCGGGATATACATCTTCTTCTTCGCCAGCTTGCAGATGTCTATATATCGGCTCTGAATGGCCCTCGAGGTGAGAATACATTTCATCTTCCACACGACGGGGTCGAACAGGCAGATTTCGGCGCAATAGTCTACGATCTCTTTCACCCGTTCCTCGTTCATGCCCCAATAGTCGGCACAGTCGAAAAGCTGATCTTCCGTCCAGCGGATATACGAACCGTCGACACGGTAAATTTCGTTCAATGCATATTGGTATACGGCATAGCCATCGCACCCGTATTTCTTCTTCAGACGTTTTATTTTGATGTCCTGAAAGCGGTCTGTTTCCGCTTTGTAATAAGAAAATCCGTTCTTGCTCATATTCTTCTGCTGTAATTAGATGCCAGGTAATTCATGATTTCTTCTTTGCTGTATAGGAATGTCCCGCCCAGTTTATAGAACGGGATAGCTCGCTCCGCGCGCAGGTTTCTCAATGTCGAGTTACTGATGTTGAGCAATTTGCATACGTCAGTGGAGCGGATGAATACAGCATCTTCGGGCACGGTATCAAGCATGACGGGCGTAACGGGCTTGTATTTCGTTTTTCCGGGGGCTTTTCCCTGTTGGTTGGTTCCGGCTGTATCTGTCTTTTCTGGTTTCACGATTCTCATGCTGTTGGTTTCTGTTTTCATAATTCTGCTTTTTATGTGATTAATATTCATTCAAGTATTCAAAAGTAATCCGGTCAAGGTCTTTCAGTTGGCTGCCGTCGAGGGCGTGGATCGTTTTTATAATCCACCCTTTCAGAACGATTTCCCGGTGTCCTTCCCTGCTTCCATAATGCCGCAACGCATCACTAATCGCCTTCTCCATTTCTGAATAGGTGATGAAGCTTTTCTCATACGCTATCATGCTGTCGATAGCTTTCAGTTCCAGTTCTTCCTGATTGACAGTTACGGTTGCTTTCATTCGTTTACGGCTTTATTATTGGGTGATTTTTGCGTTTCCTTCCTAGTGTACAATTCTTTGAGAGCTGCCATGTCGTCCATTACTTTCGTGTCTAGAATCTTAGCGTAGATTTGCGTCGTCTTAATGCTGGTATGTCCCAACATTTTCGACACAGTTTCAATCGGTATGCCGTGAGACAGAGTAATAGTAGTTGCAAAAGTATGTCTTGCCATGTGAAAAGTGATATTTTTCTCTACTCCCGCTTCCTTGGCCACTTTTTTCAGGTATCGGTTTGCCACCTGGTTGGGCGGTACCGGGAATACATGATTAGTCCGTTTTCCTTCGTGGTATGCTTCATACCTCTTTAATATACAGACAGCAGGCTGCAACAAAGGTAGCATGGCGTGTATGTCCGTTTTCTGACGATAATAATTCAGCCACAAGCTTTTGTCGATACCGACATTTATATTTACATTGGTCAGGTTGCTGATGTCGACAAATGACAGTCCGGTGTAGACAGCAAATACGAACACGTCCCTCACGATGGAGAGGTTGGCGGGCAAAGGGACTTCCTCGATGCTCTTCAGTTCCTTTTCGGACAGGAATCCTCTTTCTACTTTCGTTTTCTTGGCGTTGAGCAGGCAGACAGGGTTCCGGCTTATCCATTCATTTTGCAGGGCGACATTCATCACCTTTTTGAAACGCTGGATATGCTTCAATGCTCCATTGACAGCACATACGGTATCTCCTTCCCTCTTATACCCTTGCAGATAGGCGTAAAACTCATAAACGAAAGCTTTGTCAATAGCCGTCAAGTCATAGTCAGAGACATGGTATTTGATACGTATAAAGTTGAGCAGGTGTTTCTTTGTGACGTGATAGCCGACAAATGTACTGGCACGGAGATTTTTCTTCTCCATGATTTCATGGTAGTCAAACAGTGTGCTGATGGTAGAGAACTCATTATCCTGTGTCTGAAACATGAGTTTGAAGTTCTCAATGTTGAGAGGGTAGTTTTTCTGTCTGATTTTGGTAACGGTATCTTCGATCGTGATTTTCAAATCTTCAATATACCGGTTGGCTTCTTTGTCATTGGCAGTCTTACCAAGTGACTTTTGCGCAACTGCCGACCATGATTCAGACCGTAGGTGTAGTTTCGTGGGAATTTCGTATCTTTGTCCCGAAATCGTAACCCGACATGAAAGAGGTGACAGTTTTTCATTCGTTCTTCCTTTCCTTATCCAGAAAAGAACATTGAAAGTTTGCTTTTTTTGGCTCATCGTTATTTTTTTTGAGAACCACTCAAAAAAATATCAAAAAAAGAGCATTCGTGTCACCGAATTTACCACCGAATTAGCGTCAACTTTTTTCGGATGGCATTTGTCAAAGCACAAAAAAACCCGCTAAAATTGCATTTTTAGCGGGTTTTTGTCAGTAAAAAGCTGGTGATTTGTTGGGCTACCTGGATTCGAACCAGGAATGACAGGACCAGAATCTGTAGTGTTACCATTACACCATAGCCCAATGATTTTCGTTTGCGGGTGCAAAGATACAAATATTTTGGGAATTCAAAACAAATCCGATATTTTTTTTGCAAAAATGTCCAAATAAGCTTTCTAAACAAAAGTATCTCCACTAAAAAACACAAAAATTGAGGGATAACTTTCTTGTATCCAATAAATCAGCGTATATTTGTCAAAAATATCACGTTTATTATCAGAAACAAAGGGTCACCTTTTTTTGTTATAAACAAATAGAGAACATGAATTATTAATCTCAATTACAGGAATGAACGATACTAAAGTATTAATTGAAAAAATAAAAGAAGGAATTCAAGAGAAAAAAGGTAAAAAGATAGTCGTTGCCGATTTAACCAGCATAGAAGATACCATCTGTAAATATTTCGTTATCTGTCAGGGAAATTCTCCCAGTCAAGTGAGTGCAATAGTAGATTCAATCAAGGAATTTACACGCAAAGGTGCGGACAGCAAGCCTTATGCAATCGACGGACTCCGAAATGCAGAATGGGTAGCTATGGACTATGCCGATGTATTGGTACACGTTTTTTTGCCGGAGACAAGAGCTTTTTATAATCTTGAGCACCTCTGGGCAGATGCCAAACTTACTCAAATCCCCGATCTAGACTAATTTATGATTATGGACAATAATAATAGCAATAATAACAATAGCAATAAACCTAACAATAAGGTTAATATGCCCAAGTTCAACCTGAACTGGATGTATATGATTATTGCCCTTATGCTTCTCGGCCTCTGGTGGGGCAGTGATTCAAAGGGAGCTGGAAGCAAAGCTGTAACTTACAGCGAGTTTCAGGACTATGTAAAAAAAGGTTATGTCAGCAAAGTATTGGGTTATGAAGATAAGTCAATAGAAGCTTTTCTTAAACCGACTGCTGTAGGGGCTGTTTTTGGAGCGGACTCTACCAAAGTGGGACGTAACCCTATCATTACAAGTAGAACGCCATCTACCGATAAACTGGAAGAGTTTTTGCAAGCAGAAAAGGAAGCCGGTCATTTTGACGGTTCATCCGACTATCCGCCCAAATCGGATATTTTCCCCGCAATTCTGATTCAGGTACTCCCGCTTGTCTTGCTGGTTGCGTTATGGATATTCTTCATGCGCCGTATGAGCGGAGGCGGCAGTGGTGGCCCCGGCGGCGTATTTAATGTAGGAAAATCAAAAGCCCAGCTTTTTGAAAAAGGCGGAGCCATCAAGATTACATTTAAAGATGTAGCAGGGCTGGCCGAAGCGAAACAAGAAGTGGAGGAAATCGTAGAGTTCTTAAAGGAACCGCAGAAATATACGGATTTGGGAGGTAAGATACCCAAGGGAGCATTGCTGGTAGGCCCTCCGGGAACCGGTAAAACATTGCTTGCCAAAGCTGTGGCCGGTGAAGCGAATGTGCCTTTCTTCTCATTGGCAGGTTCCGACTTCGTGGAAATGTTTGTGGGTGTAGGTGCATCCCGTGTTCGCGACTTGTTTAAACAGGCTAAAGAAAAAGCTCCCTGTATCGTCTTTATTGATGAGATTGATGCCGTAGGACGTGCCCGTGGCAAGAACCCTGCAATGGGAGGAAATGACGAACGCGAAAACACATTGAACCAGTTGCTGACAGAAATGGACGGCTTCGGTTCCAATAGCGGTGTGATTATACTTGCTGCTACCAACCGTGTAGACGTACTCGACAAGGCACTGCTCCGTGCAGGACGTTTTGACCGTCAGATACACGTGGATCTGCCCGACTTGAACGAACGTAAAGAAGTATTTGGCGTGCATTTGCGCCCGATTAAAATAGACGATAGTGTAGATGTGGACTTGCTGGCACGTCAGACACCGGGATTCTCGGGTGCAGATATTGCCAATGTCTGCAATGAGGCTGCACTGATCGCTGCCCGCCACGGGAAGAAATTCGTAAGCAAGCAGGACTTCCTGGATGCGGTAGACCGCATCATCGGTGGTCTGGAAAAGAAAACCAAGATTACAACGGAAGCAGAAAGACGTTCCATCGCTTTGCATGAAGCAGGACACGCCTCTATCTCCTGGTTGTTGGAATATGCTAACCCATTGATTAAGGTTACGATTGTTCCTCGCGGACGTGCATTGGGAGCTGCCTGGTATCTGCCGGAAGAACGTCAGATCACTACCAAGGAGCAGATGCTGGACGAAATGTGTGCTACTTTGGGAGGACGCGCCGCTGAAGATTTATTCCTCGGCCGCATCTCAACTGGTGCCATGAACGACCTGGAAAGGGTGACTAAGCAGGCATACGGCATGATTGCTTATTTAGGTATGAGCGACAAGCTGCCAAACTTATGTTATTACAACAATGATGAATATTCTTTCAACCGTCCATACAGCGAAAAGACAGCCGAATTGATTGACGAAGAAGTCAAGAGAATGGTAAACGAGCAGTATGACCGTGCCAAGAGAATTCTGTCAGAGAATAAAGAAGGACACAACGAACTGACGCAATTACTGATTGACAAAGAAGTAATCTTCGCGGAAGACGTTGAACGTATCTTCGGTAAACGCCCTTGGGCTTCCCGCTCGGAAGAAATCATGGCTGCTAAAGAAAGCCAGGATGCCGCAAGAGCTGAAAGAGAACTTGCCCAAAAGCTGAAAGAAGAAGAAAAAGAAATCAAAGAAGAGGAAGCTGAAAATACCGCAAAGGAAAAACAAGCACCCATAGACACCAAAGTTGCCGCAGAAGGTAAAAAGGTTACTGTGGAGGGCAAAGTTACCGTAGAGGGTAAGTCCAATGGAGAAGAACAAGCTAACGGGTCCAACTAATTAAAACGAATAGATTTTGATTAACAATTTCATAAAACGAGCTATTACGGGTGTACTCTTCGTTGCCATCTTGGTAGGGTGCATCCTTTATGACGCATTCAGCTTTGGTATTCTGTTCACCGCTATCAGCGCACTGACCATTTATGAGTTCGGACAGCTGGTAAATATGCGCGCAGAAGGAGTGAAGATAAACAAGACCATTAATATGCTCGGCGGGGCTTACCTATTCCTTGCAGTCATGGGATTCTGCATTGATGCGGCCGATTCGAAGATATTCATCCCGTATGTGCTTTTATTGCTTTACATGATGATTAGCGAGTTGTATCTGAAAAAGGAAAACCCGGTACTTAACTGGGCTTATTCTATGCTTAGCCAACTTTATATCGGACTGCCTTTTGCTTTGCTGAATGTATTAGCATTCCATAACGATCCGGGATCAGAATACAGTAGCGTAAGTTACAATCCTATTCTACCGCTATCCATCTTTATTTTCCTCTGGCTGAATGATACGGGAGCCTATTGCATCGGTTCATTGATCGGCAAACACCGGTTGTTTGAACGTATCTCTCCCAAGAAATCATGGGAAGGTTCTATTGGCGGTGGAGTGGTAGCAATCGGAGTATCTTTTATACTCGCTCACTACTTCCCATTTATGTCAATGATTGAATGGGCAGGACTGGCACTGGTGGTTGTTATATTCGGTACATGGGGCGACCTGACGGAGTCATTGCTAAAACGCCAATTGCACGTAAAGGATTCGGGAAATATTCTTCCGGGACATGGAGGGATGCTCGATCGGTTTGATAGTTCTTTGATGGCCATACCGGCAGCAGTCGTTTACCTATATGCATTAACGTGGTCCTAACAGGAGTTTTTCTCATCGATTAGAATTGCACACAATACAAAAGGTCGGGAACTTCGATAGAAGTATCCCGACCTTTTTCACACACAGTAAATCATAGTTAGGTTATCGGATCGAAGAAGTGGAGTGTACATCCTTCGCAGCTTCCGGCACACCTACCGGATGATTCAGATCAAGAACGATCACTCTTCCTTCTCCATGTTCTCTTGAATTTATAGTCACTTTAAAACCTTTCATTGTTGATTCGGCATCTTTTTCCGTTGGGAAGAACTTTTCCAGATTATAAGAAACTCGTCCCCATCCCCAATAGTCAGTCACATCCTCATACGTATTATAACGCAGTTCCAAATGTACGTAACCATCTTCAGCGACATTCAATGTTCCCGGTTCTGACGGTTCTCCCGTTTCTATCTTATTTTGCACAAGGCTGATACGATGTTTCTCCGAGCGAGGCAGTTCCTGACGGAAAATTACATTCAGAAATTTTCCTCCCAACCACATGTCACCCTGATAAATCAGGATAGGATCATTACCGAATTCCACCGCTTCTTCCTCTGTGGTCATATCTTCCACTTCCTTTGTCAACAATTCCTGTACACCTTCCATCTTTACCCGAACTCCTTTTCCTCCTTCCATGTCATACAAAGGATTGAAAAAGGCCACCACACGTTCACCGTCCACCGGTTTAAACCAAGGTATGGAAGTAGCTACCGGATCAATCAATCCCCAACGATCACCTTCCAAATAGTAACCTCCTCCACCGGTTGCCCGAACGGTCGCCCAGTCCCAGCTGAAATCTCCGATAGAATAACCATCATCATCACATGATTGCAACATTGGCACTAATGCCAATAACAACATTCCTAAAAGCCACTTAATTTTTTTCATATCTTTTTCCTTTCTTTTTTTAGTCTTCTGCTTAATAAATAAAAAAGCCGTGCAATTACTGCATCGGCTTTACGTTTATTCAGAAAAAGAAAGTTATTTTTTCAACAAGCGCAGCATTTCACGAGCTGCATGACGGGGAGCACCGGCAGGTCCCAACCGTTCCGCCACATATTCATATCCCAAAAGCATTTCATTTCTATATGCTTCATTTTCAATGATATTTTTCAATTCATTTTGCATATTCTTCACGGTCATCGTATCCGCCACCAACTCTTTTACCACTTCACGGTCGGCAATCAGATTAACCAACGAAATAAATTTCACGGTCAAGATATGACGCCGCAAGAAGGAAACCACTTTCCCTATCGGAGTGTGATAACAAACGACTTGGGGAACACGGAACAATGCCGTTTCAAGAGTAGCCGTGCCTGAAGTGACCAACGCCACATCTGCGTGTTGCAACAAACGATAGGTTTGATCGAAAATGATTTTCACTTTCGACTCTCCTACATATTTTTTATAATATTCAGGAGCAATGGCAGGAGCACCCGCCAGAACAAGCTGATAATCGGGAAAAGCAGAAGCAGCCTTCAACATATCTGGTAGATTATCTTTGATTTCCTGTTTCCGGCTACCTGCAAGAAGAGCTATTACCGGTTTTTCTTCCAGTTGATTCTCCGCAATAAACTGATCCTTATTTTTCGGATGAGCTTTCTGATAAGCCACCACCTCATCCACGGTAGGATTTCCAACATAGTGGATGGGGTATTGATGCTTTCCTTCGAAGAACTCTACTTCAAAAGGAAGAATGGAGAAAAGTTCGTCTACATCTCGTTTTATATTCTTGATGCGATACTCTTTCCAGGCCCATATCTTCGGAGAAATATAATAATAAACCGGGATCTGTGTCTTTGCATGGACAAACTTGGCTATATCCAGATTGAATCCCGGATAGTCCACCAGAATAACAACATCCGGTTGCCAGGAAACAATATCTCCTTTACAACGCTTCATATTTGCAAAGATAGTGCGCAGATGGAGCAACACGGGAATAAAACCCATGTATGCCAGTTCTTTATAATGCTTCACCATCGTTCCTCCGACGGCAGCCATCAAATCACCTCCGAAAAACCGGAAATCAGCCTGCGGATCTTTTGCCTTTAAGGCAGCCATCAGATGAGAAGCGTGCAAGTCGCCGGAAGCTTCGCCGACAATCAGATAATACTTCATAATAGTTGATAGTTGATAGTTGATAAATGATAGGTAATATCAACTAATTAAACCAGTTGTTAAGTTCATCCATAAAGTGATAAGCTGTCACATCAACCGTGGTCGGAGTGATAGCAACATAGCCATTTGCCAAAGCCCAATGATCGTTCCTCTCATTTTCAAGTTCGTGATCGGTAAATTCACCGGTCAACCAGAAATAATTCGGATCGTTCAGACGGGGACAGGCAGCCCATTCGTTCGTCCAACGACCTTTTGCCTGTTCACAGATTTTGATTCCTTTGATATCGGTCGTATCCGGGAAGTTTACGTTCAGACAGGTTAAAGGAGGAAGTCCTTTTTCCAGTACCATGGCGGCAATACTGCGAATATAAGGTCCGGTAGCTTCAAAATCGGCATCGGGTGCATGATTGCACAAAGAGAAGCCTATAGAAGGGATTCCATTCAAACAGCCTTCGAATACCACTCCCATTGTGCCGGAATAATGCACGTTAGTGGCAGAGTTGTCTCCATGATTGATACCGCCGACTACCAAGTCCGGTGTCCGGTCGAGCACTGTGTTCCGTGCCAATTTGATACAATCGGTCGGTGTTCCCGAACATTTATAAACAGTTAAACCTACTTCTTTCTTTACTAACTGGTAATGAACAGGCTGCGTCACCGTCAGCGCACAACCACTGCCCGAGCGCGGAGCATCAGGTGCCATTACCACAATATCTCCCAAAGGGCGAAGAAACTTCACCAGTTCATTAATCCCTTTAGCCATCACGCCATCGTCATTTGAAACAAGTATCAACGGCTTTTCATTTTCCATATCTTCAATCCTTTCCTTTTTTATATTCGCACAAAAGTAACAAAAAGAAGCCGTACCGCCAAACACCTCCCTACATCAGATCGAAAAGTCTCTTTCCGCCCCACTCCTACCCGTTTACAAATCTTAATCTTCTGCAAGCGAGCAAAAAAAGAAATAGATATCCAATATAAATATGTATATTTGCAAGCTCGTTAAAGAGAAAAGAAGATGATGAACCTGTTGAAGTTTTGTAACCGTTTCGTCCGACAGTTATTAACAAAACAGGCGACTTATCAACAGAAATTGCAAAGTTTCTCTTTTTTCGTAGGCGCTCTAAGGATTTATCACTTATTTCGCTGCCAATAAATTTAGAGAATATGGGAAAAATTATTGCTTTGGCCAATCAAAAAGGCGGTGTAGGAAAGACAACGACTACGATTAATCTCGCAGCTTCACTTGCTACACTGGAAAAAAAGGTACTCGTAGTAGATGCCGACCCGCAAGCTAATGCCTCTTCCGGCTTGGGAGTAGACATCAAGCAGTCGGAATGCACTATCTATGAATGTATTATTGACAGAGCCAACGTACAGGACGCTATCCTTGATACGGAGATTGATTCTTTGAAAGTAATCTCTTCGCACATCAATCTCGTAGGAGCAGAGATTGAAATGCTGAACCTCCCAAACCGAGAAAAGATACTAAAAGAAGTACTCACGCCTTTGAAGAAAGAATATGACTATATTCTGATAGACTGTTCTCCTTCATTAGGACTAATCACGATCAACGCCCTAACGGCAGCCGACTCCGTGATTATCCCCGTTCAAGCTGAATATTTTGCTCTTGAAGGTATTAGCAAATTGTTGAATACCATCAAAATCATCAAGTCGAAACTGAATCCGGCTTTAGAAATCGAAGGTTTCTTACTGACAATGTATGACTCTCGTCTGCGTCAGGCTAATCAGATTTACGATGAAGTGAAACGTCATTTCCAGGAACTGGTATTCAACACCGTTATTCAACGAAATGTGAAATTGAGCGAGGCTCCCAGCTACGGTGTCCCGACCATCCTTTACGATGCGGAATCTACCGGCGCCAAAAATCACCTGGCCCTTGCTAAAGAGATTATCAACCGAAATAAATAAAAGAAAGAAGAAGATATGGCAACACAAAAAAGAAATGCATTAGGACGTGGTCTCGACGCCTTGCTCTCAATGGATGATGTGAAAACCGAAGGGTCTTCTTCCATTAATGAAATAGAGCTGGCAAAGATTACTGTCAATCCCAACCAGCCCCGCCGTGAGTTTGACGAAACAGCATTGCAGGAACTGGCTGATTCCATTGCGGAAATCGGTATCATCCAACCTATCACTTTACGCAAACTCTCGGACGATGAGTATCAGATCATCGCGGGAGAGCGTCGTTATCGTGCATCACAAAGAGCAGGACTGAAAACAATCCCTGCTTATATACGCACTGCCGACGACGAAAACATGATGGAAATGGCGCTGATTGAAAATATCCAGCGTGAAGACCTGAATGCCGTAGAAATCGCACTTGCCTACCAGCATCTGCTCGATCAGTACGAACTGACACAGGAACGTCTTAGCGAACGTATCGGAAAGAAACGAACGACGATCGCCAACTACCTGCGCTTACTGAAATTGCCGGCTCCAATACAGATGGCCCTGCAAAACAAGCAGCTGGACATGGGACATGCCCGTGCGCTGATTTCATTAGGCGACCCTAAACTACAAGTTAAAATATTCGAAGAAATACAAGAACACGGATATTCAGTCCGCAAAGTAGAAGAAATTGTTAAATCATTAAGCGAAGGAGAAGCTGTGAAAAGCGGCACACGGAAAATAACACCCAAACGTGGCAAACTTCCTGAAGAATTCAACTTATTGAAGCAACAACTCTCCGGCTTTTTCAACACCAAGGTACAACTCACCTGCTCTGAAAAGGGAAAAGGCAAGATCAGTATTCCTTTCGGGAACGAGGAGGAACTGGAACGTATCATGGAAATCTTCGATACGCTAAAGAAGTAAATGACAAGAAAAAGTAAGAAATATCAGTTACTAGTCAGCGCCCTGCTTCTCTGTTTTTTACAGGTGGCAGGGATTGATGTGTATGCACAATCCACTGTTACTCCGGCACGGAAAGATACAACAATCATACAGCGCGAAGCGCCGAAAGCCCGTGCACGAAGGCATCGTGATCCGATCATACAGGACTCGGTGAAGAAGGATTCTATCCAAATCATACCATCCAAAGAACTTCCGGCCATCGACAGTTTGTCAGCTGCTAAAATACAGATAGCGGATAGCTTGGATGCAGCCAACAAGAAAGAGCTGAAAAAGATAGAGCAACCTGCCTCCATTGTTGTAAAGACCGACACTGTGCCGCCACCTGCTCAAGATATTAACAAGAAAATATTTATCCCGAATCCGACCAAAGCAACGTGGCTGGCAGTCGTATTCCCCGGTGGAGGACAGATTTACAACCGCAAATACTGGAAACTGCCTATTATATATGGAGGATTTGCCGGTTGTGCGTATGCCTTGAGTTGGAATGGCAAGATGTATAAAGACTATTCGCAAGCCTATCTGGACATTATGGACAGCAATCCGAATACGAAAAGTTACGAAGATTTGTTGCCCCCGAACTCCACTTATAATGAGGAGCAGCTAAAAAACACACTAAAAAGAAGAAAAGATATGTTCCGTCGTTATCGGGACCTTAGTATATTTGCATTTATCGGAGTTTACCTGATCTCTATCATCGACGCTTATGTAGATGCGGAGTTATCCAACTTCGATATAACCCCCGACTTGAGTATGAAAGTAGAGCCGGCCGTTATTGATAATAACAACCAGTTCCGCTCCAACAGTTTTAAAAACAAGTCGGTTGGTCTGCAATGCGTATTACGATTTTAAAAAACACAATTTAGATTGATCTTATTATTGAAGCATGAAGAAATTAGTTAACTATTGTTCGATTATTTTTCTTTTACTAGTGGCCACGTCGCAGGTAAAAGCGCAAAGTGTAGATGTAGTGATTCGTGAAAATGGAACTGAACGCAAAGAAAGCATCGACCTGCCTAAAAGTATGACTTATCCACTTGACAGTCTATTGAATGACTGGAAAGCTAAAAATTATATTGATTTAGGCAAGGATTGCAGTACGGCTGAAATCAATCCTTTATTCAGTGACTCTGTCTATATCGACCGCTTGTCACGCATCCCGGCCATCATGGAAATGCCTTATAATGATATTATCCGCAAATTCATCGATATGTATGCAGGACGCTTGCGCAATCAGGTTTCTTTCATGCTAAGTGCCTGCAACTTCTATATGCCGATCTTTGAAGAAGCACTGGATGCATACGGACTTCCACTGGAACTAAGATATCTGCCGATTATCGAATCTGCGTTGAACCCATCAGCCGTATCACGTGCAGGTGCTTCCGGTCTGTGGCAATTTATGATTGGTACAGGTAAGATCTATGGTTTGGAATCAAACAGCCTGGTAGATGAACGCCGTGACCCGATTAAAGCGACTTGGGCTGCCGCACGTTACCTCAAAGAAATGTATGATATCTATGGAGACTGGAATCTTGTGATTGCTGCTTATAACTGTGGGCCCGGTACTATCAACAAGGCAATCCGCCGTGCCAATGGCGAAACGGATTACTGGAAAATTTATAATTACCTGCCTAAAGAGACACGTGGTTACGTACCTGCCTTTATCGCCGCTAATTATGTGATGACTTACTATTGTGACCATAATATTTGTCCGATGGAAACAAATATCCCGGCAAGTACCGACACAGTACAAGTGAACAAGAATCTGCACTTCGAACAGATTGCTGATCTTTGCAACGTACCTTTGGATCAAATCAAGAGTTTGAATCCGCAATATAAGAAGCAAATGATTCCGGGTGACAGCAAGCCTTATACTTTAAGACTTCCTATCGATGCTATCAGTACCTTTATAGATAAGCAAGACACAATCTATGCACATCGCGCCGACGAATTGTTCCGCAACCGGAAAACCGTTGCTATTAAGGAAATCACCCCCTCAACCCGCAAAACGACAACAGCCGTTGCCGGTAAAGGCAAACTGACCTACTACACAATAAAAAGTGGAGACACTTTGTCAACCATCGCCGGAAAGTATGGCGTCACAATTAAGGATATACAAAGGTGGAATGGAATGTCCAACACCAAAATTGCTGCAGGAAAACGATTGAAAATATACAAATAAATAACTTCCTGCTTGCATCGTTCGGAAATTTGCTTATTTTTGCAGAACTAAGCAAGTGAAAGGATAACAATTATGGATAATCTGCCCCCTAAAGAAATAAGTGATGAAGAGATGATCAATCAGGCGTTCCACGAACTACTGAATGATTATCTCAACACTAAACATCGCAAAAAGGTTGAAATCATTACGAAGGCTTTCAACTTCGCCAATCAGGCGCATAAAGGTATCAAACGCCGTTCGGGCGAACCTTATATTATGCACCCGATTGCCGTTGCCAGCATTGTATGCAATGAAATAGGTCTCGGTTCCACTTCTATATGTGCAGCCTTGTTGCATGATGTGGTAGAGGACACTGATTACACAGTGGAAGACATCGAGAATATCTTTGGTCCGAAGATCGCCCAGATTGTGGACGGACTGACTAAAATATCCGGTGGAATCTTCGGTGACCGCGCTTCGGCACAGGCAGAGAACTTCAAGAAGTTGCTGCTCACCATGTCGAACGACATCCGGGTCATTCTTATCAAGATAGCAGACCGCTTGCACAACATGCGTACCCTTGGTTCCATGTTACCCAACAAGCAATATAAGATTGCAGGCGAAACGCTTTACATCTATGCTCCACTTGCCAACCGCTTGGGGCTTTATAAGATAAAAACGGAGCTTGAGAATCTAAGCTTCAAATATGAACATCCCGAAGAATATGCGGAAATAGAAGAGAAGTTGAATGCTACTGCCGCTGAACGTGACAAGGTTTTCAACGACTTCACGGCCCCGATTCGTACCCAACTGGATAAGATGGGATTGAAATACCGGATACTTGCCCGTGTAAAATCAATCTATTCCATCTGGAACAAGATGCAGACCAAACATGTTCCTTTCGAAGAAATATTTGACTTGCTGGCTGTTCGAATCATCTTCGAACCACGCAATGAGGAAGAAGAGCTCAATGACTGTTTCGATATCTACGTTTCTATCTCCAAGATATACAAACCCCACCCGGACCGTTTGCGCGATTGGGTTAGCCATCCTAAAGCTAATGGTTATCAGGCATTGCACGTCACTCTGATGGGTAACAACGGACAATGGATTGAAGTCCAGATTCGTAGTGAACGGATGAATGACGTTGCCGAACAAGGTTTCGCAGCCCACTGGAAATACAAAGAAGGAGGAGGCAGCGAGGATGAAGGTGAATTGGAAAAATGGTTAAGAACGATTAAGGAGATATTAGATGATCCGCAACCGGATGCCATTGACTTTCTGGATACCATTAAGCTAAATTTATTTGCTTCTGAAATATTCGTGTTCACTCCTAAAGGCGAACTGAAGACCATGCCGCAGAACTCTACGGCTCTCGACTTTGCATTTTCCCTGCACACGGATATTGGTAGCCATTGTATTGGCGCCAAAGTCAATCATAAATTAGTGCCGTTGAGCCACAAATTGCAAAGTGGTGACCAAGTTGAAATCCTTACTTCAAAATCGCAACGCGTACAACCGCAATGGGAAGTTTTTGCAACCACTGCCCGTGCCCGCGCCAAGATAGCAGCCATTCTCCGCAAAGAGCGTAAAGCAAATCAGAAGATAGGAGAAGAAATCCTTAGTGAGTTTCTGAAAAAGGAGGAAGTCCGTCCGGAAGAAGCTGTTATCGAAAAGCTACGCAAACTGCATAATGCCAAGAATGAGGAAGAACTGCTGGCTGCCATTGGCAGTAAAGCAATCGTTTTGGGAGAAGCGGACAAGAATGAACTGAAAGAAAAGCAAACCAGTAACTGGAAGAAATATCTGACTTTCTCTTTCGGCAACAATAAAGAGAAGCAAGAAGAGAAAGAGCCGCAAGAAAAAGAAAAAATCAATCCGAAGCAAGTACTCAAACTGACGGAAGAAAGCTTGCAGAAGAAATATATCATGGCCGAATGCTGCCATCCTATTCCCGGTGATGACGTATTGGGATATGTGGATGAAAATGACCGGATCATTATTCACAAGCGCCAATGCCCTGTTGCCGCCAAACTGAAGAGTAGCTATGGCAACCGCATATTAGCGACCGAATGGGATACACACAAAGAATTATCTTTCCTGGTATATATATATATAAAAGGTATAGACAATATGGGACTTTTGAATGAAGTCACTCAAGTTATCTCCAGACAGCTCAATGTAAATATCCGTAAGCTAACCATCGAAACCGAAGATGGTATCTTTGAAGGAAAAATTCAGTTATGGGTACATGATGTGGATGATGTAAAAACCATCTGCAACAATCTGAAGAAAATACAGAATATCAAACAGGTGAGCCGTGTAGAAGAATAGCTTTCAAACGGTAAATAAGAAAACGATGAACGGTGAATAAGTTGCAGTATCATGCAAATTGTTCACCGTTCATCGTTTACCGTTTATCGTTTACTACTGGCCTACTGTTTATGAAGTTTCTTGTTAATCACATTCGTTATCGATCAACGTTATTCTACTCCCGTCCATCCAATTCGCGTTTAATAGCCAAAAGTTCTTCTTTTATCGCTTTCAGCTTATTTACAATCTCATAATTACGAACCGTAGCTTCTTTATTATCCTTCAAACGTTGCCGGGCACCGGGAAGTGTCATGCCCTTTTCTTTTACCAAATGATAGATAAGACCGATCGTTTCTACGTCTTCTTTGCGGTACTGACGTATTCCTCTTCCCGCTGTCTTAGGAGAGATTTGCGGAAATTCCTTTTCCCAAAAACGGAGCAATGACGGATTGACTCCGAACATGTCGGCAACCTCCCCTATTGAATAATATAGCTTCAATTCTTTGTCTGTATTAAGCATAACACTCCTGTTTTAAGATTTTAATCGAATACTTTACCATGATTGGCTGCCAACTGAATCATCTTTTCATAATCTTCGGCACTCAAATCCATGAAATAATAATTGACCGGATTCACTACCTGCCCTTTCACGTGCACTTCATAATGCAGATGCGGACCGGTACTTTTTCCTGTACTACCCACTTTTCCGATAATCTCACCACGCACCACTTTCTTTCCGACTTTCGTATTAAATCCCTGCAAGTGAGCATACCGAGTAAGATACCCGAAACCATGATCTATCTCAATAGTATTACCGTATCCGGTTTCCCATCCCACTTTCACCACTGTTCCGTTTCCGGTAGCATAAACATCCGTTCCCGGATGAGCAGAGAAGTCCATGCCTGCATGGAACTTTGTCGTACCATAAATAGGGTCGATACGTGTACCATAACCGGATGCTGTCTGACGAAGATCTTTATTCGAAATAGGCTGTATGGCCGGAATACATTTCAGCATCTCATCATGGTTCTTACACATATCAATCACATCATCGAAAGATTTCGACTGGATATAAAGCCTTTTGGAAAGCACATCCAACTTTTGAGTCGTGTTCACCACCAACTTGGCATTCGCCAAATCCATCAGTTCTTCGTAACGGTTCGTCCCACCATAACCTGCCTGGCGAATAGCCGGAGAAACAGGATCTGCCTGTAAAATCACCCGATACAGATTATCGTCACGTTGCTGAATATCCTGAAGCACCCCCATAGCGTCATCCAAACGCCGGGAAAGCACATTGTACTGCGCCAAAAGACGGCTGTTTTCAATTCTTAATTCCTTCTCCGACGGAGAACCAAAAATCAAAAGCAATACAATAAAGCAACCTGCTCCCAACCCCATTCCATAGAAAAGCCGACGCAGGATACTAAGCGCACGCTGCCGTACGGTAGGGTAAATTCGATCATAAGTCTGGGTCTGTGGATTATAGATGTAGTATACTTTGCGCATCTTTTTGGAAATATTTCGCTTGTTAATACGGCAAAAGTAATAAAAACAAGCTATCTTTGCACAGTTTTTACGAATTTATGAGTTGTGATTTATGATTTATTGGGGATTCCTCCCCTCTCTCATATCCCACAGCCCATAATTCATAATTCATAAATCATAATTCTTCATTATATGTTGACTGCAAAAGAGATCAGAGATTCATTCAAGAATTTCTTTGAGTCGAAAGGACACCACATCGTTCCCTCGGCTCCGATGGTGATTAAAGATGACCCTACCCTGATGTTTACGAACGCGGGTATGAACCAGTTTAAAGATATTATTTTAGGTAACCATCCGGCGAAATACCAAAGAGTCGCGGACTCGCAAAAATGTTTGCGTGTAAGCGGAAAGCATAATGACCTGGAAGAAGTAGGACACGATACGTACCACCACACCATGTTTGAAATGCTTGGTAACTGGTCGTTCGGCGATTACTTCAAGAAAGAAGCGATCAACTGGGCGTGGGAATATCTGGTAGAAGTTTTGAAACTGAATCCGGAACATCTCTATGCAACCGTATTTGAAGGAAGTCCTGAAGAAGGATTGAGCCGTGACGACGAAGCTGCTTCCTATTGGGAACAGTTCTTGCCGAAAGATCACATCATCAACGGTAACAAACACGACAACTTCTGGGAAATGGGTGATACAGGACCTTGCGGACCTTGTTCCGAAATCCATATCGACCTCCGTCCTGCTGAAGAACGTGCCAAGATCTCCGGTCGCGACCTCGTGAACCACGATCACCCGCAGGTAATTGAAATCTGGAACCTCGTGTTCATGCAATACAACCGCAAAGCAGACGGCAGTCTTGAGCCGCTTCCTGCCAAGGTTATTGATACCGGTATGGGATTCGAACGTCTTTGTATGGCTCTGCAAGGCAAAACATCCAACTACGACACA
>OLSF01001605.1_pt1 | contig 19654 bp, 9 predicted proteins | sample 1672301 | NCBI WGS metagenome assembly OLSF01 (sample SAMEA3136669, study PRJEB25190) | human gut metagenome | biome: human gut; feature: human-associated habitat; material: faeces | place: Austria | collected 2013
TCACCGGTCCGTGCCCGCGTCAGTACGCTGCTCAGCTGATCTACAACGCAATCGACGCTCCCACCGTTGTATGGCGTGACGATGCTTACACCACCAACAACTATGGCAACGGCGACAACCCGACCATCGGCGAGAAGTACATGGGTCTGAAGAAGACCGTTGGTACCCTGTATTCTGTTAACAAGCAGGACAACAAGGACACTTACGATCTGACCATCACCAACGTTAACAAGGATGACTCTTCCGACAAGTGCCTGACTTCCTTCACCAAGGTTGCTAAGGATTACTCTGCTCTGAAGTACAACACCGTTAAGGTTCTGTACAAGGCTAAGGACAATGTTTACGGCGTATTCGCTACTGACGACAACACTGTTCAGTCCGGTCTGCTGTCTGACCTGAAGTACGAGAGCGCTACCAAGGTTAAGCTGGACGGCACCAAGTACGATCTGGCTAAGAACACCTCTGTTTATGTTGACGGCGAGGACACTTCTTTCACCATCGCTTCCTTCGCGAAGCAGTACAGCGACAATGGCTCTGACAAGTACGCTACCTACAAGGAAGGCACCTCTGTTGAGCTGATCGCTGCTGACGGTTCTTCTAACTACTCCATCCTGAAGGTTAAGACCTACAAGGTATCCAAGGTTACCTACGTTGGTACCGACTATGTCAACACCAAGTCTGGCAAGTACGACGACGACGATTACGTTATTGCTGACGGCCTGAAGAAGGATGACTACGTTGTTATCACCGCTGCTGGCAACTACGCTGACAAGGACGGCCGCATCGAGAAGGCTGAAGTTGTTGAGGGCAAGGTTGTTGGTACCAAGGGCGACGACAAGGTTCAGATCGGCGACAAGTGGTACAAGATGGCTACTGGCGTTAAGCAGCCGGCTATGAGCGCTAACGTTAAGCTCATCCTCGTAAACGGCTACGCTTACGATAAGGACACCGTCTCTGCTGGTTCTGAGGACGTAGCTCTGGTAGTTGAGCTCGGCAACAGCAACTCTGTTGGTTCCAAGTACTATCAGGCTCGCATGATCTTCTCTGACGGCACCGACAAGGTTGTTGACGTAGAGAAGAAGGACGGCAACAACAAGTCCATTGCTAATTTCAACGACTACGCTCACACTCTGGTAACCTACGATATCTCCAAGAACGTTTACACCATCACCGCTGTTAAGGACGACAAGTCTGCTCAGGACGCAGGCTACGACGCTTACAAGTGCAATGACGACACTGCAACGGTAACCGTTGACACCAGCGTTCGTTACACTGGCGGCCGTGTATACTTCGAGGATGACGCAGTTGTATTCGTTGCTTACAAGAACGGCGATTACAAGGTAGTTACCGGCAAGTCCGTAGCTGGCTGGAAGGAAACCAAGGCTAAGACCGTTAAGTCCCTGATCACCATGGATGACAACACCAAGAAGGCTTCTGTTGCATTCGTTGATTTGGCAGCAGCTAACGTTCCGGGCGGTTCTGACACCACCTATGCAGTAGCTCTGGATAAGACCTACACCAACAAGGTTGACGGTACCACCTACTACTTCACCAAGGCTTGGAACGGCACTGAGGAAGTTCTGTACAAGTCCGAAGATACCACCATCTTCAAGAAGGGCGACGTATTCGAGTACTCCGCAGACGGTGCGGACACCGTATCTGTTGATAAGGTTGTTATGACCAATACTCAGGTTGCTTCTTACAGCAACGGCGACATCTCCTTCAAGGATGACATCGCTTACGACAACGCACCGCACAGCGAGAAGCTGACCGCAGGTGATATCCGCGCGATCGACGGCAAGGACACTGTTGTTCTGTATGTTGACTCCGACAACGCTAAGGGCGTAGGCGACGGCGAGATCCGTGTTGGTAACGCTTACAACAACGCTGGTAAGGACACCGACAAGGCTAACGTTTCTGTAAACATTGCTTACGGCGACGGTGCTGCTTCTGACGGTTACGTAACCGTTATCGTTGTTGACGTTAACAACAACATCACCCAGTGGTAATCTTAACGGTTCTCCGTTAAGCCTGCCATAAGGCAAAGCAAGACCCCCGAGGGAAACCTCGGGGGTTTTCTTATGCCCTTTACCGCCAAAGCAAAACCCCCGGCTTACTTGCCGAGGGTTTCGTTATTGCTGAACTTGAATACCGTCATAAACAGGATTTTGATGTCAAACAGCAGCGTCCAGTTCTCGATATAGTAAATATCGTGCTCGATGCGTCCCTGTATGGACGTGTCGCCGCGGAAGCCGTTGACCTGCGCCCAGCCGGTGATGCCCGGGCGGACCTGATGCTTGACCATGTACAGGGGGATGCTCTCCTTGAACTGGTTGACGAAAAAGGGGAGCTCGGGGCGCGGCCCGACGAGACTCATGTCGCCCTTGAGGACGTTGAAGAACTGCGGCAGCTCGTCGATGGAGAATTTGCGGATGAACGAGCCGAATTTCGTCTTGCGCGGGTCGGAGTTGGTGCTCCAGCCGGTCGTCTGCCGGTCGTTTACGCGCATGGAGCGGAATTTGTACATGTAAAACGGCTTTTTGTTCAGTCCGACGCGCTCCTGCCTGAACAGGATGGGGCCGGGCGAGGACAGCTTGACGCCGACCGCCGCGAACAGCATGAGCGGCGAGGTGCAGATGATCAGTATCAGCGACCCGATGATGTCCATGGCGCGCTTGAGGAAAGCGTTGCCGATGTTGTCGAGTGGGATGTGGCGCAGATTGACGAGCGAAACGCCGCCGATCTCGTCGATCGCTGGGCGCGAGGGCATGAATTTGTTGTAGAACGGGATGAGGGATACCTTGACGCCGTTTTTCTCGCTGCTCGCGATGATGCCCTGTAAGTAGGTGTATTCGTTCGCCTCGAGCGCGATGACGACTTCGTCGGGGTTCTGCCGGTCGAGAACGTTCGCGATCGCGTCGTAGGTGCCGAGGTAGGATATGCCCGGCAGGCAGTCGCGCGGCGCGAGATAGTGGTCGATGCAGAAGCCGAGCGTGCGGTCGGCCTGTACCGCGCGGCAGTACGCCTGCGCCTGCTCGCCGCAGCCGACGAGAAGAACGTGCTTGAGGTTGTAGCCGTGCTCGCGGAACCGGCGCAGCACGCGCCGCAGCATCCATCGCTTGACCGCGACGGAAACGGTCGCGAGGAGGAAAAAGATGAACAGCGTCCACCGGGACAGGTGAAACTGCTTGCAGACGAACAGAAACGCCAGCAGCACGCCGAACAGGATGACGTTGCTGCGCAGCAGCAGACTGAACTCGCGCAGGAAATTCTTCGAGCGGAACGAGTCGTAAAGCCCCATCAGTCCGTACATCAGCCAGAACAGCGGCGCCATGCACAATATAGTCGTCATGTAGTACGACAGCCCGACGTGCCCGGGGATCCCGTGGAACAGATCGAAGCGGATAAAATAGGCAAACGCCATGCAGGGGAAAAGTATAAGCGCGTCCGTCAGACCGTTGATCTGGTTGAGCGCGCGCTGATTTTCCTTAATCAAACTTGCAGCCTCCTGAAATACTTAAATTTATAATTTATTCTACCATAAATGGCAGGAAAATTCCATCATCTCCTTGACAAGAACTATGCTCTGGGGTAAAATTTTTAGAGTAATATGGAAAAGTTTCGCAGACCGCGGCTGGCGGACAGACTGCGGAAAACGACGTTGTTTTTTGGCCGCAGGTGCAGTTGCCTGCGCTTTTTTATTGATGGTGGTGAGATAGAGTTTGAAAAACAGCAGAAAGGTGCTGTATGTTGCCTCGACATTCGGACATCTGGCATCTTTTCACAAGCCATATCTGGCGTGGCTGGCGCAGCAGGGCGCAGCGGTGCACGCGGCGGCAGGCGGCAGTACGGCCGAGCTGCCGGGCGTTTCGCGGTATATCCCGGTCTCGTTCGAGAAGAGCATGTTCTCGCCGCGCAATTTCGCCGCAGTGATACAGCTGCGCCGCGTCCTGCGCGAGGAGAAGTACGACATGATCAGCGTGCATACCTCGCTCGCGGCGTTCTTCACCCGGCTTGCGGTGATGACCTGCGGAAAGCAGAGGCCAATCGTGATGAATACCGCGCACGGCTACCTGTTCGACCGCGATACACCGCCGCTGAAGCGCGAGATTCTGCTTGCGGCGGAGCGCATGACCGCGCCAGTGACCGACTGGCTGCTGACCATGAACCGTCAGGATGAGCGTATCGCGCGGCAGTATCGCCTGGGACGGCATATCGTGCCGACGGACGGCATGGGCATCGATCTTGCGCGGTTCAGCCGCCCGTCCGCGCCCGAGCGCACCTGGCTGCGCCGTCAGCTTTCGCTGAGGGACGATCAGCTCGTGCTCGTCTACGCGGCGGAGTTTTCCGGCCGCAAGCATCAGTCCATGCTCATCGAGGCGATGGCGGAGCTGCCCGAGCGCGTTGTGCTGCTGCTGCCCGGACGGGGCGCGGCGCTCGACAAATGCAAGGCGCTGGCAGACCGGCTTGGAGTGCGCGAGCGCGTGCGGTTTCCCGGCTTCGTGTCGAATATCGAGGACTACTACCGCGCGTCCGATGTCTGTGTCTCGTCGAGCCGAAGCGAGGGCCTGCCGTTCAACGTTATGGAGGCGATGGCGTGCGGCCTTCCGGCGGTGCTGACGAACGTCAAGGGGCATGAGGATCTGGTTCGCCCCGGCGAGAACGGCGAGCTGTATCCCTATGACGACCGGCAGGCGTTCTGCCGCGCGGTTCGGGTCGCAGGTGAGCCGGCGGTACGCCGCATGATGAGCGAAAAAGCGGAAAAAAGCGTGCAGAAATACGGTCTGGATACCGTGTTTCCCGCGCTGACCACATTATATTATGATGCGCTGACCGGAAAAACGGGACGCGCGGCATCTGAGGAGGAAAACTGATGAAACAAAAACCGGCTCAGTCCAAAAACGGACAGGCGAAGGGAGGCGTTCAGGCAAAGCCCGCCGCGCCGAGCAGCGCCCGTTGGGGACTGTACACCATGGCGGCGATCGCGCTGTGGATCATCACCTGCTTCGACAATAACGGCAGCTATTTCACGCAGAAGGTGGTCGGCGTGCTCTGCACGGTCGGTACGCTGTTCATGATGCTGTTTGCAGGCAAGGACAAGGTAAAGCGTCTGCTGACGCCGCCGGCGTTTGCGCTGTTTGCGTACATGCTGCTGTCGGGCGTATCCACGCTGTATGCGCGCTCGCGCAAGTTCGCGATCGCAGAATTTGCGGTCTTTCTTGCGGCTTTTGCGGTCTATCTGTGCATCGTTCTGTTTTCGAATGACGGCAGGACCGCCTTCCGCCGAGCAGCGGCCACGATCGCTGCCGCGGCGGCTCCGGTCGGTCTGCTGTCCATCGATGCAGCCTCCTGCAATCTGCTGATGCGCCCGGTGCGCGTCATCATGGAGGCGATCGGCGCAGGCTACGGCAACACCGGAGGCTACTTTTACTCCCGTCTGAACACCATTTTCGGCAACCCGAATACCTACGCCGGCTTGATGTCGATCGCGTGCCTGTTGTCTATCTGGCTCGTCATCACGGCGGCGAGCCGCAGCCAGAAGATCCTGTGCACCATCCTGCTGATGGTCAACGCAGTCTCCTATCTGCTCGCGTTCTCGATGGGTTCGCTCGGCGTGTTTGTCGTGGCGTGCCTTGCGATGCTGGTACTGAGTCCGGCAGAAAAGCGCATGGATCTGTTCCTGCTGCTCGTTCAGACGGCAGTCGTTGCGCTGATCGTCGGCGCAGTTTCGGTCAAGGGCTTCGGTGATGATGTGACCGGCTCGTTCCTGCCGATGATCATGCTGATCGCTGGCTGCGCCGCGGCGTGCGTGCTGGAGATTTTTGTGCGCGAGAAGCTTGTCGCGCGCCTTGCCGACAAGGGAAAACTGCTCATCGGTCTGGTCGCGGCGGTTGCTGTGATCGCTGTTGTCTACCTGGTTGCGGCGCTGAATGTCACCGGCTCGTACACCTTTGGCACGGAGGGTGAGTTCCGCCGTGCGATTTCCCTGCCGGCAGGCGACTATTCGCTCTCCATGCAGGCGGACGGCTCGACCTCGGTGCGCGTCACCTATAAAAACACCAACAATCTGGTTCAGAACAACGAAACCGACCTTGCCAGCGGCTCGGCAGATGCTCCGGTGACCTTCACCGTGCCGGAGGACAGCAAGCTCGTGTTCTTCTACTTCGGCGGCGAACAGGGCGCGACGCTGAACGAGGCGGCTTACACCGGCGCGAAGGACGGCAGCGTAAAGCTCGGCTACAAGCTGCTGCCCGCTTTCATCGCGGACCGTATTCAGGACCTCACCGCAAACGGCAACGTCGTACAGCGCGGCGTTTACCGTCAGGACGCTATCAAGCTTTGGAAGACCTCGCCGGTCATCGGCCGCGGTCTCGGCGGCTTTGAAAACGGTGTCGTTTCGGTGCAGGATTACTATTACGAGACTAAATACGCCCATAACCACTATGTTGAGTCGCTGTGCGACCTCGGTATTCTCGGTCTGGCGGCCTTCCTTGCGATGCTCGGCACCTCGATCTGGGTGCTCGTCAAGAGCCGCAAGGAGAAGCCGCTTATCGTCATGCTGCTCGGCGCGTGCGTGCTTCAGATGTTCGGTCAGGCTGTCAGCGACGTTACATGGTCGGTCGGCTGCTGCGTACCGACGTTCTTCGCGGTGCTCGCACTTGTGACGCTGCACTGCGGCGACAGCCTGCGGCTGAATGTGCCGAACAAGAGCAAGGGCGGCGCGGTCCGCTGGCCGATCACGGCGGTTTCCGCTGTCTTTATCGTGCTCATCGGCCTCAATCTGATCGCGCAGAGCAAGTTTTCGAGCGACGAGCTGACGCTCGATGATCTCAAGCAGTGCGCGTCCATCGACCTGTTCGAGACTAACGACTACAAGCTGTCGTATCTGATCTCGGGCGGCAATGAGGAGGGCGTAGCCGACCGCTATGCGGCCGATCTGTCCCGCGTGGACTCCAACGCCATCGCCATTCCGCTTGCGCAGTATTACGCCGGTGTGGGCGACTACACCAAGGCGCTCGATGCGCTCGACCGCGGCGCGAAATACACGCGTGCAAACGCTGAGGTATGGCAGAAGATGTTCAGCCTGTACGAGCAGATGATCGATCCGGTCGGCGGCAGCATCGGCGCGGCGCAGTGGCTCCAGGATGATACCTATCTGAACCGCATGGTCAAGGGCTACGAGACGCTGTGCCAGGTCAACGCGGATCAGCTTGATGATGTGCTGTTGACGGCGGAGAACAATGCGTTCCTTAACAAGCTGCTTGCGGCAGACGCGCTCGACCCGTATGATTTCGTTGACGCGCTCACCATTTTCTCCTCGCTCGGTCTGGATACGGCTTATCTGCCGGATGCGGACGGAAACGGCGTGCCGGACTGCGCGGAGGTGCAGGAAGGCAGCGTAACGTGGAACGGCGGTGCATTCACTGCGGACTCGGACAGCACAGTCGTGTTCTCGACCGTGCTCAAGAACGAAGGCAGCTATGAGCTCGCTGTCGAGAGCAGCGGCCTTGGCGGCGTTGCGGAAGCAGACGTAGACGGCGCGGCAGTGACGCTGGATGCTTCCGGCAAGGCTGTCATCGAGGCGGACCGCCTCGGCGACAGTGATGAGCCGGTAACGATCGCGCTGCATGTCAGGGCCGGCACGACGGTCTCCCATGTAACGTGGAACAAACAGTAAAAAAGAAAGGTCATCCTTGAAAAAGGATGACCTTTTTACGCTTCAGCGCGCACAGAAATGAAGTTTTTTCGACAGCTTTAAAATCCCATCGGATGGCTGCGGTGCCAGTTCCATGCGGTTTGCAGGATGGTGCTGAGTGCGCTGTAGCGCGGCCGCCAGCCGAGTGTGCTCTGCGCCTTCTCCGAGGACGCAACGAGCCGAGCCGCCGCTGCGGCGCGCCTTCTCCACGGCAGGGATTGCATGACCGGTAACGCGGCGCGCCTCCTCGATCACCTCGCGTACGGAAAAACCCTGTCCGCTGCCGAGGTTGAAGGCGGTGCTTTCGCCGCCGCGCAGCAGGTATTCGAGCGCAAGAATATGCGCCTGCGCCAGATCGCACACATGGACGTAGTCGCGGACACAGGTGCCGTCGGGCGTTGGGTAGTCCGAGCCGAACACCGAGATCTCGCTGCGCTGTCCGTTTGCGACCTGCAGGACCAGCGGAATGAGGTGGGTTTCGGGGAAATGCGCTTCGCCGAGCGAACCGTCCGGATGCGCGCCGCAGGCATTGAAATACCGCAGCGCGGCGTACCGCAGGCCGGTCGCGGCCGCCGTCCAGCACATCATGCGCTCCATGACGCGCTTGGTCTCGCCGTAGCAGTTAGTCGGATCGAGAGCGGCAGTTTCCTCAATGGGAATCTGTTCGGGTTCGCCGTAGACCGCTGCGGAGGAGGAAAAAACGATCGTTCCGACGTCATGTGCAGTCATCTGCTCGAGCAGTACGCGCGTGCCGCTGACGTTGTTGTCATAGTAGCGCAGCGGCAGTTTGCCGCTCTCGCCGACCTGCGAGAACGCTGCAAAATGAATTACGCCGTCGATGTTCTCCTGTTCGAACAGGCGGGCGAGAAAGGCTGCATCGCGAATGTCGCCCTCATAAAATCGGCAGGCCGCCGGTACGGCTGCGCGGAAGCCGGTGCTGAGGTTGTCGGCCACGACCACCTGATAGCCGGCCTCGAGCATTGCTCGCACTGTGTGCGAGCCGACATAGCCTGCGCCGCCGGTCACTAATATCGTCATAAGTACACATCCTTGATTTTACTCATATAATTTTATAGTAGTGGCAGACCGTCGGTTTGTCAATAGAAATGGTAAAAAGTGCAGGGACAGGAATTACTTCCTGCCCCTGCTGTGCCCGGTAAAACGATACTTGCAGAATAAAAGATATGATTCGCGGTTTACCGAATGCCTGTTGTTAAATTTACTTTTCGAGCAGCGTCCAGTCGCGTGCGTCGCGGATCTTGGTCCACTTTTCGTACTTGTCGGCGTCGCTCTTGTCCGAGTAATCGTGGCTGTTGGTAGCCTCCTGTACGTCCAGATAGAACCACTGAGAAACGTCAGAGTTGTCGCTCCACTTGATCATATCGTCGTGCAGATCCTCTTCGGTCTCGGGGAGACGCTTGAGGACGCGGTTGACGAGCGTCATTGCCTCGGCACGGGTGATCTTGTTGTCCGGACGGAAGGTGCCGTCGGGATAACCGGTGATCCAGCCGTTGTTGGAGGCGGCGCTGATCTCGTTCTTTGCCCAGTGGGACGCGATGTCGCTGAAATCAGCAGTCGTCGTGTTGGCCTTGTCGTCAAAACGGGCTGCGATAGCCGCGAACTCAGCGCGGGTGATCGGCGCATTCGGATTGAACTTGCCGTTCGAGCCCTTCACGATGCCCATAGCGCTCAGCGTAGAAACGGCATGGTTGTACCATGCACCGGCCGCTACGTCGGAGTAGCTGTTGGACTTGGTGGAGTTAGCGTCGCGGGTCTCGTCGGTCAGCAGACGGAAGAAGATAGTCGCGACCTCAGCACGGGTGATGCCGTTCTGCGGACGGACGGTCTTGTCCGGGTAGCCGACGATGTAAGCATAGTGATCGTCACCGTTCAGACCGGTCGGTACATCATCCGGAATGGTAACGGTAGGTCTGCGGTGGTGGTGGCCGCCGCTGCTGTTCTTCGCGAAGGTGCCTTCGATGATAACATCATGTGCGGGCATCTTGAAATTCTTAGCGTCCGCATTGCCAATCTTCCAGCCGGAGAAGGTGTAGCCTTCCTTGGTCGGAACGTCGCGAATTACAACATCGGAATTGAAGTCGTAGACATCAGTGCCGACTACCTTGTCGTCGACCTTGTAGGTTACGTTGTACTTGTTGATTTCGAAGGTAGCATCAAAGCGAACGTTCTCCGCCGGCATCTTGAACTGGCCGTTAGCATCAACAGTTACGATATTCGCGATATTCGTCCAGCCGGTAAAGGTGTAGCCTTCCTTTTCAGGATGAGCGGTTCTTACGGTTACGTCAGTGCCGAAGGCGTAGGTATCGATGTCGCCAAACTGCGTGTCGACATCCTGCTCATTCTTATAGAAGTAGGATACCTTGGAATTGATCGGAACCCACTTTGCGTACAGATCCTTGCTGGTCATCAGAACCTGCTGAGTGTACGGCTTCGTGCATTCTATATCGGTGTACCAGCCGCCGAAGGTGTAGTTTTCACGAGGGCGAAGTCCGGTAGCGGCATAGCTGAGCGCCTCATAATTCGTGCCGGTCTTGGTGCCGTGGTTATAGATTTCACCTTCACCGAAATTCGAATGGTAGGTAACGTTGATTGCAACGTTCTTGACGTAGCCGTCGACATGATAGCCGTCGTCCTGATTCTTGATGGTGTACCACACGATCTCGATGTTTTTTACATCGAAGTTCTCGCCCAGAATAGAGATATCGGCCGAGCTGTCATTGTAGGAACCGTTAGACCAGTTATCCTCATCAAAGAAACCGAGTTCAGTCGGCTTAACCAGATAGTCGGAGCCATAGCCGTTAACGTCGTAGATACCGTTGGTAGAGTCATCGCCGGTGTTCGGGCCTGCGGCAGCAACGCCTGCCGCGGTGAGCGCGCCGGTGTAACCGGTACTGGTGTTCTTGCCCTCTACGCCGCCGTTAGAAGTAGCGTTCGGCAGGTAGAATTCTTTGCCCTGGTCATGGTTGTCATCCGGCTTACCACGGTTCGGCAGAAGTACGAAATACTTAGCCGGGGTCAGTTTCGGTTCCGGCTGAGTCGGGATGCTGGCAGTCCACTTTGCGTACAGAGTCAGGTCTTTGTCCGGCATCGAGGTGCCCTTCCACTCATTCTGGAAAGCAGAATCAGTGTACCAGCCGTCGAAAGTGCAGTTATCCTTCGCAACTTCCGGGGTGGTAACCGTCTCATCGGGATAAACCAGACTTTCGGGGGTGTACGTGCCTTCAGCGCTCGTGATTTCACCGTCATTCAGAACGTAAGTCAGCTTATGCGGCTCTACGTTCGGGGTGACGTAAATATTGACGGTAGCGTTGTGCTTGGCCTTGATCTGGTTAAGGTCAAGACTGAATCTGTACTCGCCGTTTTCGTTTTTGGTCGGGTCGCCGAGAGTGGACGGCTCGAGCACTACACGGTCGATGGAGTAATTGGGATGATCGCCAATCTCACGGACACGAATCGAAGAAACCTTAAAGGCCTTGTTGTACCAGAACTTCTTGGAGTCGAGAACCTTACCGTCGTCAACGCCGCCATCAACGATAATCTGATAGGTCACGCTGCGGCGATCATCATAGCTCGGCTCTTCGTTGACCGTCCAGTCGGAAACGTCAATCTGAACCATCTCGGAGTAATCGGTACGGACCAGATAGTAGAATACCAGCTGGTCGCCTGTCTTGAACTTTTTCCAAGAATCAGTATCCTTTTCGCGGTATTCGAAATAATCGCTTGTCCAAGTGGCTTCCACATAACGAATGCGGTCGATTTCAGTACCATCCTTGGTACGATCGCCATTAAGGATATTGGACTGATGTTGTCCTATAGGGAGCACGCGAGCCTGCCAGAAAACGTAGGTTTCATTCCCGGCTTCAATCGTAGGAGCTGCAAGCGTGGTAACATCAGCGCCGTCGCCGACAGCATTGGTGATGGTAGTCTTCCAGTTGCCATCGCTGTCCGCTGCATGACGGTTAGTGACCCAGCACTCGGCGGTCTTTGTCACGTCAGATAAGAGATAAGCCGGAGCAACCTCTGCGTCATGGGACGGAGCATCCTGCGATGCAATTTCATTTTCCGGAGCATTGCTTACTGCATCATTATTCTGAGAATTGTTTTTCGAATCTTCCGAAACGTCGGAAGAAGCGTTGTTATTGCCAGACTCCGTGCTGTCCGTACCGCCGTTTGCGCCGTCTTCAGACGGAGCCGGTGCGGTATTCTGATTCTCGGCAGGCTTTGCCTCGGTCTCAGAAGGAGTGGGAACAGCGGGAGTTTCGGTGGGGTCTGCTGCGGGCGTGGAATCAACCACCGGTACTGCGATTTCTTCGTTCGCCGGAAGAGTTGCGATGTCCTCATCGTCGGCCAGCGCCCAGCTCGGGCACATGGTCAGCATCATGACAGTCGCAAGAGCTCCTGCGAGCAGACGTTTGCGCGTATTCTTTTTTAACATATGGAATGCCTCCTTAGTCAGCGTGCATGCTGATCGAGAGGAATTGCAGATGTATTTCTGGCAACCGGCTGCCATGCGGAAGGGGAACCTTCCGTTTAGGCCCTTGGCTTTGCGAGATCGGCTTTCACCGATAGTGCCTTTGTCTGTACAACTTGCTCCTCAACGAGCCGCACAGATCATGTGTGTTTGGGTTTGTGTGCATCTCAGAATGTAATGCAGTTTCAACCTCCAAATAAAATACCCCCTTTACAGCGCGCACAGCTCTGCGAAGGAGGTACATGGTATCACTGGCAACCGGCTGCCGTGCGGAGAAAAGAGCTCCGTTTAGGCCCTTGGCTTTGCGAGACCGGCTTTCGCCGATGGTGCTTTTGTCTGTACCGGGACCCGTTCGCGGGAGTCATGCACAGATTTCGCTGGTCGCTGTCTGCCGGTAAGGCAGCATGCGGAAAACATACTGAGTCCTTTTGCACGGCCGGACAGAATGCTGCGAATCAACACTTTCAGTATACTATAATTATCCGTAAACGACAAGTAAATAATGTAAACTGATTTTGATTCGCGGCGGATTTATACAAAATGACCGCTGATTAAGTACAGAAAAGGGTGAAGTCGGCGTCATCTGTATACAAAGTGGAAGAGCAGAAAGCGTTAAGCGGCTGCTGCGGCGAGCGTATCGCTGGTGTTCGTATAGGTCAGCGGGGATACGCAGTCATGCAGGGTCTTTGCGTTCTTGACATTGCGGGTAACGGCGTAGGTCAGGTCGATCTGGTACCAGCTGCCGTTCAGGTTGACCTTGTTCCATGCGTGATAGCTGGAGCCGGCGTAGCCCTTGGTCAGTGCGCACGGGATGCCCTCGCTGCGGCACATTGCCGCGAACAGGGAAGAGAAATCGTAGCACATGCCGGTGGTGCCGTTCAGGGTAGCGGCGGTATCCGGGATGTACTTGGTGATCTTGCCGCTGGTGATCTCATTTGCCAGCTTGTAATCATAGGAGTAACGGTCTGCCATGTAGTTGTAGATGGCGACGACCTTTTCCTCGTCGGTCTTTGCGTTCTTGCAGAGCTCAGCAGCCTTGGCGGAAACAGCGTCACCCTTGGAGAACTGAATGTCCGAGGTGGAGACGAGGTAGGGAGCGAAGCGATCCTTGACGGCAACGTCCATGGACCTGGACGCTACCTGCTCATAAGAGGAGCCGGAAACGTTGCGGTACAGGGTTACAGTGTACTGGCCGTCGCCCTGGTCGAGCGAGAACGAAGCATCCTTGCCGCTCGGGCAGTCGCGGTAAACCGTCTTGCCGCCGTTGTACTGGATGCCGACCTTGAGCTTGGCGCTCGAGGTGTAGTTAACGGTTACATAACCGTGGGATGTGTTGCTCATGTCAACAATGTCATTCGCTGCCGCTGCGGTGAAACCCATCGAGAGGACAGCTGCTGCAAAAACTGTGCAAGCAAAACGAAAAAGCCGCTTCATATCCGGCGATCTCCTTTCGGTAACTGGCTGCCAGCCCTCGATGAGGGGTAAGGCCCTATAGCTTTGCGTCGCCACCTTTCGGTGGGTTTGCTATTATCGTTTGAGATGCGGTCAAAGCGACTGCATCATCTTTTTTTAGTGACTACAGTATAAACCCATACAGCGAGCTTTGTCAACAGAATTCCTGCAAAAAAATCAAAATTCGACAGAAAAATCTCATGCGCACAAATCGCAATGCAAAAAGTATGTAAAATCGCTTTTCCCGTGCGGCATAATATCCTATAATGGAGAGAAGGAAACCGCAGGGAGACCGGCGGGGGAAGGACGATGAATATGAAAATCGGAATGCTTACGAGCGGCGGCGACTGTCAGGGACTGAATGCGGCGCTCCGGGGTGTCGCAAAGACGCTGTATAACGAGATGGGCAAAGGCGTGACGCTGTACGGTATCCGCGACGGCTACCGCGGCCTGATCGAGGGAGACTACCATGAGATGAAGCCGGACGACTTTTCGGACATTCTGACGCTCGGCGGCACCATCCTCGGCACCTCGCGTCAGCCGTTCAAGCAGATGCAGCGCCCCGAGGAGGACAGCGAGCAGACAAAGCTGGATAAAATGCTGAAAACGGTGAAAAAGGCCGGATTTGACTGCCTGGTCATTCTCGGCGGCAACGGTACGCACAAGACTGCGAACCTGCTGCGCGAGAACGGCGTGAACGTCGTCACGCTGCCCAAGACCATCGACAACGACCTGTGGGGGACGGAGCTGACCTTCGGCTTCCAGTCGGCGGTGAGCATCGCCTCGGAGGTCATCGACTCCATCCATTCGACCGCTTTTTCCCACTCGCGCGTGTTCATCGTCGAGATCATGGGCCACAAGGCCGGCTGGCTGACGCTGCACGCGGGCATCGCCTCGGGCGCGGACGTCATCGTTATCCCGGAGATCCCGTACTCTGCGAAAAAGATCGCGCAGGCCATCGAAAAACGTGCGAAGGACGGCAAGCGCTTCTCGATCATTGCGGTCGCGGAAGGCGCGGTCAGCCGCGAGGAGGCGGCCATGAGCAAAAAGGAATTCAAGGCGGCACGCGAGGCCATGCCGTACCCGTCGGTATCCTACCGGCTCGCGGCGGAGCTGAAGGAGCTGACCGGGCAGGAGATCCGCGTGACCATCCCCGGCCATTTTCAGCGCGGCGGCGCACCCTGTGCGGCAGACCGCGTGCTCTCGAGCCGCTTCGGCGCGGCGGCCGCCGAGCTCATCCGTGAGGGAAAGTTCGGAAATATGGTCGCGCTGCGCGATGATAAGATCGTGGCCGTGCCGCTCTCCGAGGTGGCGGGCAAGCTGAAGACCGTGCCGCCCGACTGCGAGATCGTCGCGCAGGCGCGTGCGCTCGGCCTGTCCATGGGAGACTGATAAAAAAAGCACCTCCGATATGCCTTTCTGGCTGTCGGAGGTGCTTTTTTATGCGGGTTTAACCGAGCTTTACGCGCTCGCGCAGAGAACCGGTGACCGAAAGCTGAACTGCCTGGGTCTTGTAGCCGGTGCAGGCCACCTGCGCTACATAGCTGCCGCGCTTGACGCTGAAGGAAGCGGTGCCGTCCGCGCCGGTGGTGATGGTCTTGCCGCCGATGGATACCGCCGCGCCGGAAAGCGGAGCGCCGTATTCGTTGGTGACGACGAGCTGGACCGTCTCGAGGATCTCGCCGGTCATCTTGACCGTGCGGCCGGAGGAGACGCTCGTGGTCTGCGTGATGGCCGAGGTGAAGCGCTCGTGCGTTGCCGTCAGCGTGTAGCTGCCGCGCTTGACGTAGACGGTCGCCTTGCCGTCCGAGTCGGTGACGAGGGTCTGTGCAGCGGTGCCGCTCTCGGCATCGTTCGGGGTGAAGGTGACGGTCGCGCCCGAGATGGGCAGGCCGAGGTCATCGACCACGTTCGCGGTCAGCGCGTAGGTCGTGACGTAGTTGACGCGCAGCGTCGGGCTCTGGCCCTTGCTCATGACGAAGGTGAAGTCGGCGTAGGTCGCGCCGTCCTTGCCGAACTGGGCGACAGCGGTCTTGCTGAGGGTGACGGTCGAGCCGTCTACCTTGTACTGCCAGTTCTCCTCGAGCGTCTTGCCGCCTGCGCGGATGTTCTTGAGGGTCGCGCCGTCCGCCGGGTTGAGGGTGACGGAGACGTCCTGATAGCCGCCGGACGAGGTGTTCGCGTCGAAATCGACCGAGGAGGGAGCGACTTCATTGACCGGCGCGGAATCCGTGACGGTCAGCGAGCAGCTCGACGAGGAGCCGCGCGTGGGGACGAAGGTGATGGTGTAGCTGCCCTTGCTCTTTTTAGCGAGCGTCTCGCGCAGGAAGGTGACCGTACCCGAGGTTGCGTTGTAGTTGTAGTCCTTGCCGCGCTCGAGCGCCGAGCTGCCGAGCTTGACCGTATCGAGCAGGGTGCCGGCCGGCAGGCTGAGCGTTACGGTGACGTCGGCGTAGTTTGCCGAGCTCTCATATTTGTCGAACGTGACCTGCGAGGGGCTGACCGCGCTGAGCGAGGAGTTGCTGACGACGATGCCGATGGCGGCCTTGGTGCCGTCCTCAAAGCTCAGCTCCGCGGTGTAGGTGCCGACAGACAGAGTGGACAGATAGGTCTTGTAGATGCGGATGCCGTTCTTGTCGGAGAGAATGTTGTAATCCGTGCCCTGACGCAGGTTCTTGCCGCCGACGGTGACGCGGGTCAGGTCGTTCTTGTCCGCATTGAACAGAAATTCGTAGGAAAAGGCGATGTTGTCCTTGTTGTTGATGTCGATGGACAGGGTGGACGGGGAGACCGAAACGCTCGTCGAGGAAGCGGCGGACTTGCCCGCGATGGTGGCGGTGACGCCGCTGGCGAGCTGTACCTCAGCCGGCTGCATGACAAGCTCGCAGCCGCTCGCGTTCAGCTTTGCGGTCTGCACCGAGCCGTTGCCGGTGACGGTGGTCTTTGCATCCGCGGTCAGCTCGCTGATGAGCGTGCTGCCGGTGGTGACGATGGTGGAAGCGGCTTTGGTGTCCAGATCCCAGACCGAAGCATCGAGCGAAAGGCTCGCGCCCTCACCGGTCACGGTGACATCGGAGAAGCCGCCTGCATTTGCGGAAAGACCGCTCTCAGAGAGCGAGGCGGAGGACTGCACCTCTGCGGTGCCGATATTGGTCGAGCCGGTCGCGATCACGGTCGGCTTGATGCCCATCGGGTTGGAGACGATGAGGTTCATCGCGGTCACGCCGTCGAGCGTGACGTTGCCGCCGCCGACGATGATATCGCCCTTGACGGTGACGTTGTTCAGATTGACGTTGCCGGAGAGCACGCCCTCTGTGATGTAGAGATTGCCCTCGATGGTCGCGTCAGACAGCGTGCAGGCCGCCGAGATGGTGACGTTCTTCGTGTCGCCGTTGAAGGCGGCGTCAGTGTACTGCCTGCCGGACTCGCCGAGCGACGAGCCGAGGTAGAAGTACAGGATCTTGGCGATCTCGCCGCGCCTGAGGTTGCCCTGCGGCTTGAAGGTGCCGTCAGTGTAGCCGTTGATGTAGCCCTGAGAGACCGCCTCGGCGACGTAGCTCGTCGCGTAGGAGGAGATTTTGGACTTGTCGGTGAACACATCGAGCTTGGACGCGGACGCGGTCGGTGCATACTTGTGCAGGCGGCCGAGAATGGTCGCGGCCTGCTCGCGGGTCAGCGTGCCCTCCGGGTCCATCCTGTTGTTGCCCATGCCGTTGATGTAGCCGTGCTTGACGGCGATCTGGATGGTCTCATAGTACGTATCCGAGCTTTTGACATCGGAAAAGCTGATGGATGCCTTTTCGGTGAAGTCAAACGCGCGGTTGATGTAGCGCATGAATTCCCAGCGCGTGACCGAGGCCTCGGGGGTATAGTTGCCGGTCGAGGCGGAGGGGTTGATGATGCCGAGCTCGTGGAGCGAGGTCACATAGGGCTTCGACCAGTGCGAGTCGATGTCGGCCGCGAGCGCTGCCGGGACAGTGCCGGCGAGCAGGGCCGCCGCCAGAAAGGCGGAGAAAAATCGTTTCAGTTTCAAAAGTAATCACCTCTTATTATTTATAATAATACCACGTTTCAACAGGCCTGTGTGTTACACTTGTGTGTCATTATCCGTTGTGCGACAGACGCTCCTGCATATAGCGGTGGGCGTTCAGCTCGAGCGTGTCGTCGAGGGGCGCGAGCGGCTCTGCGCCGTCATAGCGGTGGTTGAGCGCGGTCTGAAGGATAAAATCGCACAGGACCGGGTTTTTCGGGAGCAGCGAGCCGTGCGAATACGTGCCGAACACGTTCTTGTAGCGCGCGCCCTCGGTCTTGTCCTCGCCGTTGTTGCCGTTTCCGGAGAGCATCATGCCGAGCGGGGCGACCTGCTCGCTGAGATAGGTCTTGCCGGAGTGGTTCTCGAAGCCGACGACGACCGTGTCGCCGCTCTCCGGGGTGGTCCTGAACATATAGTTGCCGATCATGCGCTCCTTTGCGCCGATGGTGTGCACGCCGATGGCGCCGATGAAGTCGAGCTGCACGCCGTCCCAGGTCTTGTAGTATTCGCCGAGCATCTGATAGCCGCCGCAGATGGCGAGAAAGGTCTTTTCCTCCTCGACCGCGGTGCGGATGTCCTGCGCCTTGCCGGAGGAAAGGTCGCGCAGCAGCACCTCCTGCTCGAAATCCTGACCGCCGCCGATGAAGAAGATGTCGTACTTGTCCGCGTTCAGCGGCTGGCCGATCGAGCATTCGTCGATATTGACCTTGATGCCGCGGTCCTCGAGGCGGCGCTTCATGGTGATGATGTTGCCGCGGTCGCCGTACAGATTAAGGATGTCCGGGTACAGATGGCAGATATTGAGTTCCATTTTTCCGTTCCTCCTTATTCGTAGAACGCCTTGACGTCGGTATGTCTGCCGATTTCGCCGCGCAGGTCGAACATGGCGGTGTAGGTCGGCATGATGAAGGCCGGAGCCGCGTCCGCGGCGATCTCACCGAGCAGCTTTTCGTAGTCGCGGACAAGCTCGATGCGCTCGGCCGGGAAGCCTGCGTACTTGAGGCGGAGCGCCATGTCGTCCGCGCGCACGCCCGAGACGAAGATGCGCGTAAAGCGGCTCTGCTGCGCGGCGAGCGCCTCGAAATCGACGTCCCAGATCCAGCTGATGTCCGTGCCGTCCGCGAAGCGGTCGTTGAGCAGGAAGGCGAGCTTGCAGCTGCCGACGTCGTGCGAGATGAGGTTGATGACCTGATTGTAGCCGGCCGGGTTCTTGACGAGCATCATGCGCGCCTGCGCCTGTCCCAGACGGAACTGCTCGGCGCGGCCGAAGCCGCATTCGAACTGGCCGAGGGCGCTGACCGTGGTCTTTTCGTCGATGCCGACCACATGCGCGGCGGCAGCGGCAGCCGCGGCGTTATAGATATTGTAGCCGCCCGGCAGGTTGACATGAACCTCGTGAGCGTGTCCGAAAATATCGAGCACGATGTCCGAGGCGTCTGCGCCGGTCGAAATGACCTGTGTGACCGCGACCTCGGGGGCGACGCGGTGGTAGCCGCACTTCGGGCAGCGGAAGCCGCCGAGATGGCCGTAGGTGCGGTAGTCATATTCGTACTGCGTCTTGCAGTGGATGCAGTAGACCGCATCGGACAGCTCGTGCGCGGTCTCCGAATAGATGGGGACGTTGACGCCGAAGCGGATGACAGGGTTCGGAATGCCGTCCTCGGCGAGCGAGGCGGTCAGCGAGCAGTCCGCGTTCAGACAAAGCGTCGCGTTCGGGACATGGGTGATGCCCTCGCGGATGGCGTTCAGCGTATGCGTGATCTCGCCGTAGCGGTCGAGCTGGTCGCGGAAGATGTTGTTGACGACAAGGCACTCGACGGGAAGATATTCGCTCGTCCGGCGGAATGCGGCCTCGTCGCACTCGATGAGCGCGTGGGTGTAGGGGCATCTGCCCGACAGGGTGGCGTGCTGGGCGAACACGGCGATAATGCCGGTCAGCAGGTTCGCGCCCGACTTGTTGGAGAAATACCTGAGTCCTGCG
>OLSF01001612.1_pt1 | contig 19615 bp, 16 predicted proteins | sample 1672301 | NCBI WGS metagenome assembly OLSF01 (sample SAMEA3136669, study PRJEB25190) | human gut metagenome | biome: human gut; feature: human-associated habitat; material: faeces | place: Austria | collected 2013
CGCTGGGCGATGATGCGCGCGGCAACATCACTCGTCTGGACAATGCCATCGACAATTTCGCTGACCGTATTGCAGATGCCGAAAATGCTCTGCAAAACCTTGAACAGCAGAAGCAGGCCGCAGAGGTCGAAGTGGCAAAGCCCTTTGCACAGGAGGAAGAACTGGCCGAAAAGTCTGCCCGCCTTGCTGAATTGAACGCCTTGCTGAACATCGACCGTGACCGCAGTTCCTCGCAGGATGCTCCCGAAGAAACCGAGGAAACCGAAACACCTGCAACTCGTCCGTCTGTGCTGGCTGCACTGGGGGAAAAGACCAATCAGTCGGAGCCTGTCAAACCGTTCCGCAGCTATTATGATAAGGATGGTGATGCCCGGTGAGCGACCGCCGCGACCAGCAACTCCATTTCCGGGTCAGCAAACCGGAGTTGGAGCGGATTCGGAACAAAATGGAATCCAGCGGCATTCTGAGCATCGGCTCCTATCTGCGAAAAATGGCGCTGGACGGATATTGTCTGCATTTGGATCTGCCGCAACTGCGCCGCATGGCGTATCTTTTGCAGATGTGCAGTAACAATCTGAACCAGTACGCCAAAGCCGCCAATGAAAATGGTCGGGTTTACGCCGCCGATCTGGAGGACCTGCAGCAGCGGCTGGATGAACTAATCAGCATCGGCAAGCAGATTCTTTCCCGGTTGGCAGAACTTTAAAACTTTCCCCGCAGTTGGAGGACTGCGGGGTACATAACAGTTGACATCCTTGCAACGCAATAGCTGATACCTTTATAATAGAGCCGAAAAGAAAGGTTGGTGTTCGATATGATGTTTACGCTGAAGAAAATTGCTCTTTTCCCGATTTCTCTCTTTGTGGCGTTTCTGGCTCTGATGGCAAAGTGGCTGCTGACTCTGTCCAGCTATGTGGTCGCGCCGCTGATGCTCTACATCTTCGGCTGCGGCATTTACACCGCCTACCGCCAGACTTGGGATCAGTTTTTCATTCTGCTGGTGGCGGAGTTTATCTGCTTCGTTCTCTTTTTCGGCGCAACTGCTATCACAGAGGGCATCGGACGGTTCAGCGAATGGCTTGCAGAACTGTAAGTATTTTTATCTTTGCCGCCTTCGGGCGGCTTTTTTGTTTGGGGCTGTGAACGCTACAAGTGGCTCAAGTATTGGCTGTCACACGGGGGTGATTCAGAATGGCTGCAATACGTTTGATTGCGCTGCACAAAAACAAAGGCAAGTCGGTTGCGGCCTGCCTGAAAAGCCGTACGGACTACGCGAAGAATCCTGACAAAACAAACAGGGGAGAGCTGGTCAGTAGCTACGAGTGCAGCCCATTGACCGCAGACGAAGAATTTATGCTTTCCAAGCGTCAATACGAACTTGCCACAGGGCGCAGACAGAAAAATGATGTGATTGCCTATCAGATTCGGCAGTCTTTTCGCCCCGGTGAGATCACCGCAGAGGAGGCCAACAAGGTGGGCTACGAACTGGCGATGCGCTTTACCAAGGGCAAATATGCATTTATCGTTGCAACTCACACGGACAGGAAACACATCCACAACCACATTATTTATAACTCTACTGCGTTGGATGGAACACGAAAATTCCGGGATTTTTTCTTTTCAGCTTTGGCAGTGCAGCGGTTGAGTGACCTGATCTGCTTAGAACATCAGCTCTCCGTCATTGAGATAAAGCCTTACCGGGAGCGGCAGAAGCGTACACTTTACCCGCCAAGGGAGAGCAATCGTGACCGGTTATGCAGTGTGATCGACAACATTCTGGCTGAAAAGCCCAAGGACTACGAGGAGCTTCTGCAAAAGCTGGAGCAGCAGGGCTATGAAGTCAAACGCGGAAAATATACCTCCGTCAAGGGCGCACGGCAGAAACGATTCATCCGGTTCCGCACTTTGGGGGTAGGGTACAGCGAGGAAGAATTGAAAGCTGTCCTTGCAGGGGAAGTGGAGCATCGGCCTCGGCAAAAGTGTCCTGCACCGGAGCAGAAATTTCAGATGCTGGTGGACATTCAGGCAAAACTAGTCGAGGGAAAAGGCACGGGTTTTGCTCGCTGGGCAAAGCAGCACAACTTAAAAGAAATGTCCCGGACGCTGATCTTCTTACAGGAAAATAAAATCGGCAGCATAGAGGAAATGCAGGAGCGTGTGGACGCTGCCACCGCCCGCTATCATGAACTGGGCGATTCCATTAAAGCATCAGAGAAGCGGCTGACAGAAATTGCAGTGCTGAAAGCGCACATCATCAACTACGCCAAGACGCGTCCGGTCTATGACGCCTACCGCAAGACCGGATACAGCAAGCGCTTTCTGGAAACGCACCGCACGGAGATCACCCTGCACAAGGCAGCGAAAGCGGCGTTTGATGAAGCCAATTTGAAAACGCTCCCCAAGGTCAAAGAGTTGGATGCAGAATATTCCAAGCGGCTAACAGAAAAGAAAGCGCGCTACCCGGACTATCGCAAAGCGAAAGAAGAAATGCAGGAGCTTCTTCGTGCAAAGAAAAATGTAGAACTGTTCTTTGCAGAGGAAAAGAGTGGCGCTGAAAAAATGAAGTCCCGATAAACGAAGATAGCCTAGGATTCTTCCCTTATGGAAGAGCCCTAGGCTATCTTTTTTTGTTATAGAAGTGTTTGGAACAAACGCGCAGCCTGCATCGCACGATGCAGAACGAAAGGGGATTGGGCACAGCCCAACAAGCATTTTGAATTTGGATTTTGAAAAATCCGATTCAAAAATCGCAAGTTGGTACCAAGTTGCACTGCTTGCGACGTAGATGCTTCCGTCAACTACTGCGTTAGAAATTTTCAGATCACTTCAGCTTTGCGAGGATATCGTCTGCGCTCACGCCGCTTGCCAGCAACTTTTTCAGCACGTCCTCTGCTTCAGCTTTCTTTGCGGATTCCGCAGCTTTGGTTTCAGCTTTGACCTTTTTAGCTTCGATTCTGGCGATTTCCTTGTCGATAGATTTCAGCTCAGCCTTCTTGGCCTTCAGGTCAGCTTTCAGCGCATCAATGTTCGCAGTGATGGATGCGATTTCAGCAGCAGCGGCTTCCTTTGCGGACTGCTTTTCGGCAATCTGTGCAGCAAAGTCAACGGTTGCTTTTACGGTCTTGGTCTTGTTCTTGCTTCCTTTGGGACGGGGCATAGGTGACACCTCCAATGTTTTTTTGATGGCTTCAGTATAACACTCGTCTTTTATGTTCGCAAGAGGTGCGTTCGCATCTTATGATGCAAAGAATACGTGGCTGCGTAATGACAAAGAATTTATTTAACAAAAAAGTATCCTCCATATGGAAAATGGAGGATACCGATCTTTCGACATCGTTGTTTGAATTCTTCTCTTATTTTATCATGGTTATATCTGGGAATCAATAGAAATCCTTACAAATGTATCTCACATGACCTCAGAAAAAACCTCGCAGAAGCTGAAAGTTTTTTGCATATTGCCCATTTTTGCTTGAAAAATCCAGCTAAAAACGAAGGTGGAAAAAATAAGTGGTCAAATGGGTGTCCAAACCACAGGAGGAAACAGAAATGGCACGACGTGGAGAAAACATACATAAACGCAAGGATGGCCGGTGGGAAGGCCGTTACATTAAGGCACGCACACCGGAAGGGAACATCCAGTGGGGCTACATCTATGGCACTGCCTACGCAGAGGTAAAACGGGTGCTGATTCAGAAGAAAGCAGAGGCGGGCTTCTACAATCTAAAAAGAACCGACCTGACCTTTGAAGCACTGGCCGAGGTGTGGCTGCATTCCCTGCGGAACAGTATAAAAGAATCCACCTATGCACATTATTCGTATACACTGCACATGTATCTTCTTCCGGTTTTGAGCAAAGTGCCTGTTACGTCCCTCGAGGAAAGCTTTCTGGAACAGGCCATGCAGCAGATCATTGCTCCCACAGATGCCACGCACAAGCCGCTGGGAAATTCCTCTGCCCGGGAATGCCTCTCGATGCTACGGCGCATCTGCAAATATGCCGCGCACTTGCGCCTGATTCGTCCGATGGAGTTGGAAGTTGCATTGCCAAAAGCTATCGACAAAATTTCTGCACCTCTCTCCTCGGCAGAGCAGCAACGGCTCTACCAGTATGTGCAGAAGAATCCTACGCCTCGTAAAATCGGCGTACTACTGGGGCTTGAATTAGGTCTGCGTATTGGCGAGATTTGCGGCCTGCAATGGGGTGATTTTGACCTGAAACTCGGTACACTGAAAATCAGCAGGACAGTCTGTCGAATTTCCTGCGAAAACGGTCATACAAAGGTGGTCATCCAAACACCTAAGACCCGCACCTCCCGCCGGGAAATCCCAATCCCGAAATATTTATTGCTGATGCTGAAAAAGTTGCACGGAAACGCCAGTAATTCTACATGGTTTCTATCTGGCAACGAGTCTAAGCCCACCGAACCCCGCTGCTACCGAAAAAGTATCAAGGCGTATCTGAAACAGGCAACCATCCGGCAAGTACGTCCGCACGCGCTGCGCCACACCTTTGCAACGACTTGCCTGCAGGCAGGGTGCGATGTAAAGACCCTCAGCGAATTGTTAGGACACGCCAATGCCAACATCACCTTGCAGCATTATGTGCACTCTGATCTGAACCGAAAGCGCCAAGAGATGAACCGGATATTCTCCCATCAGGTGTCTATGAGGGGCAGAAAAGTGCTAAATCTATTGGAATAACGTCAAATTTCGTCCATGGCCCTCCATTTTCCATGTGGAGGATACCCCTTTATTGCGGAAAGGGGTGAATAGGGTGGCATTGCGCCTGTTTGAGCACAACGAAAAAGCATATCATGCGGCAGTCCGGATGATGGAGCAGTACGGCAAGGCTGCCATTGTTCATCCCACCGGCACCGGAAAGAGCTACATTGCGTTCAAGCTGATCGAGGACAACCCAGAGAAGGTCGTAATCTGGCTTTCTCCAAGTGAATATATCTTTAAGACCCAGCTGGAGAGCCTGAAAAGGAACGACCCGGATTTTCCGCTGGCAAACGTTCACTTTTATACCTATGCCAAACTGATGTGCTGCACGCAGGCGCAGCTGGACGAAATAGCAGCGCAGAAGCCTGCCTATATTATACTCGATGAATTCCACCGTGCCGGTGCTGAATGTTGGGGCGAAAGCACGGTGGCTTTATTAAAGTTATGCCCGGATGCAAAGCTTCTGGGGCTGACGGCAACAAACATCCGATATCTGGATAATAACCGCGATATGGCCGAAGAGCTTTTCGATAGCCGTGTTGCGAGTGATATGTCCCTTGGCGAAGCAGTCGTCAGGGGCATTTTGCCTGCCCCGAAATATGTGACCACGGTCTACCAGTACCAGAAAACGCTTGCAAAGTATCAGGCGCGGGTGGATAACCTACGAGCACCTGGCATTCAGGATGTGAATCAGAAATATCTGGACGCGTTGCGCCGCGCACTGGAGCAGGCAGACGGCTTGGACAGGGTCTTTGCCCATCATATTACAAACAAATCTGGAAAATACATCGTGTTCTGCGCCAACAAAGAGCACATGGACGAGATGGTATCCCACGTGCCGGAGTGGTTCGCAGGGGTCAATCCAGATGTTGTGGTGTACGAAGCCTACTCCGATGATCCGAATACTGATAAGGCGTTTGCAGACTTCAAGACGGACATCAGTGACAGGCTCAAGTTGCTGTTCTGCATTGATATGCTCAATGAGGGCGTTCATGTGGAGGGTATTTCGGGAGTCATTCTATTCCGACCAACGATTTCGCCCATCATCTACAAGCAGCAGATCGGACGCGCCCTGACCGCTGGGGATAATACGACACCACTTATCCTAGATGTTGTCAACAACTTTGAAGGTCTGACCAGTATTTCCGGCCTGCAAAGCGAGATGCAGGAAGCAGTCCATCGTCTGTATGCCAACGGCGAGGGCGATAAGATCGTGACCGAACGGTTCGAGGTCATCGAGCAGGTGCATGACTGTCGGGTGCTGTTCGAGCAGCTGCAGGCAAGCCTTTCTTCTAGCTGGGAACACTATTTCTCCGAAGCAAGCATCTACTATGCGGAGCACGGCAATTTGGACGTCCCGAAACTGTATACGACGCCCGGTGGTCTGAGCCTTGGGGTGTGGCTGGTCACCCAGCGCCGTGTGCGCGAGGGACAGATCCAAGGCAATCTGACCGAGCAGCAGATCGCGCGGCTAGACAGCATCGGCATGGTCTGGGGCAACCGGAAGGAAATTGCGTGGCAGCATGGATTTGAGGTCGCAAAGAAATACCATGACACCTACGGAAACCTGATGGTGCCCGGAAAATATGTAGACCCAGACGGCTACCCACTGGGACAGTGGATCATCAAGACCCGGCAGCAAAAGCTGAACGATCGCTTGAAGGAAGAACGCATTGCACAGCTTGATGAGATCGGCATGGTGTGGAACATTTTCGATGCCAAGTGGGAAAAGGCTTATGCGCTGGCTGCCGCCTACTATGAGGAAAACGGCAACCTGAATATCCCGCGTTCCTATGTGACAGCGGCTGGTGAACGGCTGGGGCAATGGGTCGCAAGCCAGCAATGGGCGTACCCGAAAGGAAAACTGACGGACGAACAGGTCGAGCGGCTGAACAGAATCGGGATGTACTGGGGCAACCGCAATGACCGCCAGTGGAACGAAGGGTATCAGGAAGCGAAGCGCTACTTTGATGCCCACGGCGACCTGAACGTCCCTGCCGATTATGTATCACCGGGCGGTTACAACCTCGGAAATTGGGTCAAGCGGCAGCGGTATACCCGCCAGAATCCTGAAAAAAGCTGCGCTGTTCTGACAGAGGAACGTATTGCAAAGCTGAATGAGATCGGGATGCGGTGGGAGAAAGCGGATTCGAGGCCGCGCCGGTTAGAACTGGCACAAGAATCTAAGAGGAAAAGTGAAAATCTGAATGTTTCGGCTAACCACAAAACGGGGGAAGATATCGGTTTGTGTAGTTAATAGCTCGACCCAAAACAGTTGCTGTAATCTGGGTCGTAAAAAGAAAGTCTAAAGGAGTTATTGGAGAGGATTATGTCAAAGTTTCAGCATGATGTAATGTTGCGGATCGTAAAGATCTTGAATGTTCTGATGATCGAGCTGCCGTTTGCGGCTTGCTGGTTCCTGTACTACTCGCACCAGACCTATGCAAATCTGGCATGGGAGGGTCATTTTGCGATTTTAGGCCTGTTTTTTATCCTGTACATTGCACTCGGTAAAATCTACGATGCGTTCTGGATGTCGATGCAGCGGGTCTCGGAACTGGTGTATGGCCAGATTCTTGGCGCTATGGCAACCGATGGTATTTTGTACATCGTGATTTGCCTGATGTCGGCAAAGTTCTGCAATCTGCTGCCGGGCATTGCGGCTATTGCCGGGCAGCTGGTGATGGCTGCAATCTGGGCATCCTGTGCACATAAATGGTACTACAAGACCTTCCCGCCGCAGAAGACAGCAGTTGTCTACGATGTGCGACACGGTATGGAAAAGCTCATCAACGAGTATGGCCTGAGCCAGAAATACGATGTGCAGGTCACCTTGAGCGTGTCGGAGTGCTTGGCAGATTTGAGCATTCTGGATGGCATGGAGACTGTTTTTGTCAGCGGCGTCCACAGCCATGAGCGAAATATTATCCTGAAGCACTGCGTAGGGAAGGGCATCAATATGTTCGTCATCCCCCGCGTTGGCGATGTTATCATGAGCGGTGCTTGGCCGATGCATATGTTTCATCTGCCGATGCTGCGCGTCGGTCGCTACATGGCAAGCCCGGAGTTCTTGTTCATCAAGCGCGCGATGGACATTGTGATCTCACTGCTGGCACTGATCATCTTGAGCCCGCTGCTCCTGATCACAGCCATTGCAGTCAAGTCCGATGGTGGCCCCGCCTTCTATAAGCAGGTGCGTCTGACCAAGGACGGCAAGCAGTTTGAGATTTTGAAGTTCCGCTCCATGCGCGTGGATGCAGAAAAGGATGGCGTGGCACGTCTCTCCACCGGCGACAAGGATGACCGTATTACAAAGGTCGGTCACATTATCCGCGCCTGCCGCCTGGACGAGCTGCCTCAGTTGCTGAACATCCTGAAGGGTGATTTGTCTGTTGTGGGCCCACGTCCGGAGCGCCCGGAGATTGCCGCACAGTACTGCGAGGAGATGCCGGAGTTTGCGCTGCGCCTGCAGGCAAAGGCTGGTCTGACCGGCTATGCACAGGTGTACGGCAAGTACAATACCACCCCCTACGATAAGCTGCAGATGGATCTGATGTACATTGCCCATCCCAGCCTGATCGAGGATTTGAAGATTATGCTGGCAACTGTGAAAATTTTGTTCATGCCGGAGTCTACCGAGGGCGTAGCGGAAGGTGCGACTACGGCGATGGGTGGCGGGAAGCACTGATTTGCCGCCACCTGCCGGATGGAGCAGAAATATTGAAACGGCTCAGATGCGGGGAAACCATGCCGGGGCTGTTTCGTGAAGATGTGGAGAGGAGTAAGGATAAAGGAAGATGCTACACAAGGAGTTCGGTTTGATAAGCATTATCATGGCGGCCTACAATGCGGAAAAAACAATAGAGCTGGCGATTGAATCCGTGCTGAATCAGACCTATTCAAACTTCGAGCTGCTTGTTATCAATGACTGCTCAAAGGATAGAACAGCAAAGCTGGTCGAGGCTTTTTCTGCGAAAGACAACCGAGTGCGTTTGATTTCTAATGAGAAGAACTGCGGCGTATCCTTTACTCGCAAGCACGGCTTGGAAGAGGCAAAGGGCGCATGGATTGCGGTTCTTGATAGCGATGACGCATGGGCACCGGAAAAGCTAGAAAAGCAGATTGAGCTTCAAAATAGAACGAATGCAGATTTGCTTTTTACGGGTTCCGCTTTTATGGATTCGGATGGGCGCCCAATTGATTGGTATCTTCATGCTCCGGAAGAAGTCACTTACCGCCAGCTACTAAAGCAGAATATTCTTTCCAATTCCTCTGCGCTTGTCCGCAAGGAGTTGTATGCGAAGTACTATGCAGTAGGCGATGGAATGCACGAGGATTTTGCCATCTGGCTCAGTATCCTGAAAGAAGGAAAGAAAGCCTATGGTGTGGATGAACCGCTGCTCATCTACCGGATTGCAAAGTCGTCGAAGTCGGGCAACAAGGTCAAGGCTGCGAAGATGAACTGGAATACATATCGGTATATCGGATTGAACCCAGTAGAGGCAGCTTATTATGAGGGCTGGTACATGGTAAAAAATGTGATTAAGTATACGAATATTAAAATTTCCCCGGGGGGTACAGAATGAAATAGCATTTGCTGTACAGTTTTGCATCCTTTATGGGAGAGCTGATGAATTGGCGGTGGCTGCATGATGGTCGCTGCATATTCTGTACTGATGTCGGTTTACCACAAAGAGAAGCCAGAGTATTTGAAACAGGCAATAGAGAGCATTCAAGCGCAGTCGCTCCCCACAGATGATTTTGTGCTGGTATGTGACGGTCCGCTGAATGATGGGTTAGATGCCATTATTGCTACAAAGCAGCAGGAGATGGGTGAAATATTAAATATTGTTCGCCTTGCGAAGAACGGTGGACTTGGCAATGCACTGAATGAGGGTATCAAGCATTGCAAAAATGAGCTGGTTGCCCGGATGGATAGTGATGATATTGCCTATCCTGACCGCTGCGAAAAACAGATTGCGGTTTTCAATGTGCATCCCGAAGTGAGCGTTTGCTCCGGCATCGTGGAGGAATTTACGACGGATCCAGAGACCGTGGATACGAGGCGTGTTCCGCCGGAAACGAATGCGGAAATCGTGGAGTTTGCGAAGAAGCGCAATCCGTTCAACACCCCTGCGTGATGTACAAGAAAACGGTGGTCGAGGCGGCAGGGTCTTATCAGGACTTCTACCTGCTGGAGGATTATTACCTCTGGCTCCGGATGCTAATGGCCGGATATCAGGGGTACAACATTCAGGAATCGCTTCTCCATATGAGAGCTGGCTCGGATATGTATTTGAGAAGAGCCGGGTAGAAGTATGCCAAGGCGCAGGCAAGATTGTTTAAATTCATGAAGAATGAAGGCTTCATTGGAGAAAGACAGTACATAAAAAGCTGTGTGATTCGTAGCGGGTCGGCGTTAGCTCCGAACTGGTTGAGAAAAATTGTGTTTGAGAAAGTGCTGAGAAAGTAGAAAGGAATGTTATGCCTGAAATTAGTGTGATTGTTCCGGTTTACAAAGCAGAACAATATTTGGATCGATGTGTGAAATCTATCTTAGAACAGACATATCAGAATTTTGAATTAATATTAGTGGACGATGGCTCTCCTGATAACAGCCCGAGCCTTTGTGACGAATGGGCGAAAAATGATAATCACATCTATGTAATCCACAAAGAAAACGGTGGCGCAAGTTCTGCGAGAAATGCAGGACTGAAAATTGCAAAAGGAAGCTGGATTGCTTTTGCAGACAGTGACGATTGGCTGGATAGGACCGCGCTGAAAACACTGTATGATTTGGCAAATCAATATAATGTTCCGATGGCGATTGGCGGAATGAGAGTGGTTCAGGAATATACTGGTGCGCAGGCTGTGAAAAAGCAAGATACAGTGGTACTATCCCATGCAGACTTAATAAGTCGCTTTTTTCGACTGAACGGCGAATCTGATACGCATAGTGTGTGTGCAACACTCATAAGGCGAGATATTCTAGAAGATTATCACTTTATTGAAGGGAAAATGAACGAAGATGTTGAAGCTTGCTACCACCTTGCGAGAAAGTGTGAGGGTGCTGTTTACACAAACAAACCTGTTTACTTTTATTTCAAGAACGTAGAGGGCGTAACAAACAGTGGTTTTAGTAAAAAGAAACTGGATTTATTGGATATTTGGGATATTGTTCAAAAACAGGTAGAGCAGTTTACGCCGGAATATAGTTATGCCTGTGAGATGAACTGCAAACGTGCAAGGTTTACCCTTCTGACACAAATGAGTTTAAATGGGTATGATCATCATGATCCTTTCATGGTTGAAACAAAGAGAAAACTAAAGAGAGATATAAGAGGAGCATTTTGGAAATTAATGAAATGGAAGATGCCGATGAGCCGAAAGGCAATTTTGGCTTTTGAATGCATACTTCCGTGATGGGGAGAAAAATGTATGACTGTTTTGCTAAAAAAAAGGGTTCTGCTCACAAAGGAAGAAATTGATAAAATTTTGTGCAGTCTATATTTGTTTATTCTAATTTTTGCACCACCATTGATTCCATATCCTCACCTCTTTTTAACTGTTTTTTCTTTTTTAATATTGGCGACTACATACAAAAGAACAGTCTGGACTGTTTTGAAAAGAAGTGGAATTTATAAGTGGGTTTTAGTAATGGCCTTACTTGCAATGTACACAGTTTGCGTGCCTTTGCCAGTAAGTATGTTTTGCGGTGACATTGTTAATACATCGCATTATATATCTATTATAAATAGATACGGTGTTCTAATTGTTGCAGTTTCAGTATGTGTAACCTATTTGCTATGTAAAACTGACAGAGATGGATATGGATACGAATTTTTGATAGAAAGCTTAATCAATGCGGGATTGATAGAAGGTATTTGTGCAGCATTGGCTTTTCTATTTCCACCAGTAAAGAGCTTTTTTATTTTTTTTATGAAACAGTTTTCGGAATCTTATTTATACTCAAACACATGGTATATTACCGTACGATCTTATGGGTTTGCTTCTACGCTAGTGGATGTCTTTGGGTTGGGTATAGGAATAATTGCAGGTATATGTTTTTTTTATGGAGTTGTCAAGAAAAAAACATATATAATAAAATCTATAATAATTGCAATTGCGACATTACTGAATTCAAGAACGGGATTGATTATTTATGCAGTGGCAATTGTGCTATCAATGATTTTTGTGCTTAAAAAGGGTGATTTAAAAAAAATACTCACAATGGTGATTGCAATGTCTGTTTTGATATTATGCGGAATGGAAATTATAAAAGTAATGTCAAGAAATGAGTATACAGCAGGATGGTTTCAGTCAGGAATAAATAGTATTAGTAACTTTCTTGCCGGAAATAAAAGTTATGACAATAGCAATGACGCAATGAGCGCACTGTTTAATGATGATTTTTGGAAATTGCCTCCCTTTCCAAGAGTATTAATTGGCACAGGACATTCGTTGTATTTGGCAGAAGGATATAATCATTCGGACGTTGGATATATTAATGAGATTTGGATATGGGGCATTATCGGATGTGTTGTATTTTACGGAACAATTATTAAGCAATGTGGTGTTCTGATGAGAAACAAAAATCAATTATACAGTTTTATTGGAATCTTCCTAATGCTTTCATATTTTTTCTTTAACATAAAAGGAGCTGCGTTTGGATACAATCCAGGGGCGGCTGCGATGTATACGCTGATTTTTAGTTGTACATATTTAAACAATAAAATAGGAAGAAAGGAATTATTCAATGGCCAATGATATTGTAGTGTCAATCTATTGTACAGCATATAATCATGAAAAATATATTGAAAAGACCTTGAATGGCTTTGTTAACCAGAAGACTGACTTTAAGTACCAAGTCATTGTTCATGATGATGCATCTACGGATAGAACAGCAGAAATTATAAAAAAATATGAAACTCAGTACCCTGATATTATTCATGCAATCTATCAGAAAGAAAATCAGTACTCTCAAGACAAAAATATAGTAAAGGAATTCATACTTCCCAAAATAACGGGCAAGTATGTTGCGATATGCGAGGGAGATGATTACTGGACAGATTCGGAAAAATTGCAAAAACAGGTTGATGCTTTGGAAAAGAACAAGGAATGCTTCTTTTGTGTGCATCGAGTAGAAGAAGTGATGGAAAATGAGGAAAAAACCGGAGTGTTGTTTCCTCCGGAAGATATTGCAACAGGAGTTATTTTGCCGCAAGAATTTTTAGAAATGACAAGAAACTACTCCTTCCATACTAGTTCCTATCTATTTGAAAAAAAACGCTGGGTGGAATATCAAGAGAATCCACCTGAATTTAAAACTGTATGCCCCGTAGGCGATGAAGCATATATGCTGTATTTCGCTCAACTCGGACCAGTTTATTATATCCAGGATAAAATGTCGTGCTATCGACGGGGTGTTCCATCTAGCTGGTCTAAAATACAAAATAGTGGAAATATTGTCGAAAAGAAAATAAAGATTAACAAACAAATGGCAAGAACGATCCTGCTGTATGATGAATTTACAAATCACAGATTCCATGACATTTGCTGCAAGAGATATGCGTATTATATGAAGACGATCTGGTTGCTTGAAGGCAGAACAAAGGAATTGTTTGAACCAAAATCCAGAGAGTTACTTAAATCATTCCCAATAAAACATCGAATTGCATTATTGCTTTCAGCGCTTTTTCCGCAGGTGAGCCAGAAAATATACAAAGAAAAACTCCTTAAAGTAAATCAAAAAAAAGGATACTAGAAAGAATGGAAAAAAGTAAAAATAATAGCATCCTTAAAAATTTTATCTGGCGCTTTGCTGAACGCTGCGGTGCGCAACTTGTAACCTTTATCGTATCTATCGCACTTGCCCGCATTCTTACACCAGAAGATTACGGTCAAATTGCGCTGATTACAGTCTTTACCACCATCATGCAGGTGTTTGTAGATAGTGGCTTAGGTACTGCACTAATTCAAAAAAAGGATGCTGATGATCTGGATTTTTCGTCAGTATTCTACTTTAATTTTGTGGTTTGTCTGGTCCTGTACGCCATCATGTTTATGGTGGCACCAATCATTGCAGCCTTCTACAACGATTTCTCTCTGACTCCGATTATCCGGGTCATCAGTCTGACCATTGTGATTTCTGGTGTGAAGGGCATTCAGCAATCCTATGTGTCGAGGAATATGCTTTTTAAGCGCTTCTTCTATGCGACATTGGGCGGAACCGTTTTCTCGGCGTTTCTGGGTATTGGATTGGCGTATGCAGGTTTCGGAGTATGGGCGATTGTAGCACAACAGCTATCCAATACAGCCATTGATACCTTGATATTGTGGCTGACAGTTAAGTGGCGTCCCAAGAAGATGTTCTCTTGGGAAAGACTAAAAGGGCTGCTTTCATTTGGATGGAAAATGCTGGCGTCTGCTCTTTTGGATACGCTCTATGGTAATATTCGCAGCCTGATCATCGGTAAAATGTATTCTTCTGCAGATTTGGCGTACTACAACCAAGGCGATAAGTTCCCAAGTGTGATTGCAAACAATATCAACACATCCATCGATAGTGTTCTTTTGCCCACGATGGCCGGCGTACAAGATGACTCCAGTCGAGTAAAGGCAATGACTCGCCGGGCTATTAAAACCAGCACCTATATTATGGCTCCGCTGATGATGGGATTAGCATTCTGTGCAGAGCCGATTGTTCGGTTGGTCTTGACAGACAAGTGGCTGCAATGCGTTCCGTTTTTGCGCATTTTCTGTATTACTTATATGTTCTATCCGATTCACACAGCAAATCTGAATGCAATCAAAGCAATGGGGCGCAGCGATTTGTTTTTGAAACTCGAAATTGCGAAGAAGATTGTTGGTATGGCGCTGTTGCTTTCTACTATGTGGTTTGGCGTTATGGCAATGGCTTATAGCTTGCTTATTAGCAGTGTCACAAGCCAAATCATCAACTCCTGGCCTAATCGTAAGCTTTTGAATTATCGATATTGGGATCAGTTGAAGGATATTCTGCCGAGCATTGCTATAGCAATCTTTATGGGATGTTGCGTGAACCTTGTTGGCCTGCTTCACCTGTCAAATGCTGCGACTTTGCTGATTCGGATCCCGATGGGTGCAGTAATTTATATTGGAGCATCGGCTGCCTTGCATCTGGAATCCTATGAATATCTAATGGGCATGATTCGCCCGGTCTTGAAAAAAATTGCAAGAAAGTAAAGGCGTTAAAAATGAAGAAGATTCTCTTGTTAGGCGGTTCAGCACAGCAGGTGATTGCGATTGAAACCGCAAAGAAGCTTGGCTACTACACTGTTCTGTGCGACTTTCTGACGGACAACCCCGGTCAATATGTTGCAGATAAGTTCTATCTTGTTAGTACCACGGACAAGGACGCCGTCCTTGAGGTGGCACAGAAAGAAAATGTTGATGGCGTTCTGGCTTACGCTTCTGACCCCGCTGCACCCACAGCTGCTTATGTGGGCGAAAAATTAGAGCTACCAACAAACCCTTATTCCGCAGTAGATGTTCTTTGCAATAAAGATCGTTTTCGTGCGTTTTTGCAAGACAATGGATTTAATGCGCCCGTATCTATGGGATATCAAACCATTGAAGATGCAACGGCGGATACCTCCCGATTTCGGTTGCCGGTTATCATCAAGCCGGTAGATTCTTCTGGCTCAAAAGGAGCTACCGTACTGCATAGCTGGGATAATGTGAACGATGCATTGGAATTTGCTTTTTCGTTTTCTCGTGCCCACCGGGTAATTATTGAAGAATACATTGAAAAAAAACATCCGTATCTTATCGGTGGCGATATTTTTGTTTTAAACGGAAAAGTGGTTATATGGGGACTTCTTAATTGCCATAGAGATTCCCGGGTAAATCCATTGGTTCCTGTCGGGAAAAGTTATCCGTTAATTCTGGAGGAAGGCGATGTAGAACTTGTTCAACAAACGCTGCAAAGCATGATGGACAAGCTGGGAATTCAATTTGGCTCGGTCAATGTTGAATTAGTTATTGATAAGAACAATCGAGTATGGCCTATCGACATTGGACCGAGAGCTGGCGGAAATATGATACCAGACTTATTGGGAAAGATCTTTGGCGCAGATTTAGTTAAAATGGCAGTCCAAGCGGCAATGGGGCAACCAGTGCTGACTACATTACATAAACCTGAGGGCTGTTATGCAACGCATAATTTACACAGTACAACTGACGGAATATATAAGCAGATCGTATTTAGTGATGAATTGAAAAAATATCTGCAAGAAATACATCTCTACAAAAAGCCCGGAGACCGTGTGGAACGGTTTGACAATGCAGCGAAATGTCTTGGAATTATCTTTATGAAATTTCCTGATGTTGCAACCGCTGAAAATATTTTATCCCATATAGAAAAGCACATCGATGTTCAATTAACGACGGAGTGAAGCTATGAAAGAAATTGGCGGGTATATAGAGCTTGACACTTATACAGGCGCAATACTCCACGAAAAAGCAATCGCCTTGAATTGCGAAAGAGGAGCGCTGGAATACCTTTGCGAAGCGAAGATGATTCGGAAGTTATATCTGCCGTATTTTCTTTGCGATTCTGTGCCCAATCTCTGCAAAAAAATCAATGTCGAATATGAATTCTACCATATTAATGAGGCATTTGAACCGGTTTTCACGAAGGAGATTGGCGCAAACGAATGGCTCTATATTGTAAACTTCTATGGTCAGCTTAGTAACGAGTATTTGAATAACTGGAAGCAGCGATATGATCGTGTCATAGTTGACAATGCACAAAGTTATTTCCAAATGCCCGTAGATGGACTGGACGTGCTTTATACTTGCCGGAAATATTTTGGTGTTGCGGATGGGGCGTTTCTGTATACGGATGCAAAGCTGGATCGTGAGCTTCCGCAAGATGAGTCTTTCGAACGAATGCACTTTTTGCTGGGACGATATGAACGCAGCGCAAATGAATTTTATAGTGAATACGTATTGAACAATAAGCTGTTTGCTACAGAACCGGTAAAGCGAATGTCCCGCCTGACAGAAAATCTTCTGCATGGAATCAACTATGATATCGTGGCAAAGAGACGGCAGGAAAACTTCGATTTCTTGGATGCAGAATTTCGGGATATAAATGAGCTGAATTTGAAAAGTGTTTATGGTGCATTTATGTACCCGCTTTTGATTCAGAATGGCTCTGAAATCCGAAAGGACTTGCAAAAAGAAAAAATCTATATTCCGACTTTGTGGCCGAATGTGCTGAAAGAATGCTCAGTGGATAGTTTGGAATACCATTACGCAGCTGATATTCTGCCGATTCCAATTGACCAACGATACGGAAAAGAAGATATGAAAAGAATTGCTGAAATGGTTAAGAAAACCATGAGTATAAAAGAGGAGTGAAAGTATATGTCTGATAATATCTTAGTGACACGCTCGTCTATGCCAAATCTGGATGAGTACATAGAAGAAATCCGTCCTATTTGGGAAAGCCACTGGCTGACCAATATGGGCGTAAAACATAAGCAGTTGCAGGCAGAGCTGGAGGAGTATTTGAGTGTACCCCATGTGGCTCTTTATACCAACGGTCATCTGGCTCTGGAAAATGCCATTGCTGCCCTGAACCTACCGGAGGGTGGCGAGGTGATCACTACGCCGTTTACCTTTGCTTCTACCACCCATGCGATTGTTCGCAATGGGCTTGTCCCGGTGTTCTGTGATGTGAACGATAGAGACTATACCATGGATGTGACGAAGATTGAGGGTCTTATCACTGACCGCACGGTAGCCATCGTTCCGGTTCATGTGTATGGAAACATTTGCGATGTTGAGGAAATTGATCGAATCGCAAAAAAATACGGTCTGAAGGTGATCTATGATGCGGCTCACGCCTTTGCTGTGAAGTATAAGGGCGTGTCTACCGCCTGCTTTGGCGATGCATCCATGTTCAGCTTCCATGCTACTAAGGTGTTCAACACTATCGAGGGCGGTGCAGTCTGCTTTAAGGACGATAGTTGGGTTCAGCTGCTGAACGACCAGAAGAACTTTGGCATCCATGGACCTGAGTCGGTTTGCTTTGTGGGTGGCAATGCCAAGATGAACGAATTTCAGGCAGCTATGGGCATCTGCAATCTGCGGCATTTGGACGAGGAAATTGCCAAACGTAAGAAGGTCGTAGAGCGTTACCGTGAGCACCTTTCCGGCGTAGAAGGTATTAAACTCAGTGCGATTCAGGAAAATGTAGAGAGCAACTATGCGTATTTCCCGGTCGTGTTTGATGGGTATAAGTTCACCCGCAACGAGATTTTTGAGATGCTGTCTGAGCAGGGCATTACGGCCAGAAAATATTTCTATCCGCTGACCAACAGCTTTGAGTGCTATCGGAATTATCCGACCGCCGGAACTGAAAAAACGCCTGTTGCGCAGCATTTGGCATTGCGTGTGCTGACCCTGCCGTTGTATGCAGATTTGGCGCTTGAAGATGTGGATCGCATCTGTGATGTTATTCTGGGACAGAAAGCATAGTATATAGCTCGGAAAATCAACAAGCAGGGTATAAAAGGAGTGTGTTTTATATGAAACTGTTAATGCTTGGCACGACCGGACGTGGTACGAAAGAACTTCTTCTAGAGGCAAAAAGACGTGGGATTTACACGATCGTGACAGATAATCTTAGTGTGGAAAAAGCACCGCTGAAGCTTTTGGCAGATGAGTATTGGATGATCAGTACGGCGGACATTGATGTTCTGGAAGAAAAATGTAGAGAAGAAGGGGTTGCTGCCATTATGAATGGCATAAGCACCTTTAATATTTCTGTCTGCATGGAATTGTGCAAACGGTTGAATCTTCCTTGCTACTGCACGCCTGAATCATGGCATTATACGATTGATAAGCGGCAGTTTAAAGACCTTTGCATCAGCTGTGGTGTGCCGGTAGCGAAGGACTATTATCTCAGCAAAACTCCGACCGAAAAGGAATTGAGCGAGATTCAGTATCCTGTTGTAGTCAAGGCGATTGATCAAAGCGCAAATAGAGGCATGAGCTACTGCAATTCGAAGGAAGAAGTGCTTGCAGCGTGTGAGTATGCAAGGTCTTATTCAGCAAGCGACACGGTGATAGTTGAAAGAATGCTGAAAGGACATGAGTACACTGCTTGGTATGCGCTGGCAGATGGAAAAGCATCTTTGGTAAACTTCGGAATTATGTTTGAACAGGAGGGATATCCAAGCAACTGTTATTCGGTCACAACAACAGAAACAAATAAACTGGATTTGTATTTAAAGGAAATCGATCCATACATTACAACTGCCTTCAATAAAGCAGGATGCAAAGAAGGTTTGGCGTGGATCGAAATGATGCTAGACGATGATGGGCATTTTTATGTGCTGGAAACGGGATACCGGATGTCTGGTGATATGATGGCCTTAAATCATAAGAATGTCTGTGGATTTAATACTTATGCGTGGCTGGTTGACATTGCTACAGGAGTTAAACACAATCATTTTGATCTGCCTGCGCCAGAGAGAAAACTGCCTGAGAGATGCGGGTGTACCTATATTCTTTGGAGCAAGGATGGAGGAACGATTTCTGAAATTACGGGACTAGACGAAATTAAGAAGTTAGAGAACATCAATTTAAATATTGACGGAATGCTGAATGTTGGTGATGTAGTAAAGAAACATCAGTATCTTTTGGTAATTACGTTTGACACTGCAACTGAAGATGAAATGATAGATGTGATCAAGAAAATCAACGCATCCGTCGCAGTAAAAAATGATACTGGAGCAGAGCAGAGTTCCCATAAAACAGTATTTGCAAAAGTTCCCGCAATGGGGCAGATTTGGCGTGACTTCGGTCACGCCTTTTCTTTTGCTTCCAGTTCATCCAGAGG
>OLSF01001628.1_pt1 | contig 19475 bp, 19 predicted proteins | sample 1672301 | NCBI WGS metagenome assembly OLSF01 (sample SAMEA3136669, study PRJEB25190) | human gut metagenome | biome: human gut; feature: human-associated habitat; material: faeces | place: Austria | collected 2013
CAGGAAATGGATACAGCTATATTTAAGAAAAGTGTGAAGTTATGTTTAATCAACTTTGTTCGGATCACATTTCCAATGCCTGCACAGAGAAAGGCGAGAATCATTTCCACAGGTCCACCGCCAAGAAGAAAAGTGAATGCGCAGCATGCAAGAGCTGCTGCCAGTCCGAGCTTAACTGGAGAGTAGATTGCATGAATTCGTTCAATTTCATCAAGACGCTTGTGAATTTCTTCGCCAGTTAAGTGAACCTCTTCTTTTGGAAAGCTGTCAACGAATTGTTCCATTCGATAAAGCTTTGAAGTATTGACACCTGTGTTGGCAATGCTTAAAGACTGCGATACACAATCCTTTCCATCAAAGCAGTTAAATTCAATCGACATTAATCCGACATCGACCGTACAAGTTACACCAAGGCTTTTGGAAAGACGGTTCATGGAGGTACGCACACGCCAGGCACCGGTTCCGCAGGACAGCATAATCAGTCCGACACGACCGATGACGGATGCCTTTTCAATCAGCCCAGCCTTGTCGATCAGGATGTTGCCATCGCTTTGTGTATAATCATGCCATGGAATTTCCATGTGATTTTTTTCCATGATATCAGTAAAATTATTTTGTTGCATAAATGATTTCCTCAGCTTTTTGAACGTGTTTTTCCAGATTCTTTAAAAAGTGAGAATTTGGAAGGAAAATACCAAGCTCATCGTAGCGTTTGTCGTGCTCAGTCAGTGTGTCCTGTCCGTAGAAAACAAATGCCATCGGAAGCTCTTTTTCAAGGTCAGCCATCAAATCCCAGACAGCACAGTATGCCTGAGCCTCTGTCTCTTTTTGCTTTACTGTGTCAGGAAGCTCACGAATCAAAAGAATACCAGTATGCTCCTGAAGAACGACCTGCGTTGAAGTACTTGTTTCAGGGTCATACGAATGCGTGTAACAGTAAGCCTTTGCCAGATAGAGATTTTTCTTATTTGGGAGAGTGTTATAAACTTCACGAAAATGTTCATATTCTTTTTGGTGGAATGCTTTTTTATATTCAGGGAGCAGGTTGCCATTGTCATCTGTCATTATTACTGGATTTTGTTTGCCATCTGCGTTAAAGCGAAATGGGATTAAATAGGAATTCCTTAAAAGGTCAAACAGTGAATGCTGACAAATTGCCATTAGAAAAGCTGACAGATCTCTGTTGTCATATGCGTTGAATAATGCTTGCGTAAAATCGTGTGCAGAGAGTGGTGTAGCCTCATCTTCACTGCAAAAAAGGTATTTACAGAAAGTTTCCTGAAGCTTTTCACAGGCCCATGGATCTGATAAAATCTTTTTAAATAATGCTTCTGATTTTTCTTCTCTTGGAAAAATTGTTTTTTCTGCCATTTCTGATACAGTCCTTTCTTTTTTATTTCGGCTACATTATACTCTTAGAAAAATAGAAAGTAAAGATTAAAAACTGTACAATATTTATAATTAAAAAGTATAAAAATAATGTTAAATAATGAGAAAAGTCAAAAAAGAACCATGATAAAATTGCCTTGATCAATCATGGTTCTTTCAAAAAATTAATAAACAACTGTTCCAAATGGCATCAGAGCAAGCTTTGCCATTTTAAAATGCTGCAGACCAAACGGAATACCGATTATGGTGATACACATGATGCAGCCCCATAACAGAGAGTGCAGTGCAATCGGGATACCAAAGAAAATGGCCCAGATGATATTTAGTAAAAAGCTTCCAAGTCCACCACCGTATGTAACATCCTTTCCAAACGGAAAAAGTGCCAGGCCGGCTAACTTAAAGCATTGCATGCCAACCGGGATTCCCACAATGGTGATGCACCAGATACATCCGGCAATTAAATATCCTAGTGCACTGACAAGACCTCCGCAGAGCATCCATATAATATTTCCAAGGCAACCCATAAAATTTTCCTTCCTTTCTTACACTAATTTAAGAAGAGAATACACATTTTTTGTGAGAAAGTCAAGATTATCTGCTGTTAGAGGCACCACTTACAATATGATAATATGCATTTGATGTGATGCGGTACACAATTGTGTAGAAGAGCGCAAATGCTCCAAAGCTGATTAACGTAACGATTGTATATAGATGCAGATTTGTTAAATTAAACAGCAGCAGTATTTTTCTAATCATCGGGAAGGCAAAAATCAGATGAATGCCGGCACCGACAAGTGGAAGGAAAAATACAGTCAAAAGCTGGGAGTTGATACTCTTTTTAATTTCGCGCTTTGTCATGCCTACTTTTTGCATAATATCAAAACGTGCCTGATCCTCATAGCCTTCTGAAATCTGCTTGTAATAAATAATCAAAACAGCGGCAATTAAGAAAACAATGCTTAAAACGATTGCCAGATAAAATAAGCTTCCAAAGTCTGCTAAAAACTCTTCATAATTAGCAGCACGGCTTTCAAACTGGCAGCGCATAATTCCTGTGTTTTGTTTATAGCTTTGTGTGAAAAAATCAGAGATAGTGGATGAAAGATCATTTGCCAGCAAGATCTGATCATCACGATTTAAGTTGGTATCAAAGTTATAGTGCCAATAAAAGTAAACAGACTTTTCATTACCAGGCAATGCTGCAATGGCATCAACTGCCGCATGAATGTCTGGAACGATTAAGACAAATATAGTAGAAATATTTGCCATTGAGTTGCCGTCAGGTCTAAATTTGTCAATTTGCTTTTTGATTGTGTATGTCATGCCATGCTCAAAGGAAATAGTACTTTCATTATAAGCAGAGTCCCGAGTTGAAAAAAGCAGCGCTTCATCAGATGCAAGAGTTTCATTCGTGCCCATCATTTTGTTGTAATCTGAAAGTGGAACGAAGTAAAACATTTTGCCTTCAAGGTAATTTGCTGTTTCAGAATGGCTGTCAAACGGAGTATCGCATACAAAGTCATTATCAATTAAATAGCCGTAAAAACAGGCGGACCGATAATCGGAAACATTGGATGGTGTACATTCATATTTATCCATCGCATCTGATGCAAGCTTGCGAATTGATGCTGTATTTTCATCAGACATCATATCGAAGGAATCATAAGAAACAGTCGTATTAAATTGATACGGATAGCGATTAGATAATACATCATCCATACCGAAGTATAAGCTTACAGTAGTGGACAGCATAACAAGAACCATTGTAGCAAGGATACAGATGGAAGCCAGTCCAGCGCCATTTCTTTTCATTCTGTAAGCCATAGAAGAAATTGACACAAAATGATTTGCCTTGTAATAGTAGCGCTTATTTTTTTGAAGCAGCCTGCAGAATAAAACAGAGCTAGCGATCATGATAAGGTAGGTGCCAACGATTACGAGAATAACTGCTATAAAAAACATGCCAAGTGCTGATACAGGATCTGCAACTGTTACAGCAAGATAATAGGCAGCAGCTAAACAAATCATACCTAGAAGACCTAAAAGGATATTTCCCTTTGGCGGTTTTTCACCGACAGATTCACTCTGAACAAGTGTAATAGCATTTGAAAAATGAACCTGACGAAGTGTATTAAAAAACAGTAAAATAAAAATGCAGCCAAATACAGTTAGTGTAAATAAAATGGAGTCTGGTGAAATATGCATGGAATAAATAATCTGAGCGTGTGTCAGACGAGCCATGGCAAGTTCAGCAAGCTTTGAAAATAAAATGCCAAAACCTATGCCGAGAACAAGAGAAATCACTGCTGTCAAAAGTGTTTCCCAAAATAAAATGCGTGCAATATTTAGTTTTCCCATGCCAAGAATGTGATACAGACCAAATTCCTTTTTTCGTCTTCGGATTAAAAAGGAGTTTGTGTAAAACAGAAAAATACAGGAAAAAATACCTACTACAATGCTGCCCAAATTAAGCGTGGAGCGCATGATCTGGCCGCCATTCATAGATGCAATTGTATCACTGTAGTGCAGATAAGAAATGATATAGAACATCATCACCATTCCAATGCAGGTGCAAATAAATGGAACATACATCCTGCGATTTTTCCTGATGCCATCGAAGGCAAGCTTCGGGTAAAATCCTGTTTTCATCGGCGATCACCTCCTGTTGCAAGAAGTGTCAGTGTATCAGAAATTTTTTGATACAGCTGTTCATCAGTATCATTTCCACGGTAAATTTGGTGGAAAACCTCACCGTCTCGGATAAATAAAACACGTCCGGCAGTGCTGGCTGCCTTGACAGAATGCGTTACCATTACAATTGTCTGTCCGGTGCGGTTAATCTCTGAAAATAAACTAAGCAGCTCATCAGATGCCTTTGAATCGAGTGCACCAGTTGGTTCATCAGCCAAAATAAGCTTCGGATTTGTAATTAATGCACGAGCAGCTGCGGCACGTTGCTTTTGTCCGCCTGAAACCTCATATGGATATTTTTTAAGTAATGAGCTGATACCAAGACGTTCTGCGATTGGCACCAAACGATCATGCATTTTTTTGTAAGGCATTCCGGCAAGTACAAGTGGAAGATAAATATTGTCCTCAAGTGTGAAGGTGTCTAGCAGATTAAAATCCTGAAATACAAAGCCGAGATTGTCACGGCGAAATGCTGAGATTTGAGATTCCTTCAATTTTGACAGATTATTGCCATCTAAAATTACATTGCCTTCAGTTGGTTTATCTAAAGCAGCAAGGATATTTAAAAGTGTTGTTTTGCCTGAACCAGATTCGCCCATAATAGCAACATACTCGCCCTGCTCTACACTGAAATTTACATTCTTCAGTGCCTCAACCTTATTGCCGCCGAAGCGGGTGGAATATATTTTTTTCAATCCATTTACTTCAAGTATTGTCATGGTATTAAGTACCTCCTGTAATTCTTTCTTACAAGGCATAGTATAACAAAACGGAAAATGCATTGCCATTGAATTGGCTTACATTTTCCGCCCAAAAACTTACAGTAGTGTAAGAAATAAAGATTTTTGCTTTATTCAGCTTTTAGTGGATACTGATCAAGAGAAAGATATACGCAGGTTCCATTGTCTACCTCAGAGGTGATAGAAATGCCGATACCAAGATTTTTACAAATTCGTTTGCATAAGTAGAGTCCCAGACCACTTGCCTTTTTGTCAGTGCGTCCATTGCAGCCCGTATATCCTTTTTCAAAAACGCGTGGAAGGTCTTGCGGTGCAATGCCGATGCCAGTATCTTTTATGCACAGCACCTTTGGCTGCGAGAAGAAAATAGAAATCGTTCCTGTACGTGTGTATTTGAGCGCATTTGAAAGAAGTTGTTCAATGACAAAACAAAACCATTTGTCATCAGTAATCATTTGTAGTGTTCCGTTTTCATCACTTGGAGGTGTGTACGAAAGGCTAAGCTTTCTATTAATAAATTCAGATGAAAAGCGTCGAATTGATTGACGAAGCAGTGGATCAAGCTCGTGCATTTTAAATACATAATCGCTTGAATTGGAATCAAGACGAAGAAATGCTAACACCATCTCTACATACTGCTCAATGTGCGATAAGTCACAGGAAAGCTTGCGCGCTAGTAAAGAATCCTCGTTTTGAAGCGTCAGGCGCATGGAAGAGATTGGTGTCTTGATCTGATGAACCCACACCGTGTAATAATCAATCATATCGGTAAGGCGAGTGGATTGTGCTGTTTTCAGCTCCAATATTTGCTCGGCAAGACCAGATAGCAAGAGCTGATAATCTGTGTTTTCAATCGAGTCTGACTGTGGAAGCGTACGAATCATATCAACTGAAAGCTCCGTTAGATTGGAAAGTTCCATCAGCCTTGTGTGTAATGTCTTTGTCTTTGAAAAATCCCATATGAAAAAGAAAAGACCAAAACAGACACATAGAAGTGTTGGATAAGTCAACGCTTCCAATGGAAAGTTATAAAAGAAAAAGGTGATGGCAAAGGTAATGGAAAACAGCAAAAATAGCAGAATGTATTTAAGTTGCTGCTTTAAATAAGAAAAAAATAGTGACATCGTAAATTCCTCAACTTTCAATCAGATATCCGACACCAAATTTTGTAGTGATAAAATGTGCCAGTCCTGCACTATCTAGCTTTTTTCGAAGACGATTTATATTAACTGTAAGCGTATTTTCATCCACAAATTGATCTGTCTCCCATAGCCGTTCCATTAACTTTTCACGGCTGATAACCTTGCCCTTTTGTTCCATCAGACAGGATAAAATGCGATATTCATTTTTAGTTAATGGGATATCTTCGCCGTTAAAACTTAGCGTATGATCATTTAAATCTAACAGTGCGCCGCGGTGTGCAAGCACATTAGAGGTCGGTGCAAAATCATAGCTTCTGCGAAGAAGTGCCTGTATTTTTGCAAGTAAAACATTTAAATCAAATGGCTTTGCAACAAAATCATCGGCACCGAGATTCATCGCCATAATGATATTCATGTTGTCGGCGGCAGAAGAGATAAAAATAATTGGCACACGTGAAAATTTTCTAATCTCGCTGCACCAGTGGTAGCCATTAAAAAATGGAAGTGTGATGTCGAGCAAAATGATATGCGGAGAAAATGAAGTAACTTCACCAGTGACATCACGAAAATTTTCAACGATGCGAACATCAAAATTCCACAAGGATGCCTGAGTCTGAATAGCCTGTGCGATGCCTAAATCATCCTCGACAATTAATAGCTTGTATACTGGATTATCCATTGAATTATTTTGTCCTTTCTTAGTTTTATTTTAATTTTTATTCTATCATCCGCCTTAAGCTTTGGCAAGAACCTTGTCAGAACCTTAAAAATTTGCTATGATGACAACATGGGTAAAAGGTGAAAGAGCGACAAATATTGTCAAAATTTGTATTGTTTAAAAGAAAGAGAGGCATTAAAATATGGAAGCAGCAATGAGAAGCGAAGAAGAGATGATGAATTTGATTTTGCAGGTTGCTAAAGATGATGAGCGTGTGCGTGCCGTTTATCTGAATGGTTCACGAACTAATCCTAATGCACCGAAGGATTGTTTTCAGGATTATGATGTGGTATATGTTGTGACTGATACGAAGCCCTATTATGAAAATCATGATTGGATCAATCATTTTGGAACTGTTCTTTATATGCAGATGCCAGAATACATGGATTTGCTGTTAGAAAAAGAGTATACACCGCAGGATACATTCGGTTGGCTTGCTATCTTTACAGATGGAAATCGTCTTGACATTCATGTGAGTTCATTTGACTATGCTGATAAGGATATTCGTGCTGACAGGTTGTGTCGTGTGCTGTTAGATAAGGATGGACGATATTGTGATATTCCAGAGGAGACGGATGCTGATCATTACGTAAAAAAGCCAACCGCAGATAGATATAGCTGTGAATGCAATGAGTTTTATTGGTGCTTAAATAATATCGGAAAAGGTCTTGCCCGCGGTGAGCTGACTTATGCGATGGACATGCTATATGACTATGTGCGTCCGTGCCTTAGTGTAATGCTTGGCTGGAAGATTGGTGCAGAGAACGATTGGTCTGTCAGCGTAGGAAAATCAGATAAATATATGAATCGTTACTTGACACCTGAAATTTGGCATCGCTATCTGGAAACAGTACCATCCTGCGAGTACGAGGCAATAAAGCATGCGACAGAAACGATGATTGATTTATTCGAGGAGACAGCAAAGGCAGTTGCCGAATATTTGGGAACAACATATGATCAAACAGAAGCCGATGCCGCAAAGGAATATTTTACGTGGGTGTTGGCACAACAAAATTAAGTAAGGATAAACAGATCAATGGAACCATTTTACTATCAGCATTTAACAAAGTCTGAGCAGACTATATATCATGCAATTAAAACTGGAGTGACGGCGCTTGAGGATCATTTCCTTGTGCCGTATGCTGATCCTGCGCGAATCAGCATGATCTTCTTTCTGGTACGACTCGACTGTCCGGAGATTTTTTATGCAGTGACAGTTAAGCTGCGTAAGTGGCCGCAGTCCGACAATCTTGAAATTTTGCCAGAGTATTTATTTGACAAAAAGACAATTCGCCAGCAGCAAAAGGCGATGAGTGCGCGAGTAGAAAAGCTTGCGAGAGCCGTAAGTACAAAGACAGAACTCGAAAAAGAATTATATATTCACGATTTTATCTGTGAAAATATACACTACGATAAACTAAAAAAGCCATATTCGCATGAGATCATCGGCCCACTCGGCCACGGTGTCGGTGTCTGTGAGGGCATTGCAAAGTCAGTCAAAGTTTTGTGCGATGCCCTCGGGATCTGGTGCATCATCGTAATTTCCGAGGCCAATCCTGAAAAGAAGATTAAATATCGTCATGCTTGGAATATCGTAAAGATCGGAAAGACGTACTATCATCTGGATGCGACATTCGATTTGTCTTTGAGCAAAACATTAACGCGCCATGATTATTTTAACCTAAGTGATGATGCCATTTTCCGTGATCATGAGCCTATTATGACAGAACATGTTCCATGCACCGATGGAAGTCATTTCTATTACTTAGAAAAGAAACTTTCTTTTACCAAACAGGAAGAAGTTAAAAAGCGTGCAACACAGGCCGCCAAAAAGAAAAAGCCATTTTTGTTTCATTGGCGCGGCGGTTATCTGACAAGAGAAATCTTGAAGGAACTTCTAATCGGTATCGAAGAGGCAGCAAAGGAAAAAGGCAGACAGGCAAAAGTGAGTTTAAATTGGATGCAGGCAGTACTTTGCGTTGAGTTTGAGGATATGGATGAGGCAGTAGCGGTACCAATGCAAAACTCAGATGATGTTGATAACGTTGAGATAGAGCAGGCAAATGAAGGAGAATTACTATAAGCTGATGGGTAAATTTTTATAAATTGTCATACAATGATGTCGAATCTTGTCGAAGTATTTCACTTGCCTTTTTGAGGTGATGTATTATACTAGGTATTAGAAAGACATTAAAACAAACTTTTGATTAGAATGCTTTCATGTATTCCCCGCGCAAGCGGGGATGATCCTACGTTTTTGGGACGTATATGCTTTTCTGGTGAGTATTCCCCGCATAAGCGGGGCTTTTTTATTGTTTCAGATAGACAAAACGATCTTATCTTGCTATACTCAAAACAAGAAATAAAACTTAGAAAATACTATTAAAAATTCTTTCAAAAACTTAGGAGGAAAAGAATAATGGGCAACGGAATAAAACCGTCAGTGTACAGCCACTTTACACTTGGCGATATGGCAGCATACTACATGTTGGAGAAGGAAGATAATCAGATTGAGTTGTTATTGATCCCAACTCAAAAAGAAAAAGAATTAAATGAAAAATTTGATGCATTGTTTGACAGCAAGCGTTTGCATGGTGACAGCTTAATACAGGTAAAGCTGCTAGACGACATTTATCCTGGTGCATACGGACCGGGTACAAGTATGCGAAACAGCGGGACAGTAGACGAATGCCGCTTTGAAAAGCAGGTACATAAAACCGAAGGTACAAAAGAAATTATCGAGACTTGGCTTGAGGATGGCAGAGGTCATCACTTTGTTCACATACTGACATGGACAAAGGGCGAGTATGCGCTGGGCAGCACAACCACTATAATCAATAATGACGATGCTCCAACCACCCTCGAATTGCTGACAAGCTTCTCCATTGGACTTATCTCTCCATTCGAGGAAGCCGATGCATCTGAGTGTCTAAAGCTTCACCGCATCCGCAGCAAGTGGAGTCAGGAAGGGCGACTTGTTACCGAGTCTGCAGAGGATTTGCAGCTTGAGCCATCATGGGCATACTGGCAGGTAAATTCAGCGCGTTACGGTCAGATCGGTTCCATGCCAGTCAAAGGATATTTCCCATTTGGAGCAGTCGAAGACACAAAGGCTGGTGTTGTATGGGCAGCGCAGTTAGCGATAGAGTGCTCTTGGCAGATGGAGTTTTACCGCAGAGATGATGGCATGGCATTTTCAGGTGGTTTGGCAGACCGTGAGTTTGGTCAGTGGATGAAGACCATTAAACCGGGCGAATCTTTCACCACACCAGAGGCGATTCTTACCGTTTGCTGCAGCGATGAGCGCGCAGGAAGCACAGTAGATTATGCATGCCAACGACTGACTCAGTATGCGCAGAAGTATGTAAATGCAGCACCGGAAAGTGAGCAGCATCTTCCAATCTTGTTTAATGAGTATTGCACCACATGGGGTCTGCCGTCCCATGAAAACATTAAAGGTATCCTAGAAGCCGTTAAGGGAAAAGGTCTTGAGTACTTTGTTGTGGACTGTGGCTGGTTCGTTGAGGAAGGTGTACACTGGAGCCGCAGCATGGGTGACTATGTACCATCTGATCGTCTTTTCCCAGAAGGTCTTGGTGCAGTCAGCGATGATATTCGCAAGGCAGGCATGAAGCCAGGTATCTGGTTTGAAATTGATAATGTTGGGCGCGATTCTCATGTTTATTCTGAGCGTGAGGATCTGATGCTTCACCGTGACGGAAAAGTGCTTACGACAAAGGAACGCCGTTTCTTTGATATGAATAACCCGGACGCGATTGCCTACTTAACAGACAAGGTAATAGGTCAGCTCAAAAAATATGATTTTGAGTATATGAAGATGGACTATAACGATACGATTGGCATTGGATGTGATGGTGCGGAATCACTCGGAGAGGGTCTTCGCCGTGACCGTGAGGCATCTGTTAATTTTGTGCGTAAAGTAAAGGAAGAGATTCCGGGAATTATTCTGGAAAACTGTGCATCTGGCGGTCATAAGTTAGAGCCTCTGATGATGAGTGAGTGCAGCATGGCATCTTTCTCTGATGCGCACGAGTGCGAGGAAATTCCAGTCATTGCGGCATCCCTTCACAGAAGTATTTTGCCGAGACAGAGCCAGATTTGGGCCGTTATCAGAAAGACTGATTCTGTGAAGCGTATCGGCTACACCGTTGCGAGTACGTTTCTTGGCCGCATGTGCTTCTCTGGTGATGTGACTGAACTGAGCGCAGAGCAGTGGAAGGCAATCGAAGATGGAATGGCATTTTATAAAAAGGCGGCACCGGCTATCCGTGACGGCTATAGCTATATTGAAAGCCACAAGGGAAGCAGTGATCGTCATTTGACTGGCTGGCAGGCAGTGATCCGAGTGCAGAGTGAGGAAGGAAAGCTCTATGAAGGAAAGCATGAAAGTGCATTTGTTACAGCGCATATCTTCCATGGCGAGATTCCAGAAAAGATAGTGATTGATCTGCCAGAGGGCTGCCCAAGCACGATTGCTGATATTTATGCACCGACTGCAATTACCGCTAAAGTTGAAGGCAGACAGTTAATCATCACACCATCAGAGGAGATGGAAGCGATTAGTGTGCTGTTAAAATAATTTAAACTATTGATTTGCAAAAGCAAAAAATGATGTGTATAATAAGCTGTAGTAAACAATAGGAGGAAATAATATAATGAAAGATCAGAATTGCGCATATTGCATGGAGGGTGAGCTAGTTGCCGCTTTCGGAATTAAAATCTGTGAGTTAGAGACTTCAAAGGTGTATCTGTTCAAGGAGCAGAGTCATCCGGGAAGAGTTATCGTGGCACATAAAAAGCATGTGAGCGAGATTGTTGAACTGACGCCAGAGGAGCGCGCTGCTTACATGGAAGATATTGCAAAGGTGGCACAGGCAATGCATGAGCTGTTCCATCCAGATAAGGTAAATTATGGTGCATACGGTGATACAGGTCATCATCTGCATTTCCATCTTGTTCCAAAATATAAGGATCAGTACGAGTGGGGCGGCGTATTTGCTATGAACCCGGGCGAGAAGAAGCTGACTGATGAAGAGTATGATGAGATGGTAAAGCGTTATCAGGAAAAGCTTGTAGGCGGAGTTAACAATTAATGATGGATGCATTTGAAATGCTGCAGGAGCTTCTGGCACAGGGTCAGTTTGAACTGATCCTGCCAGAAGCTTTTGAAACAGCAAAATTAATGGATAAGCTTCGTCTTGTATATCTGATGAATGATGCAGTGGAAAGTTTTCTTGTCTTTCATCAGGTCAAAATCACGGGAAGCTATCAAAGCGATTATGAGGGTGAATTGGACGCATCCTTGCAGAAAGATGGTGACGGATATGTATTATCTGTCTGGCAGGGAGAATGTGTCGTCACGCTCTTTTTTAAAAGGCTTGAACTAGAAGTTCATCTCTATGAATATAGTGGAATCGGTCATTTCTGGATGAAAGGCGATGAGGATCTTCGCGTATTAGAATACCAGATTGCAATTCTGCGTGATAAATCTCATTATCTTGGTGAGGAGTACTGTACTGAAAAAGAAAGGCAGCTTGCAAGTCTTGCTGATTTTCCACCGCTGAATGCATGCAGCTATCCGGCAGTGCCGAAGCAGTATCGTGTGGGATCAGAAGATCTAAAAGAAGTTGCGCCAGAGGCGATAAAGCTGATGGAAGCTTTCGCTGTGCAGGCCAAAGACCGCGAATTGATTCAGCTGCTTAGGCTATATGAATGCTTTCCAAAGCCAGTGATCGCAAAGCAAATTGCGAAGCTCTTAAAAAAGAAAAAACATGAAAAAATCACTCAGCTGATTTCTGAATGTCTAAAGGAAGAAAATAAAAAATATCCGCGCCGAACTTTTTCTAAGGAAGCAGATAAAAATCTGAATCAGCTGCTTAAAAAGGCAGAGGCAGAGAGGCTTGAACTTAATAAAAAGGGCATCCGCGCAGAGGTATTTCGTGAAGAACCGTTTACCATGGCGCAGGATGACCTTGATTTTCATGTTTATTTACTGATTTGGCAAAATGGATGGCACAAAAAGCGAGTGACAGTAGAGGAAATCAAATAGGCTTAATTAATTTTCATCCGTATTATCTTCGTTGGCAAAAAATTGATGCCATTCAGGAATTGGCTCATTTTTTTTGATGGCATTTTCCACAGCGGCATAATAGCGCACTTTTTCACGGATATGAACAAGATCATTTTGAAGTTCCTCAATTTGATTTAAAATATCTTGCTCGTGGTCAATCATCATCTGGCTGATGTCGTGTGCATGCTCTTCCATATGCTCTTCATAGAGGTAAAACTGGCGGATTTTAGCAATTGAAAGGCCAGTTCGCTTAAAACACATAATTCCGCCCAAACGGTCAATATGCGACTGATTGTAAATGCGAGCACCAGAAGCGGTGTGGACAACATCTGTCAGAAGACCAAGATCTTCGTAGTAACGAAGCGTCGAAGCAGGCAGCTTGTATAGATTTGAAATCTGTCGGATTGTATAAGTTGGCTGGTCAGTCTTTTTTGCCTCATTTATTATATCATTTGAGTTTGATGAATGCGTCATAAAATGCCTCCTGAGTAATTTATAAAAACACTTGACTTCAAGTTAACTTGAAGTGATAAAGTAAGTGTATCAGAAGATTCAAAAAGAATCAATGCAGAAAGGGAGAAGAAGTATGTATATTGCAGAAAAAACAAGATATGAAAACATGAAGTATAATCGCTGCGGAGCAAGTGGTTTAAAGCTTCCGGCAGTGTCACTTGGCTTATGGCACAATTTTGGTACAAACGGAAATTTTGATACCATGATGGCTATGTGTGAGACTGCATTTGATAATGGTATCACACATTTTGATCTGGCAAATAATTATGGCCCAGTTCCAGGAGCAGTAGAGGAAAATTTCGGACGTATTTTAAAGAAGAGCCTTGGTGCATACCGTGACGAGTTAGTTATTTCAACAAAGGCTGGTTATGATATGTGGGAGGGCCCTTACGGAAACTGGGGCAGCAAGAAATATTTAGTTGCCAGTCTTGATCAGAGCTTAAAGAGAATGGGACTTGACTATGTGGACATTTATTATCATCACAGACCAGATCCAGAGACTCCACTTGAAGAGACAGCAAGAGCCCTTGATGGCATTGTAAGAAGCGGAAAAGCTCTTTATGTTGGAATTTCCAATTATAATAAAGAGCAGACTATTGAGATTGCAAAGCTCTTTAAAGAGATGGGTACTCCATTTATTATCAATCAGCGCAAGTACTCTATGTTTGATCGTACTATTGAAACTGATGGTTTAAAGGATTATGCATCAAAGAATGGAATCGGAATTATCACATTCTGCCCATTGGCACAGGGTCTTCTGACTGATCGTTATCTGCATGGTATTCCGCAGGACAGCCGTATTCGTACTGATGGAAGATTCTTAAAAGAGAACGCAATCACCGAGGAGACATTGACAAAGATCAACACATTAAATGAGATTGCAAAGAAACGTGGTGAAAGCCTTGCACAGATGGCACTTGCATGGATTCTTCGCGATGGCGATATCACAAGCGTTCTTATTGGTGCATCAAAGCCAGCTCAGATTTTAGACAACATCGGAATGCTGAATGCTCCTGTATTTACAGAAGAAGAGAGAGCAAAGATCGACGAGATCTGCGGTAAATAAAAAAATAGATCATAAATGACAGCGAAAACCATCAAGACTTGATATTGATATCAACATGTCCTGATGGTTTTTGTTTCTAAAGTTTATACTTGACAGAATATACTTCACTGCGGTATAGTAAAGCACAGTAGTGATAACGAGAAGAAGTCTGCTGGAAAGAGGCTGCGGCCCACCGAAGGAGTAACACTCTCAGGTACCTTTTAAGGGAGAAACTGCAGATGGATCGTATCTCTGGAGACATCCGTAAAATCGGAGGCCGAAGGTGCAATTGTGCGTCAGCGCAGGAATCTCTCAGGCAAAAGGACAGAGAAAAAGAGAATGAGTACGTGTATTCTTTTTTAGCCCGTGTTTCCAGAAAAACTGCCAAAAGAAAAAGATGGGAGAAGGAAACATGTGGAGTGCAATTCAAAGTGTTCTGAAGCAAATTGATGATTTTGTCTGGGGTGTGCCGCTAATGGTGCTGATTTTGTCAGGTGGACTTTTACTGACTGTCCGTCTTGGACTTTTGCAGGTGCGAAAACTAGGGCTTGCTTTAAAATGGATGGTTCAAAATGAGGAAGAAGGTGAAGGCGAAATCAGCAGTTTCGCTGCACTTTGTACTGCACTAAGTGCAACTATTGGAACTGGAAATATTGTAGGTGTAGCAACGGCTGTATGTGCCGGAGGTCCAGGTGCTCTTTTTTGGATGATTATGGCAGCTTTTCTTGGAATGGCAACAAAATATTCCGAGGGCTTACTGGCTGTAAAATATCGTGTCGTTGATGAGAGTGGTCATAGTCTTGGAGGACCATTTTATTATATTGAAAAAGGAATGGGAAAAAACTGGAAGTGGCTTGCTAAGATTTTCGCGTTCTTTGGTGCATGTGTTGGACTTTTTGGTATCGGAACATTCAGTCAGGTCAATGGTATCTCTAGTGCAGTTGTAGGATTTTTTGATCCAGACAAATCTTTCGCTGTAACAATTCCAGGTCTTGGTACATATTCATGGGTTGTTGTTATTGCATCCCTCGTTCTGACATTTTGTGTTGCTGCTGTTATTATCGGTGGTGTAAAGCGAATCGCAAGCGTCAGTCAGGTTGTTGTTCCATTTATGGCGATTATTTATTTTGTTTTTGCGTTGGCACTTGTTTTGTTTAACATTAAGGAAGTACCGCAGGCAATTGTTACAATAGTTCAGGCCGCATTTAATCCAAAGGCTGTGACAGGCGGTGTTGTTGGAAGTATGCTCGTTGCAATGCAAAATGGTGTTGCAAGAGGAATTTTCTCAAACGAGGCAGGTCTTGGAAGTGCACCGATTGCGGCAGCTGCAGCACAGACAAAGGAACCAGTCCGTCAGGGACTTGTCAGCATGACAGGAACCTTTATTGATACGATTGTGATCTGTACACTTACTGGACTGTCAGTAGTCATCACAGGTGCATGGCAGGTAGAAGGACTTGAGGGTGTTCAGGTAACAACTTATGCATTCCAGAATGGCCTTCCATTTTCTAATCAGTTCTGCGCAGCAGTTTTGATGATCTGTCTTGTATTCTTTGCGTTCACAACGATTCTTGGATGGGATTATTATGGCGAGCGTTGCCTTGAATATCTGACAGGAAAAGATGAAAAGAAGATTAAAATTTATCGCTGGCTGTACATCTTGGCTGTATTTATTGGACCATATATGACAGTAGCAGCTGTATGGACGATTGCAGATATTTTCAATGGTCTTATGGCACTTCCGAACATGATTGCACTTTTTGCATTAAGTGGTGTTGTCGTAAAAGAGACAAAACGTTTCTTTGAGGTCTATGCAGATCAGAAAATGGCAAAGAAAAAATTAAGTGCAAGCATCAAGGATGCAGCAGAAAATTAAAAAATAGAAAATAAAATTTTTGCAACTATTTAGAGCCATCGAGGATGTCGCAGTCTTCGATGGCTCTGTTCGTTTTTCTCATTTTTTTATCTTTAAATTTTTTATTTTGCTGCATCGTTGTTTGTATGTTATGCAATGTGTTTTTCTTTCCTTGTAAGAATCAAAAATGCAATAACGCAGATGATTACAGACAACAGAGAACCAGTTGCAGTTGCGAGTCCCATAGGAAATAGTGTATTCGAGAACAGCTTTGACGTCAGGTATACACCAGGAACACGTACCAGTGAGATGGCGATAATATTGTGAATGAAGGAAAGAATCGACTTCTGGAATGCACAGAAATAACCGCTGAAGCTAAAGTGAATACCGGCAAACATGCAGTCCCATATGTAGCCGCGAAGATATTGACCTCCTGCGAGAATTACACCATTATCGGTAGTGAACAGACCAACCACTGGCTCTGCGATAAATTGGATGATAATAGCCACAATCAGACCAAACCCAGCCGTGATAAAGATTGCATAGCGAAGTGTAAGTTTGGCACGCTCTGGCTTTCCGGCACCGATGTTTTGAGCACCAAGTGCAGAGACAGTAGAGAGCATCGAGGATGGCACCAAAAACAAGAAGCTGATTACCTTCTCAACAATGCCGACGGCGGCGGAATCGATCAGACCACGCTTGTTTGCAATGATGGTAATAATAATAAATGCAATCTGAATCAAACCATCCTGGCAGGCGATTGGGATTCCGATCTTTAAGATTGTGCCGCAAACATTGCGCTTCGGGCGAAAATCGGATGGCTTTAATGAGATTCCAGTTTTGCGTTTTACAATTACAAAAAGAGAAACGATAACGCTGATAGCCTTAGAGACAGTTGTACCGAGTGCCGCGCCAGCTGAACCAAAGTGGCATAGTCCAATGAAAATGTAGTCAAGAATGATGTTTGCCACACAGGCAACAGCGATGAAATACATTGGACTTTTTGAGTCACCCATTCCGCGGAAAATGGAACTGATAATGTTGTATGCTGTGATAAAAGGAATGCCGATAAAGCAGATTGTAAGGTAAGCGATAGTGCCAGAAACGGCTTCTTCTGGTACGGACATGATCATGGTAATCGGACGGATTACGCATAACAGTGCGCCAGTCAGGCAGACAGATAAGATCAAAAATAAAGTGACCGTGTTTCCGGTGGCGGCAGCGGCATCATCCTTTTTATTTGCACCGATTGCCTGTGCAATGCTGACTGTTGTGCCCATGGCAAGGCCGACAAGCATCACGGTGAGCATGTGCATGACCTGCGAGCCGATGGAGACGGCGGTCGTCGCCGCGACGGGCTCAAACTGGCCGACGATGAAAAGGTCCGCCATGCCGTAGAGCGTTTGCAGGAAATAGACAAGCAGATAGGGCAGGGAGAAGCGGACAACGTTGCGGAAGACGCTGCCGGTGGTCAGATTTTGTTCCATGGTAATTCCTCATTTTCGCGTCCGCTGCGTCTGCGGCGCGGACTGTGGATTTTCGCCGCGCGGCCGTACATCTTCATTCTACACCCGGCGGCGCGTTTTGTCTCCTCTTTTTTCGCTGCACCGGAAAACAGTGGCAGATCGGCACTGTGCATTCTGCCTGTCCAAAAATTTACGCGGCAGGCAAAAATTTTTCTTGCCTTTTTTCGCGGGATATGGTATACTCGTCCCAAGAAGTTAGAGTGCCTTAACCAATAGTTAGAGAACTCTAACAAATAGAAAGGAGCGACGGATGAGTATTGTCATTCTGGGCGGCAACGAATGTATGGAGCGCCGCTATAAAGATCTGTGCCAGAGCTACCGCTGCCAGTCGAAGGTATTCACAAAGCCCTCCGGCGGTCTGCGCAACAAGCTTGGAAGCCCCGATCTTCTGATTTTTTTCACAAACACGATGTCACATAAAATGGTGCAGGGCGCATTATGCGAGATAAAAGGGCAAAATACTATCATCGAGCGCTGCCACACCAGTTCACTTTCCGCGCTGCGCGGCATCCTCAACAAATACGCCGTGGAGGGATAAACGCATGTCCGAAGAACGCCTGATCCGCCAATGCGCGCCGACGCTGGCGGGCATTAAGACCGGGAGTCTGTTCCCATGTCCGTATGAGACGCGCGAGGAGCTGATGGCCGACGTGCGGGCGTTCAACCGCCGGTTTGCCGCGCGCGGACTGTGCTTGCTGCCGCTGCGGCTGGAAAACGGGCATGCGCTGCTCTACCTCTACCGCCCGGCGGAGCTGCGGCGCGATCTGCAAAACGGGCTGGCGCGGGAGATCCTATCCTCGGCGGGCTATCGCTGCGGGAGCTGCGAGGGCTGCGTGACCGATCTGGTTCGCCGTCTGCGCGGCAGCGCGGAATTTCCGCACGAGATCGGCCTGTTTTTGAGCTATCCGCCGGAGGATGTGCGCGGCTTCATCGAAAACCGCGCGCAGAATTTCAAGCGTGCGGGACTCTGGAAGGTCTACGGCGACGAGGCGCGGGCAGAGGCATTATTCCGAAAATTCAAAAAATGTACGCAGATCTACTGCGAACGCTGGCAGTCCGGGTCAAAGATGGACGAGCTGGCCGTCGCGGTCTGAGATAAGGAGAAATTACTATGAAGAAAACACTTGTGATCTATTGGAGCGGCACGGGCAACACCGAGGCCATGGCAAACGCGGTCGTCGACGGCATGAAGGAAGCCGGAGCGGACGTCACGTGCTGGACGGTTGACGATGTGAAGGCCGACGCAGTCGCGGAATTTGACGCGGTCGCGATGGGCTGCCCGGCGATGGGCGCGGAAGTGCTCGAGGAGACGGAGTTCGACCCGATGTACCAGTCCATCAAGGCCAGCCTGTCCGGCAAGGCCGTGGGTCTGTTCGGCTCCTACGGCTGGGGCGACGGCGAATGGATGCGCAGCTGGGAGTCCCGCTGCAACGACGACGGCGCCAATCTGGCCTGCGAAAGCGTAATCTGCAACGAAGCTCCGGACGATGACGCTCTGGCGGCCTGCCGCGAGCTGGGCGCATCGCTGGCCTGACAAAAACACCGCAGAAGGCAGGAGGATCTCGTCTCCTGCCTTCTCTCTGGTTCCCCGGTCAGCATAGGCGAAACCAATTTCGAACTCAGAGAAACAGGTCGTGAGAAATCATGCTGAAGGAATATTTATTGAGCCAGGGCTCCGGCACGGTCCGCTGGAGCCACGGTATGCCGGGGGTGGAGATCTGCCGATTTTCCCTGCCGGAGCCGGAGCAGGAACCCTTGCGGCCCA